>CXWL01009096.1_pt1 | contig 19802 bp, 24 predicted proteins | sample 590931 | NCBI WGS metagenome assembly CXWL01 (sample SAMEA3498368, study PRJEB10139) | groundwater metagenome | biome: water well; material: biofilm material | place: Germany | collected 2015-04-27 | reverse complement strand
GGTTTGAACAAATGTCGCATTTTTTTCCATTATTTAGAGAAGCAGCTCGTAATATTGGCTGTCCTATACCAGCCGCTCCGATATCTAATTTATTTCCTTGAATAGAATTTGTATATCCAACTGCTTTGTTCTTTATATTGATTGTATGAATATATTCTAATGTTAGATATCCTGCTAAGTACTTGATTAATGGATTCATAATATTTCTTTCTATTATTTACATCTTTTTTATTCTGCCAGAACTGTTTCACCAGCTAATACATGTTGATAGGGTTTGACTTTAATTGATAGGAAAGGCGGAATAGTTATCGAAGTGTGACTACCCAATAGAATTCTACCAAGAATTTGGCCTTTTTCTATATATTGATACGGTTTTACATCTGTTGTTACTGTTCTTGCCAATTCTCCTGCCCAGCGTTCTATCGTAATATGGCCTAATTTGGTTTCAAGTTCTATGACATTGTACATGGAAGATTTGGAAATTATATTGGTTATTTGACCTTGAAAAGGGGCACGTTGAATATGGATGTCGTATAAATTGATAAAGATATCAATTCTATTATCTTTGATATATTGGATAGTTCCATCTGCAGGACTGACTACGGTATCACCTGGTGGGATATTTCTGGTTGGATTTCTGTTAAAATATATATATCCCAGAAAGATGGCTGGTATTACGTAGGATAATAATTTCATATATCAATTTTCTCTATAGTTGAACATTCATCTTTGTCTATTAATCCTAATACCATAATTAGATATTCTTTTTTAACATTTTATTATTTTCTTCCAAATTTCATTTACTTTCTTAATAGTTTATTAAATGACAGCTTTTTTGATATATTTTAGACATTTATGACAAGTCATAATCTTATAAATCAAGCAACTACCGGAATGCCGACCACTTACAGGAATCTCTCTTTTGTTTTGCTGATAACCTCTTAAATTTATCTTTAATCGAGGAACCTACTGGTGGCGTCATTATTATTTATCAGATTTATTGTTTCTAAAAATAAGGTCTAATATCATAAGACCAGTAGGTCCTACTAGAAAGCCAAACAGAAATTGTATGATTGGATTATCTAACAACTTTTTCATATCTCATATGATAATATATAATGAGTAGTGGCTCCGGTCCATTATTTCCTATACAATAGTTGGCGCGGAAATTTGTACTCATCTATGATTCAGGGACTAGCTGTCTCATTCAATTTTCTGTTCAAGGACCTGGAGCCGTCGGTTGATTAATGAATTAATTTAAGGCAAGGAGACCGCGACTTCTGCCTTGCCTCAGGTTTCACTCATTCAGGAGATGTATGGCTCAATATATGTTCCTGTTTTACATTATATCATTGCCATTATATAATATTATAAGAACATCTTGGCTAGGAAATATAATCCTGCTAATCCGAAGGGTGTTATTTTACCTGGCTTACCTGATTTAAGATTTACGTTTATGTTGATCGTTTTACCCGGGAAAATATCGGCATAGCGTATGGCATCATCGTATCCCTCTAAACGTATGGTAATGTCTCTACGTCCTTCCTGTACATCTATACACGTATTCGTTCGTCTAGCTTCTCCTATTGGTCCTGTTGTGATTATACCATCTACATATATCAATGCTTGACTAGGGTTACTAGAAACACATAGCCTCCCTGTAGTCTTTACTCCTCCTCTTGGATATTGTTCCATTGTGAGGATATGTGGATTATTTTCTAACATATTATCTCCTTATATAATTTATTAATTTGTTCAATAATTTTAATATCATTTATCCTATATTGTTCATACCATCCAGATCCTCTAATATTATCTTTCGTTATATGAACATGTGTTCTTACTAATATTTCTTTTCTAGGGAATATATATATTCTTTCTATATATTTTCTATCTTTGGTTATACAATAACAAATTACATTATCAAAAATCTTTTTTTGATATCTTCCAAGGTTAGCAAAAGACCATGTACCATACAAAATTACACTGCCAGAAGTTTCTATTATACCTAATTTTTGGTCTACAGAATGATCTAGTGGACCATTATAACAATCATTTTTTTTACCTAATCTTTCAATTCCTAACCATCTGTGTGTTAATTCTTCACAATTATCTCCCAATATATTTCCAGGATCTTTAAGATTCCCTGTTCTACGGTCTCGCAATGAGTTTCTTATATTACTATTTGTTTCTCCTCTAATATAACGATCTCTTTCGTAACATTTTCTGCATAACCAATTTTTCGTCCAATTACCTTTTTTGTCATATTCTTTAAAAGATTTCTTTTGAGTTAATTTCTCTTTCTTACATCTATCACATAGATCTGTTTCATTATATCTTCCCATATTTCTTAGCTCCTTTTATTTATTGTCTTAGCTCTTCTAATTGTCTGTAAGAGGTTCGAACTCTCTTACAGACGGAGCTAAGACTTATACGAAGTTATCGTATAAGATTAATTGTTCTGTTTTTTTTTCGAAAAAAAAATATATAATCGGTTCAGGACAAGGGAAATTGGTGGGATTGTATAAAAGTAGTTAGTCCTTCATTACCGATTATATGACTTGGATATTGAATATATAATAGTATATGATAATCAGGGAAATGCTACCTTTATCTCGCTATTTCTCAGATATATTGTCCCTCCATGATAATCGAATCTACCTGTGAAAGAAGCCACAAAATAATTGTCTGTTGTCTTATGGGCTTCAATAAGTCTGAAAAGTGTTTCTTGGTCGTTGGCATGAAATGAATGGGATACGGTTGCCTCCCATTTATCACCCATTAGTTCATAAGTAGTTATGGTCAGTTGTAATTGAGGTATGATATATTGTTCTTCTTCCATATCTACATTCTACAACAGTATTATGTATCATTAACATGTTTCATCAACAGCTCGTGTTGTTCTTTGATTATCTTATGCTGTTCATGGGACAACGTCTGTTGTTCTCGAATTATACTTAATATCTTTTCCATTACATCCATTCTTTGTTCGCAACTCTCTTGTTGATATTTAATTAACTTATTTTGTTCTCCCAATAAAGTTAAAATTTGTGTAGCATCTTCCTTAATTTTTATATGGTCAGATAACATATCTTGTTGTACTCTCATCGCTTGTAATAGACCAGACAATATATCAGTACTCGTCTTATATGTTGTCTCCATGAACTGGGTCATCGCCTTATGAGACTGTATATTAGTATCAAATGCTGTATTTATCTGCAAGAATGTCTTAGTCGTTATCATCCTAGCAAATTGGTACATTATCATTATGGCTATGATGCCTATAATAATATTGATTACTATATTAGTTAACGATGATACTATTATTATATCTTCTGCCATACAAACCTCTTTTATTATTGAATTTATTGTTTATCTTCTATCTCTATCTCTTAACACGCCTTGTTGTTGTTCTTTCAACATGTTTATAGCTTCATCTTTAGATTTCACGTGGTCATTAAGAGATTTTGCATGGTCGCTAAGAATAGATGAGAATTTTGCCATAGTTTCGGTATTATCTTTGTAGGCCTTTTGCATAAATTCTTCGAAGCTCTTTTGCATAATCGATAGATTTTTGTTTGCCTCGATTACTTGATCGAACGCTTTTTCTGCTATTAATTTTGAAAAGTAATATATTATAATGAGAGCCAAACCGGCTATACCTACGTCTTTATATGCTAAGATGTCTTCAACAATTGGCATATTTGATACCTTCATTTTATTGGGTCTTCATTCAGTAGTTACTCGATAATGGTAATGGTTGTGTCTGTTGATATTGTTGATATTCTTGTTGTCTTATTTGTTGCTGTTCTTGCAATTGTAATTGATTGGATTGTTGTAACCGGATTGCGGGTTTGATAAGTAGGTATATAACTAGGCCACCTATTATTGATCCAACGATGCCTATTAGTAATGATTTTGTATCGCTGTCCATGTTATTATACAGCCTTTATTTCGATGTCTATTATACTGTTTTTTCAGTCTTTTCAACCGATTTTACACTTGTCTTTCTTATATTGTCTTCCATAATAGAAAGTTCTTGTAGTTTTTGATTTTTCAAATTCACGAGATATTCGGCTTGTCTCATAATGTCGAAGATCTCCGCTTTTAACTCTGTTAATTTACTTTGTATTTCTATTGTCATATTTATATTTACATCTCCTTTCTTTAATTCATATTCCTTTAATTAGGTTCTTTAATTTCGTAAGCTACGATCGCTGTATCTAATGCTCCAATTGTACTTGTAATAGTGAAACTTGCTCCTGCAACTCTTGCTGATACAAATACCGGTCCCTGAGTTCCAGCGTTTGGATCTTGGCTAGTCAGGAATATCCTCGAGTTTGCTGTTACCAAAGTATTGGCTACCAAAATAGTTCCACCAACTAATGTAGCCACGCCCATAGCAGCATTCGCACCCTCAATAATGGCTTGTTTGATTCCAATGGTTCCGATAACCCAAGTACTGTCTGCGGTAACACTTGCAAGGTGACCTATGGCTATAGCATTACTTCTCGCAACTGCAGAGCCAACTGCTGTATCTCCTATGAATACATTATTAACACCAGTTGTATTAGTATTTCCAGAACTAGAACCCAAAAATGTATTACTGGCGCCAGTACTAACAAGACCTGCTTGATATCCAACACATGTGACATCATTTGATGTAGTATTAGCTCCCAGAGCATCTTTACCTAATGCTACATTTCGAGTGCCTGATGTATTGGCGTCTCCGCAAGATGCACCTACAAATGTATTGCCAGTACCAGTTATAGTATTTGCAAGACCTGCTTGATATCCAATCATTGTACAATCAGAATGTGGAGCATTTGCAAATAATGTTCTATATCCAACTACTGTATTTCTAGCAGGAGAACCCGTTGCGCTTCCCATAGCTTGACAGCCAACTACTGCATTGTAAGATCCATCAGCATTTACCAGTGCATTATACCCAATTGCAGTGTTATCATCGGCCGAGGTATTGGTAGCCAATGCGCCTTTACCTAATGCAGTATTTTGATTCCCAGATATGTTAGCTCCTGCACCTGAACCTATAATTGTATTATTTGTACCTGCATTTCCTGCATTATAACCGATACATGTAGTATCATTACCTCCAACACTATTTTTAAATGCGTCTTTACCAATTGCTGTATTTCTGGTTCCATAAGTGGTGATAACCCCTGCACCTGAACCTATAAATGTGTTATTGGCTGCTGTATTTACAAGACCTGCTTGATAACCAAGCATTGTACAATCAGAAGATGTAGTATTGGCACCTAATGCATCTTTACCTACTGCTGTATTATTTGTGCCAGTAGTGTTAGCATCTCCGGCAGATGAACCGATAAATACATTATTCGCTGCTGTATTTGCCAGTCCTGCCTGATAGCCAATCATTGTACAATCTGAAGTTGTAGTATTGGTACCTAATGCATCTTTACCTAGTGCTACATTTCTTGTACCGGATGTATTAGCATCTCCACAAAGACAACCTACAAATGTATTATTGATTGCTGTATTGACAAGGCCTGCATTCTGTCCAATTGCTACTCCACGAGAATTGCCAGACATAACACCAGAACCAAATGCCCCTTCTCCAACCGCAACATTATAATTAGCAGTACTACTGGCTCCTAATGCACCCGTCCCAATAGCAGTATTACTTACACCTGTTGTATTTGCATCTCCGGCACCAGATCCGATAAATGTACAGGCGTCCGCAGTAGTTAAAAGACCTGCTTGATATCCAATACATGTAGTATTATTCGTTGTCGCAGCTGCACCACCTGCATTATATCCAATAGCAGTATTATTGACGCCTGTTGTAACTGCATATAATGCTTTTGAACCAAATGCTGTATTGAAAGATGCTGTGTCTAATAACAATGCATTATAACCGAATGCAGAATTATCAGTACCTACTAAATTGTCTCTTAATGCATCTGTACCACCTTTGGTATTGCGATTAGCATCAGAAATAATTCCTCCACTTTGCCAACTAGCAGATGTTCCATCGATTGCGGTCAATACTTGCCCAGCAGTAGGAGCGACAGCAGCATCTATTGCAATTGTCGTTGTAGCAGATTTCAAATCTGTTGCAGTAACATCAGTTGTAGTTATTGAACCTCCAGTGATAGATACATTATTGGAATTCTGTTGAGACATAGTTCCAAGAATACCTAATGCAGTATCTATTTGTGCATGAGTATTTGTACCTATATTTGATAATGTAGTATGATCTACTACACCGCCAGTAGCACCTGCCGCTGCATGTGTATGATTTGCATTGGTAAAGTCTCCTATAGTCGGTGTTGTCAATGTCTTATTTGTAAGTACTTGATTATCTGTTGTACCAACAATCGTTCCAGTAACACCATGAGTTCCTGTTGTTAAAACTGCATGTGCAGGAACAGGGTCTGTAGGGGTACCATGAGTATGATCTCCTCTTGAGAATGTAAGCAGGGCTCCTGCTACTGGTGCCTGTGCAAATGTTGTCTCATTTACTACTGTATCCGATGGAATCGTACCTGGAGGTGCTGCTGGTGTACCATGAGTATGATCTCCTCTTGATGATGTAGTAGCTACTCCAGGAGTGGATGCTTGACCAAAAGTGGTTTCAGTTACTACTGTATTACTTGGAATGGCTCCTGCTGAACCTTGTGGCGGATAGCAGACCATTTAAATCACCGCCGAATCTGCTTCTTGAACACGAAGAATTTGGATAGTTCCACCCGTTGTAGAATATCTGAAGTTCACAGTATCTCTATCGTGTACTAACATCTCAAAAATATATAATGAATTTGCTGTTAATGCTATTGCCTGATTGAAATTTACTATTTGTGTATTTCCTTCGTTAATTATTGTAGCTCGGAATATACCAGTTATTGATACTGCAATTTGTACTATAAATGAACATGGAGTATTGGTAGGAGTAATGTCTGTTATAAGAAAATCAGTATCTGCTACTGCTGGAAGGGCTGTATTATGTATTACAGCTTTTTCGATTGGAGGAAATTGTATTGGTATTGTTATCGTTCCAGCTGTTGGACAGCATCCTCTGTAAATGTTATATTCACTAACTCTATAATGTAAACCAGCAGTAGGAGATCTTAATCTTAATTCATATATATTGATATAGTCTTTTGTATCACCAGGACGTACTATATTTTCTGGACTGAATGTCTGTCCACCACCATGACTGGCTATCACAAAGAGGTTATCAATACCGTCATTGATTACACGAAGAAATGGAGCATTTCTCTGAAGCGAATCATGTACTCTTTCTTCATTATATGCAACATCGTCTTGATTACTAGGATCAGTAGCTCTAGCTACCGTTATCGTATGGCTTACATCATAATACCGTAAATATTTTTCAACCTTAACATCTCCTTGAGATGTATTTCTCTCACCTAACATTGCATTTTTGTGTAATTGTCCTTTATCTGGAATATCATTCATTTTATATACCTCCATTATTTCAAGTATTGTCAATGCTTACCGTAAGTGTAACGCAGAATGTAATACACATGCGGAGACGTCTTTGTAAAGATTTTATACTAGTCAGAAGACCGTCTTCATGAGGGGATAGTTGACTTTGGTAGTTCTAATATATTAGATTCTAACTTGTTAATTTCTTCTACCTTTTTCAATTTTGAATTTTGAATATCATTATTCTGAACAACTAACATTTCTTGTTGTTTAATCATGTCGAATACTTCGGCCTTAAGTTGATTTATTTTATTCTTTATATCGTCTGTTTTATTCTTTATTGACTCTTCCATAAAATATCTCCTGAATTATCCGTATCCAATTTTTTGTTCTAATTTTTCTATTGACAGCTTTAGCTGTTGTTGCATGGACAGCATGTTGCTGTTTGTTCTATCAGCAAAAAACTCTAGTTTTTCATCTAATTCTTTTAATCCTTCTAGAATGACCGCCGTGAATCTACCATAATCCATTGACAAATATTTTTCTTTTCCACTTTCCCATTCATCGACTAACTCTGGAAATTGTTCATTGACTTCTTGAGCTATTACACCTATATGTCTATCTTTCTTAATATCGCCTAATCTTCCAGTTGATTTATAAAGTTCATTCCATCTATATGTAATACCTTGAATTAATTTCAATTTATCCATTATGCTCTTTCCATCTTTTGCATCTTTAGATGTCTCTATATCTCTCAAAGGTATTATATCGGTTTTAAATCTCTTATCAGATGAGACTGGAAATGCCGTTGCATGAACATTTCCACCTATGTCTAATGTAAATGCCAAAGCCGCTACTCCTAGATTAACTCCAGCTCTAGCTAGCACGAAATCTCCACCAATAAGTGGTGTTACAGTAGCCGTATTTGCTATATATAGTCGATTAGAGTTAACAGTTTCTACACCACCAGCACCATCACCTATAAATACATTCGAGTTACCTGTTGTAACGGTACCTCCTGCACCTATTCCTACGAATGTATTTGAATGCCCTGTAGTATTAGCGAATCCTGCAACTGACCCTACAAATGTATTAGAATAGCCTATAGTATTAGTTGCGCCTGCATTTAACCCTACAAATGTATTATCAGGTCCAGTAGTATTAGCTTGTCCTGTATTCAGGCCTAAGAATGTATTATTTGATCCTGTAGTATTATTCAGACCTGCTTGAAGTCCTATAAATGTATTTGATGTTCCTATACCATTGGTTTGTCCTGCACTCTTTCCTACAAATGTATTATTGCTTGCTGTATTAGCCGAGCCAGCATCTGTTCCTACAAATGTGTTATTGGCTCCAGTTATATTAGTATATCCTGCTCCTGCTCCAACGAATACATTATCTCCTGCCGTTGTATTATTGTTTCCTGCACTATTACCTAAGAATGTATTAGAGAGTCCTGCTGTATTATCAGCACCTGCTCCAGTACCTACAAATGTATTTGCATTTCCATCGATGTTAGCAGTTCCAGCATCTTGTCCTACAAATGTATTGGCAGAACCAGTTGTATTAGCATCTCCTGTAGCTTGACCTATGAATACATTTTGAGTTCCTGTATTATTTTTAAGTCCTGCATCTTTTCCTATAAATGTATTATTACTAGCAGTGGTATTTGCTCCTCCAGCATTTCGACCTAAGAATGTATTATTTGATCCTGTAGTATTAGCATCGCCTGAAGAATCTCCAATAAATGTATTCTGACTTCCTGTAGTATTAATAATTCCAGTATTACCTCCAATAAATGTATTATAATTTGCGGTATTAGTCTGTCCTGCACCAAATCCTACAAATGTATTATAATATCCTGTAATAGTCGCTTGTCCTGTGGTGACACCTACAAATGTATTTGCGACTCCTTCAGTATTAGCTTTTCCAGCACTTGTTCCTACAAATGTATTGGAAGCTCCTGTTGTATTGACAAGTCCTGCATCTTTTCCTACAAATGTATTTTGAGTTCCTGTAGTATTAGCCAATCCTGCTTGATATCCTAAGAATGTATTATTTGATGCGGTATTAGCAAATCCTGCTCGATATCCTAAGAATGTATTATTATTTCCGGCTACATTAACTTGTCCGGCTTCAACTCCTATAAATATATTGAAAGTTCCTGTAGTATTATTAACTCCTGCGTCATTTCCTATAAATATGTTACTACTCGCAGTAGTATTACTAATACCTGCACGATATCCTAAGAACGTATTTAAATTTCCTGATATGTTCGCTTGTCCAGCAGATGCTCCTATAAATGTATTATTGGAATCTGTATTAACAAGTCCTGACTGATATCCTAAGAATGTATTGTTAACTCCGGTTATATTAGCAGCTCCTGCATCTTTTCCTATAAATGTATTAGCACTTCCTATAGTATTAACGATTCCAGTACTCTTTCCTACAAATGTATTATCGGTACCTGTAGTATTATCTCTTCCTGCAACGTATCCTATAAATGTATTATCGTCTGCAATATTTGAAAGACCAGATCCTAGACCAACAAATGTATTCTGCATACCAGATATATTACTGGAACCTGAATTATATCCAATAAAAGTATTACTGAAACCTGTTGTATTGATCAGACCTGTATTTGTTCCTACAAATACATTTCCGTTTCCAGTTGTATTACCCCTCCCAGCATTTGTTCCTACAAATGTATTTACAGTTCCTGTTGTATTGGTTGTACCTGCTCGATATCCTATAAATGTATTATAACTGACTGTATTTGTTGCTCCTGTGTCTCGTCCTATAAATACATTCTGATTACCTGTAATATTACTTGAACCAGAATTTCTACCTACGAATGTATTTGAAGTTCCTGTAGTATTAGCTGCTCCAGCACTTTCTCCTATAAATGTATTACTTGATGCTGTATTTACCGCTCCAGCAGATAATCCTACAAATGTATTATTTAATCCTGTAGTATTACTCAGGCCTGCATTACGACCTATAAATGTATTACCTACACCAACTGTATTACCATATCCAGCAAATACTCCTAGAAATGTATTATCAAAGCCAGAAATATTGGCTTGTCCAGCATCTTTTCCTATAAATGTATTATAACTTCCTGTAGTATTACTCGAACCTGCATCTTGTCCTATGAATGTATTTGATCCGCCAGAAGTATTAATTATACCTGTACTTACTCCTATAAATGTATCATTCGATCCAGTGGTGATGCCAAGACCTGATCTATATCCTACAAATGTATTTGTATTTAAAGTATTTACATGTTGAAATGTCATATTATTATAACCTCATAACCTTATCCATCTAGTTCCATCAGATTGTAATGTATAATCAACATCTTTGGCCGATATTATAATAGATGCAAGTCCATCTATTGTATCTCCACCTTGAGGCGTGATTGTTACAGTATTTGCAGTAGAATCTATCTTCTTAACATTATATATTCTTCCACTACTCGTTCCACCATCATATTGACTTATGGCAGTTGGAAGTGTTATTGTTATATTACCAGCGGCAGCATCAACTTCAACTGTAAAATCTGTATCCAATAATGTAGTGTTTACAGTTACAGTTCTAATTGCTAATTGTAAAGTGGTAACTCTTATTACTATTCCGCCTAAAGAACCTGGAAATATTTGTGCCATAAATCTTATACTATATGATTGTAATATTCTTATACTATATAATTGTAATCAATCTTGTTCTGTTAATATGTCAACTGTCAATCCATCTTCACTACCTGCAACATGTATAAGATTTGTATTAGAAATAGTTAATACTATGACATCTCCTGCGTATAGTGTATTTCTATTTGTTGATACTGTCGCATCAGTTCTAGATATATATATATGACTTCCAAATGTATTGTTAACATTTGCTCTAATTGATAAAGAAAATCCGTCTGGTATCGTTATTGAAGGTAATATAGAATCAGCCATATTAACAGTTACATTTCGTGCAACAAAATTTTCCCTATTTCCAATAGGTGTCAAACTATTTGTTACAGTAGTAACATATGGAACGATAGGTTCTCTCTCAGTAATACGTACTATATTACCTGCTTTGGGAGATCTAAATCTTACCTCATATACGTTATTGACAAGTCTGGTCTCTCCTATAACCATTAAAAATTCTGGAGAAAATGCTGTTCCGTCTGAAGACGTAATCACATATAAATTATCTCCTATTCCTGCACTAGGAAATCCGTCATTAACTATCCAAAGTCTGGGAGCATTCTTACCTTGTTTGTTTATATTTATATCTGCAGTATTATAACCAGTTGTATAATCGATTATACTACCGCTACTATCATATATAGGTTTTGATATTGTATTTGGAGACGATGGTTGAATAGGAGTTGCTTTGGTTGTAGCAGTTCTTAACTCGAAATATGTACCTGTTTCCGAATATCCTATCAAAAAGTTCTTAAGATCCTCTTCTATCTTTGCAATCTGTTTCAATATTGCATGATGTTCTTGCAATATCTTAACGATTGCAGACATATCTGTAGGTGGAGGTGGACCGGGTGGTAAACCAGGCAAAATAGGAGCCTTCTTATATGATACTATCTCACCTGTTATCTCACACTTACTACCATCTTCTGTTTTTTCATCTATATTCTCTCCTTCTATATTCTCTCTTTCTATATTCTCTCTTTCTATATTCTCTTCTTCTAATTTTCTTATATCAGTCTTTTTAATTTTCTGTTTTGGGGATATTATATCATCTGGAATCAGATCTGGGTTTGAAATACTATTATTGGTTTGTCTAAATATTCTATTATTATTATTTATATTATTAATATTATTACCGATATCATTGTCGACATTATATCTATCAACTTTCTTTTCTCTCTTAGATCTGAAAGATACAATATCTCCTTCTAATTCATCCACCATATCTATCCAGTCTTCTTATCATCAGTTTTATTTCTAGATAATAATGCCCATATTAATATACCAACTAATATTCCACCCAGTATATATATAACTGTTCTTTCTGGAATTATCATATATCCTGGATAACCTGGTATTATAGGAATAGGAGGAACACCAGGAATAGGTGGAGCATGTACACATTTGACTGTTTCAGAACCAGCTTCCATTATTACATCAGAACAACATAGTTCTCCTGCTTTGACTATTGCCTTACCCTTATATTCGTCATATCCTTCCATCTTCAAAACATAATCATATTCACCCACTTCAACATTTGTTATTGTTACAGGAACCTTGCCATAGTCATCTCCATCAAACATCAATGTTGCTCCTGAAGGTAGTGATTGGATTCTTACTATACCTGTTCCTTGCAATGTGTTGAGTGTTATGACCATGTTAATCTTCCTACCATATCTTTTGTACAACCATATTTATAATTCTCTATATCTTTTGTACAACCATATTTATAATTCTCTATATCTTTTCCTTTATCCTTTTTCTTCTATATCTTTCAGTCTTTTTTCTTTATTAAGACAGTCGCGATAGCTAATCCTGCAACTCCTGCAATTAATAATCCTATTCCAATACCTTCTTCTATAGGTGGTTTAACTACTTTCTCAAGAACCACATGAACAGTTGTGGTCTTTTCTGCTACAATAGCAAATATTCCTGTTGCATCCTTATATCCATCTAGTATCAACTTATATATATAATTACCTGCAGTTAGATTTGTTATCGTAGCAGGTGTTACTCTCTCTTTGTCGACATTATTTACATATACTCTTGCACCACTAGGTTCACTTGTTATCTCAAGACTTCCGATAGTTACCAAGGGTATCAATTCAATATCCAAAGTTGTGGTCTCACCTGCTTTAATATCGAACTTAACCGTTGCATCTTTAAATCCTGTTAATTTCAAAATAATATTATGAGAACCAACAGGAATGTCTGTTACTACAACAGGTGTCCTGGCTGGTATATTATTTTGGACAATAGCTTTTCCATCTATCCATACTTCAGCACCAAAAGCAGGATGTGATTTAATACTCAAACTTCCAGTCGTGGGAGTTAACTTTGTCAAAGTTGCATATATAGGAACTGTGGTATCAGATGATACCAAAATTTCACCGATATAATTGTTATATCCTGTCAACCTTAATTCATATGTATGTTTTCCTGCAGGAATATTTCCAATAGTAATAGGAGTTGTATAACCAGTATCTTTTCCATCAACAAAGATATTCGCACCTACAGGAACAGAAACGAATTCTATTGCTCCAACAGTAGGTATGGGCGGTATAGGTGTTAATTGATAAGTAATATTTTGATCCATATATATAGATTCTACAGTACTGATAGTAACATATCCATTCTTTGAAATAGATATACTAACAGATCCCATATCTACTCTGAAAGTTGCATAACCATTAACATCAGTCAGTTTGCTTTGAGGTCCTGTAGTAGGAGGAGTGACTCCAGGAATGATCGTAACTAATACAGTTGCTCCAGGAACTACAACTCCGGTTGCAGAATCTATTACAGTAACATTAAGATTTCTTTGAAGTATTGGAGCAGCTACTACTATTATACATTCAGTACTAGAACAACCATTTGCATATGCTTTGGCATAATATGTTCCTGCCTTTCCACCTCCTGCATATGAAGCATTGGAGTCCCATGTAAATGAACAGGCGCTCCCACCAGTAACAGTACCTGTCCCACTTGTCTTACATGACCCTAGTACTGTTCCAGTTCTATCTTTGAATGTTACATTATAAGCAATATTTCCAGGCCATACACTAACAGCCATATCTACTTTTTCTCCTAGTTTTATCGATGCTGCATATGGTAATAACTCAATTCCTGAACATCCAGGAATTGTTGTTGATATAACAGCAGAATATGAATCTGTAAGTATCCATGTGCCTTTTGAACTATCCCAACCATATAATTCCATTGCCAACTGTACAGTCCTGTTTGGCATTGTATATTTTACTTTCGGGAACCATTGATAAGAAGGTGATATACATTGATCTCCTGTACATGTCAGAAAACTAGGATTTTCTATACTTCCAATAACGATTGTACCATCTTTAAATACTGCCTTAGCCTTTCCTGTCCCGCCAGTATTATATGTATCCATTGCAATTTCAAAAGACGATCCTGCAGCGATTGCAGGGACAGGTCCACCAAATCCACATGGTGTTGCAACTGTTGGTGTATTCCAACAATGACTGATTCTTCGAGGCTTCGGTGGAGCCGCAGTAGCTACTACTGTCAACTGAGGACATTTTTGTAAAGAATATATCGAAGGTGACATTAGCACGGCACCTCCTTAAGCGATATACCGCACTCTCCTAATGACCTTGAAAGAGGGGCGCCAGAAAACCCAAGTAATATACCATATGTTCCAACTGGAATCGGTCCAAATATTGGAGTATCAATAGTATATGTCACTCCCGTACGTAAGGCACAGGCTCCTGTATATCTGAACATTTTCATACACGCTCCGGTATTCACATTAGCTATCTGTATTTGCATCATAGTTACCTCTTCAGGTACAGGATACTCTGATCGAATAATGACTTCTGCAACTAATTTTGTTGCATTATCAACCTGACAACTGGTAGGATCATTTCCATTTGCTAACAAAAAGAATTTGGCTTCAACTGTTGGCATATTATTTTCTCCATTTATTCTATATTCATATTAATACTTATCAATTTTTCTAACTCATCTCTTAATTCGTATTTATTAAATTCTATTAGATATCTTGGCTTGTTAGTTATCCATAATACATTTCTTATCCAAAATTTCTTTCCTCTTATTATTTCATCTTTATGAAATAACCATATATGTAAAGGACCTTCTTCTCTATTATAATTCCACCCGCATAATATAAAATAGTCTGGAACATTATTATAACATAGGCGTCCAAAGCTCCATCCAATTGATCCCATCCAAGTATCCGCTAGACATCTCAATTTCAGTTGTATACTATATTCTTTATTTATTTCTAATCTAAATTGAGGATGCTTATCAATAAATTCTTGTCTAGCATTCTTACAAATGAAATCAACACCTTCATCATTATAGTCTGTTATTTTAACATCTCTAAAAATTATTTCTTCTAGAAATAATTTAAATAATCTTTCTCCTATGTCACCAAAATATGATGGACTATCTTCGTTAAATTCCTTCGGTCCACATAATCCTATATTCCAATTATATTCTCTTTTACGTTCTCTATAACGTTCTGCATTATTTTTAAATCCTAATTTTCTAGCATTTTTATCTTTATACTCTTTCCAATTTTTACATCCAGCAAGTAAATACTTTCTTTCTACATTATTATTTTTCTTTGCCCAATCTGCAAATTCTTTGCCATATTTATTCTCTAATTTTTTATAAAGGTATTCTTCCATTTTCTCACTACTCCATTATTTTATTTTCTGGCATGACTCACTACTTTATGGTATTTATCCTGGGATTGATCATAACCCAGGACGAGTAGTGAGATACCATCTTATGACAATAGTATATTGTCTATACTAATGTATAAGTATCATCCTATAAATCTTTTGAGTTGTACTAATGGCATATTATCATCCTCTTGCCTTACTAGGTGTTACTACTGAATATAATATATATACACCAATTAATCCTCCCACCACTAGTACTCCTGTTTTCAATTGTTCACAAGCAGTTGCCGAGAACCCAAACGTCTCACATATTCCTTTTTCTGGTGGAGGTTTTAAAGCCTCAGAACATTGTTCAGGAGTTAATTCTCCAGATATACACATATCTGAAATTGTCTTGGTCCTAATCTGTTCAGTATCAGCTTGTGTCTTTGATACTTCTACAGCCTTAGTTAGAAGATTAATGATATAAAATCCTACGATCAAATATCCAAATCTTAATGCAATAGCTGCTATCGCTCCAACAGCCGCAATTATAGCAGCAAGTGTTGGCCATGCCAATGATCTCACTTTATTCGTAAGACCACCTATATAATATCCTCCGATAGAACCAACAGCAGCGGTCTCCATCAAATATATTACTAATTTGTTATCTTCCATTCTACTTTCAATCACTTGCCATCCCAACCATCCATATAAAGTAATAGCCTTGGCAAATTCTGAACTCACAACTGGTAAATAAGCAGTCAATCCACTCATATTAGCCCATGATAATGGAGAAAGATTTATAGCCAACGCATGAGTTGCTTCTACAACAGGAGGCGGTGGTGGTATTTCTTTTGGATATACATTGATATAAATATGATTTGATTTGTCTGCTAATAATGGACATACTCCAGAAACGAAACCTTCAGCACACGCATAAATATCTAATTGTTGCATTGAAGTTTCTGATATAGTTATTACGTCACCTGCCATAAAATTGCCGGCAGCATTCGTTACTGTAGTTAATATATAACCCTTATTAGAGTATATACCAACTCGCACTCCTGGTTTATACGTCCCATAAAAGGTTATCCAATCTCCACTTGTTATAGATATTCTATCAGCTTCTAATGTAATAGGAACACTAACAGGATTTACTGTCAGTGTATATGGTCCAATACTACAGATGATATTACCATAGTTGTCTAAAGCATCAAAATGCATAGTCCATGTACCAACATATTCATCTGTTAGTGTTATCACAGGCATTCCTGCCCAACCGCTAGAATTAGGAACTGTCTTAGTAAAATGTTTCCATATACCTGTACCAGGATTAAATCCTACCAATTCGACATAACCTGTTATAACAGATCTATCATCGTTAAATGCATATGTTCCTGCATCAAGCTTATCTCCTACTTTCTTTGGACTGGTTATGTAATCATTCGTAAAAATGCACATGATATATGCCTCTAATTTCCTATATCTTCTTCTGTGGCAATAGCCTTCAATTTTGCCTCAATCTCTTCTGACTTTTCAATTGGGCAATTCATGTCTTTCATAATCTGGTACACACCCTGAAGATGTTTGTATTCATCTGCTATATATTCTTCTATCGTATCGATATGTTCTTTATGTTCAGAAGGCATTTCATTCTTCATCTTGTTATATAATAAAATCCCTGTAGCCTCGTCTTGTAACATATCTTGTAATTTCTTACATAACAACATTTTGCTGTCTGTGCTGTCATCCATATTTGTCTCCTCCTATTTATTTCAATAGTTTTTTAATTTTATCTAATACACCCTCTTCTGAATTAAGATATTTTGATGTCATTTCTTTTATGATATTTTTAATCGGAACTCTTGTCTTATTAGAATGTTCCATTAATTTATCATACGTTTCTCTATCAATCCTTATTACTGGATTCTTTTCCTGATATTTTTTTTGAGCTTCTGAAAAATCTCCTTTTCCATAAATATTCAATTCTGGTTGCAAATGATAAATTAAATACTTCTCAAGTTGAATCGCGACATTAATATCTTCAACCAAATAAACATCTATCGTTACAGTGTTATATATATGATGATTTAACTGTCTGAAATATATGTCCCCACTTACACCTATATATCGTTCTCCATTGTTATTTTTTAATATATAAATGCCAGATGCTCTAGAAATTTCTGTCTTATTACATATAGGTATATCTTCAAAATAAATATCGATATCAATCTTTAATGAGTTAGCAATTCTTTTTATTTCTTCTATATAATAAGAAGGCATATTAGCTCATCAGAAATTCTTCTATATCTTCAAGAATAATCTTATTATCAACCTTCTTGATAGAATAATGTTTTCCTTCTTCAACAATTCCTGTTAGAGCTATATATACACTATTTCCTAATTTAACTGCCTTACTTATTTTTACTTTTCCTTTATCTTTCTTATCTTTAATCATATCTTATACGTCCTGCATACTTAATATGCATAGACATGTATATGCTCTATGAACGTATAAGACTTGCTATGCGTCCCTGCATAATTATATTTTACTTTTTTATTTTAATAAAGGGTATGTCTGACATGTTTACATTAGAAATCATTATAAATTGTCTTCACAAAATCTTCTTGCTATCAAATTTCTTTTCAACAAGTTTGTCTACAGTCGCAATAACAGCATCTGGTATTACATCACCATCATATTCTTCATCTAATTCACCTTAGATCTTCAATCTCTACAAGCGCCTTAGCATTAATTGATTATATATATATTCGCTTAGTCATTCATAGATTCTTGCATTTTTGTTGCCCAAAACTTCGCGATGAAGCATATTCCAAATTAAAGGAAGCCCGATCCATTTCGTATCCTTATATAGTCTAATATATGTATCTTCCATTCTTCTCATAGCGTCGTCTGCCTCTCCAACACTATAACCTTTCAACAATTCTTTAAGAAATTCCAGGTGTAGCTCACCAAACATGTCCTGTGATTTCATACCATCCACTGGAAATAAAAGTAAATCCTGATATCCTACATATGACTGTACTCCATACTGTATGGCACATCTACCCAGGCCTTCAGCTGAATGACAGGCCACAGCATATACTATTGAATCTTTCAATAAATGAATATTTGTATCATTAAAGCATAGGGGTTGACATGTATCATTCTGTAATTGACATATATTCTTTCCACACCCACTTAGCTTTATAGGATTAAAAATCTTATCTAATTCCTCAGGACTCATAGATAATAGTTCATCTATTTCAAGCTTTCTTGTTACAATACATTGTCTTTGACCATTGAGATGATAATTGCAGCCGTGGCCGAAATGTAAGTAGACTTTCGGATGATATTTCTGCAATGCGGTAGTGACATTATAATAGGTAGTATTCTCTCCTCTCAATGCTACAACATTATATCCAAGAGACTTGGCCAATTTATATGCTTTTTCTGCCCATTGACTCGTATAATCGGTTGGATCTAACTTCTTTTTTGGTATAGTAATTAGAATGGTTGCTATCATTAATATACTCCATTTATCTCTTTTTCATATAATTTCCATACCTCATCATATCTCGAGGGATTCTTCATAATATCAATAACATCCTCAGCAACGACTACCAGTTCACAATCCATTAGAAATTCCAGAAGTTCAATTACATTACTTCTAATATCGTACCACATAATAATCTGAAAAACTTATGTTAGAAGCAAGCCTTTTAGCTAACCGACACTATACAGACACTATAAGATTAAGTCAAGTTAAATTTAGATAGTTCCTGACTATATAAGTATGCTTATCGAATAATGAATATCGTATGCAGTCTGTTAGCATCCATTATTATAGTATAAGTTTAATACTTTTCCAATATATGTTCTATACTTTTCAGCTTTCTTCCAATTTCACTCTTGTCATCCACCATTTCGTCTTCCAACTGTTTAACAGTAAAAACTGTTTGTCCAGCCATGATTTTTGTGTCTTCCTTCGTACTTCTAGATAAT
>CXWL01008933.1_pt1 | contig 19807 bp, 4 predicted proteins | sample 590931 | NCBI WGS metagenome assembly CXWL01 (sample SAMEA3498368, study PRJEB10139) | groundwater metagenome | biome: water well; material: biofilm material | place: Germany | collected 2015-04-27 | reverse complement strand
AGCTATTGGATTCAAGCGGGAAAGGCCGCTTGAATGACCGCCTCAGTTTGAATCGCACCCGATATTTCTAGCATAGTTTTATGAATTGTGATTAAATGATAAACAGCAGGGGTACTTGCAAAATACCACATGATGTAGTCATTTTCCTATAATATATGCTATATGTAGTGTTTTATGGGTAAAAATACATAATATTGTAAGTCCCTCAGCATATATGCCCTTTAGTTTGAGTTATCGCCGAAAACTAATTGTGAATATGCGTAGAATTCAGCAAAAACCGTGTCACTCAAGGTGTTTGCAATGCTTTAAGAAGATGAGTAATAAGTTGCTCCACGCGATGCGCAAAATAGCCACTTATCCAACTTGCCTTATAAGAAATGAACGAGTCGAAAGACTTTTTGAAGTTTGCAGTTAGTAATAAAGGCACTTGGGTTTCCTTAGCTACTGTCAAGTATCATATTGTTCGGAATAAGGGGAAGGCATTGCTGGATCATAAATCACCCGTAGGGCAGGGTAACGATTCCAAGAAAGTCGATGGGCAAAGTACAGGCCCTGAGCTGACTAAGTCCCCGGCAATTTCTTTGCCTAAAGGCGGCGGTGCTATCCGAGGCATCGGTGAGAAGTTTGCCGCTAACCCTGTTACAGGCAGCGGTTCCATGTCAGTCCCCATTGCAACTTCCCCAGGCCGTTCTGGTTTTGGCCCGCAACTCTCTTTGTCTTATGATTCAGGTGCCGGTAATGGCCCGTTTGGTTTTGGCTGGAATCTTTCCATGCCTTCGATCACGCGCAAAACGGATAAGGGTTTGCCGCAATATTTTGATGCCCAAGAATCCGATGTTTTCATCCTATCCGGTGCGGAAGATCTGGTACCAGAGTTAGAAAATGTTTCTGGTAAGTGGATTAAATACGAGAAAACACGCTTAGTTAACGGTGTCACCTATATTATCTGTCGCTACCGTCCTCGCATCGAAGGATTATTCGCGCGCATTGAGCGCTGGAGCAATGTTGCCGATCCTCGTGACGTTCATTGGCGCACTATCTCCAAAGACAACATCCTCACTATTTATGGCCAGGATGACAATTCACGAATCATTGATTCCCCGGATCCATCGTCAACCAATCTGACGCGCATCTTTAGCTGGTTGATCTGCGAAACCCGTGACGATAAAGGCAACGGCGTGCTCTATCGCTACAAAGCGGAAGACGGGCTTGGCGCTGATATGGGTCAAGTCAACGAACGCAACCGCGGATCTCGCACCGATAAAAGCCGCACTACCAACCGTTATCTCAAACACATCTATTACGGCAACCAAAAAACACTGCTAGATAAAGCAGGCCAGCGTCCGCAATTCCTGGACAAAAAATTAATTACCGATCCCATCGACAATGCTGACTGGATGTTTGAAGTCGTTTTCGACTATGGTGAACACGATAAAGATGCGCCCAAACCAAATGACACCGGCGAATGGGGCTACAGATTGGATCCCTTTTCCAGCTATCGATCCGGGTTTGAGGTGCGTACCACCCGCCTGTGCCAGCGGGTGCTGATGTTTCATCACTTTGGGGATGAAGAAGTTGGCAAAGATTGTCTGGTGCGGTCAACTGATTTTACCTACTCGAACGAAGAAAACCCTGAAGATACTCGCAACCCCATTTACTCATTCCTGTTTTCCGTCACACAATCCGGCTACAAGCGCAACAGCGGTGGCTACCTCAAACGCAGCCTACCGCCACTCGCCTTTGAATACACTGAACCCATCGTACAAGATACAGTCGAGAGCGTAGACCCTGCCAGCCTGGAAAATTTGCCTATCGGTGTTGACGGCACCATTTATCAATGGATCGACCTGCATGGCGAAGGCATTCCCGGCATCCTCACTGAACAAGCTGGCGCCTGGTATTACAAGCGCAACGTAAGCCCCATTGGCAAACAACCCGTCGAATTCGCGCCATTGGAACGGGTTGCAACCAAGCCCAATCTCGCGATGGCGGGAGGCGCCGCGCAATTCATGGATTTGGCTGGTGATGGTCAGCCTGACTTGGTGGTGATGGACGGCCCCATGCCCGGCCTGTTTGAACACGATACCGAGGAAGGCTGGCAACCGTTTCAGCCCTTTACTTCACGCTTAAACCGTGACATGCATAATCCCAACCTGAAGTTCGTCGATCTGGATGGTGATGGTCATGCCGACGTGCTAATTACCGAAGAGGAAACTTTCATCTGGCATGCCTCGCTGGCTGAAGCGGGCTTCGGCGCGGCGCGGCGCGTCAATCAGGTATTGGATGAAGAAAAAGGTCCGCGGCTGGTTTTTGCGGATGGCACGCAATCGATTTATCTGGCCGATCTCAGCGGGGATGGCCTCACCGATCTGGTGCGCATCCGCTGCGGCGAAGTTTGCTATTGGCCCAATCTGGGCTATGGCCGCTTCGGTGCTAAAGTGACCATGGATAATGCACCTCATTTTGATCATCCGGATCAGTTTGACCACAAGCGCATCCGCCTGGCCGATATTGACGGCAGTGGCACCACCGACATCATTTACCTGCACCGCGATGGCGTGCGCCTTTACTTTAACCAATCCGGCAACAGTTGGAGTCAACCGCAAACCCTAAAAGTTTTCCCCCGCATTGATGACATGGTTTCGATCGTTACGACCGATCTGTTGGGAAACGGCACCGCCTGCCTGGTCTGGGCATCGCCTTTGCCGGGAGATGCAAGGCAGCAAATGCGCTACGTCAATTTGATGGGCAGACAGAAACCCCATCTTCTGGTTAAGACGATTAACAACCTCGGTGCCGAAACCCTGGTTCAGTACGCACCCTCCACCAAGTTCTACCTGCAGGACAAACGCGATGGTAAGCCCTGGATTACCAAATTGCCTTTTCCGGTTCATGTCGTCGAAAAAGTCACGGTATCCGACAAATGGCGTAAAACCAGTTTCTCCAGCACCTATTCCTACCATCACGGTTATTTTGACGGCTTTGAACGCGAGTTTCGCGGCTTCGGGCGCGTAGAGCAAATCGATATAGAAGATTACGGAATATTCGAAAAAGGCAATAAAGACAGTCCCTACATTACCAATGACCTGACGCTCTACCAGCCTCCGATCAAAACCACCACCTGGTATCACACCGGCGCTTTTCTCGACCGGGACCGCATTCTCTCGCATTTCCAGCACGAATACTTTCCGCATTGGCTTGAAGAACAACATCCCGGTCTAAACATCGCTTTTCAGGAAAACGCACTGCCACAACCGGATCTGGCAGCGGAAGATCTGACCGCCGAAGAATGGCGCGAAGCCCTCCGAGCCTGTAAAGGCATGATGCTACGCCAGGAAGTGCTCGAACTGGATATCGATGCGCTGGAACAGCCCGTAAATTCGAAACAACAGCCGGTAAAACTGTTCTCGACCGCCTATCACAATTGCCACATTCGTCGATTGCAACCGACGGATGTTAATCGTCATGCGGTTTTTTTAGTGGCCGAAAGTGAAGCCATTACCTATCACTACGAATTGGATGTCAGAAAAGAACAATTAGACAAACTTAAACCCGATCCACGCATTGCTCATACCTTGAATCTTCAATACGATGAATACGGCAATGCGCTGCAATCGGTGGCCGTTGTCTACCCGCGCCTGGGTAAATTCGGAAATGATGCGAATCTCGCCAATGGCCTCACCGATGCGCTAACGCTTATTGATACAGTCCAACAGGAACGCCATCTGGCCTACACGGAAACTCGCTACACAGAAGATTTCGGAACTCAACCAGGAGACAAGGTCGCAGCGCTCGATCACCATCGCTTACGCGTACCCTGTGAAGTGCTGACCTATGAATTGACGGGCATTAAACCGAAATCAGGTTTGTATTTTACGCTGAATGAATTGCGGGAGTTTCAGCTCAGTCTGTTATATCAAAGTTCGGGCACATCTGTTCAGGACATTCCCTATCACCAGATACCAGGCAGGGCTGTTTTAGAAAAACGCTTGATCGAACAGGCGCGAACGCTATTTTTTAAAGATGATCTGGCAGATCCTTTGCCATTCCGCCAGCACGGCCGCCTTGGACTAGCGTACGAAGCCTACAAACTGGCCTTGACCGAACCCCTGCTGGACGCAGTATTCAAAGACTCAAGCGGCAATAACAAACTGGATGAGTCCATCGACGGCGCAAAAACCGCGCGCGATAAGCTTCAAGATGCAAAGATCAGCGGGTACCTGAGCGGCACAACACTCGCTAACCGGTTTCAGGATTTGACTACCACAGGCCAGTATTGGATGCGTTCCGGCATTGCCGGTTTTGCCTCGGATGCTGCCCAGCACTTCTATCTGCCGGAACGTTACACCGATCCATTCGATAACGTGACCACACTCGAATACGACGGCAAGTACGATCTGTTTGTGAAATCCAGCGCGGATAGCCTGCAAAACAAGACCGAAGTCACGGATTTCGATTATCGTGTTTTGGCTCCCCGTGAAATGAAGGATATCAACGAGAACCTGTCCGCAGTGTATTTTGATATCCTGGGCTTGCCCGCCGCCATGGCGGTGAAAGGCAAAGGCGATAACAGAGAGGGCGACAATCTCGCGGGTTTCACCGACGCGCTCGCTAATCCGGAATTAGCCGATCGTGCGAAATTTTTCGATCAAGCTGATCTTGATGAGGCACAAGCCCGAAACTGGTTGGGCAATGCCACAGCCCGGCATGTCTATCACTTTGGCGAGACTGAGGAAATACTTCCCGATGGCAAGACAGTAATAATCCATTGGGGTCAACACCCCGCTTGCGCCTGTGGCATTGTGCGCGAGCAACACGTCAACCAGCTTGCTCCAGGCATCCAAAGCCCGCTGCAAGCAGCTTTTGAATACTCTGACGGCATGGGCAGCGTGGTGGTCAAAAAAATACAAGCAGAACCGGAAAAGCCGGGGCAACCGTTACGCTGGATCGCCAACGGCAAGACCATCCTCAACAACAAAGGCAAACCGGTCAAGCAATACGAACCGTATTTCAGCGCACCCGCAATCGGGCATCAATTCGAAGAACCCAAGGAAGTAGGCGTCACGCCGGTTATTTATTACGACGCTGCCGGGCGTACGGTACGCACCGAAATACCGGATGGCAGCTACAGCCGCGTGGAATTCTCGCCTTGGCATGTTCTTACCTACGATCAGAACGACACCGTATTGGAGCCACGCAATGCCTGGTTCGCGCGTAAATCTGCAGGCACTGCGGAGGAAAAACGTGCTGCGCAACTGGCTGCCGAACATGCCGATACGCCATCGCTCACCATTCTCGACAGCCTCGGGCGGGAAGTCATTACCATCGCGCACAATCGTGTGAAAGATTCGACCGGCGTGTTGCAAGATGAAAAATACCTCACCTTCACCAAGCTCGATGCGGAAGGCAAACCACTCTGGATTCGCGATGCGCGCAAGAATCTGGTGATGCAATACATCAACCCGCCAAAAGCCAATAATGACCTAAGCGATACCATGCCGATCACCAGCGTTCCCTGTTACGACATAGCCGGTAATCTGCTGTTCCAGCGCAGCATGGATGCCGGTGATCGTTGGATGATTAATGATGCGGCGGGTAAACCGATGGTCGCGTGGGATTTTAATGAACGGCAGAACGAAGCAGATGCCGTATTTGCCGAGCACCGGGTATTTTTCACTCAATACGATGCATTGCATCGCCCCACGGCGAATTGGCTGGTGATCAATGGCGGTGCTGCGCAGATGATCGAGCGTTTTGAGTACATTGACACGATAAACGGCAGCGCCGATGCGCACACCCGCAACCTGCGCGGTCAACTACACAAACATTTCGATTCCAGCGGCTTGAAGCAAGTCGAACGTATCGATTTCAAAGGCAATCCGTTGGAACTGCGCCGTCAGTTGGCAAAAGAATACAAAGCACCGGTGATTGACTGGCAAACGGGATCGGCAACGGCGTTACTCGAAACCGAGACTTTCGTTCAGATAACCGAATACGATGCCCTGAATCGTATGGCGCGGCTTTTCAATTGGCACCACGCAACGCCCAACAGCCGGGTTGCGGTGTATGAACCCCAGTATAGCCCGCGTGGCGTATTGGCCAGTGAAATGTTGATCCTACACGCCATCAAGACGGCAACCGGCTATGCCGAAGGGCCGCAAACGCAAAAAACCGTTGTCATGCAAGGTATCGAATACGACGCCAAAGGGCAGAAACAGCGCATTCAATACGGTAATGGCACAGTAACCCAGTATCACTACAATCCCGAAACCTTCCGCCTGCAGCAGCTAAGCACAACCCGCCCCGGTTTTGAGGCTAAGCTGCCGTCAAAGCCAAGTGGATTGAAAGACGACAAAGTTCTGCAAAATCTCTATTACACCTATGACCCGGTAGGCAACATCACCGAAATCCATGATGATGCTTATGAACCGGTGTTTTTCAAGAATCAGAAAGTGGAGCCAGTCAGCCGCTACAGCTACGATGCGCTCTACCGGTTAGTCGAAGCCTGCGGCCGCGAAAGCGCCACTGCTTCGGGTCCGTCGCCGCAAATCACCAAAACACCGGAACAAGTGGATTTTCCGGTGATAATACCCGGCGCTTTGCGCAAATATACCCAGAACTATACTTATGATGCCGTCGGCAACTTTAAACGCGTACACCATGTAGCGGGATCGAATGGCGGTAGCTGGACGCGTAATTACGCGTATGCGTTTGAAGATACCACCCAATCAGCCAGCAACCGCTTATGGCAAACCTGGACAGGCGGAGACCGGATAAACGCAGTGACTTATCGCTACGACAGTCACGGTAACATGCTCAATGCCGCCAATGTTGCACCCACTCAATCCATCCGATGGGATTATCGCGACATGATTCATTTTCTCGATTTGGAGGGTGGTGGACTTGCCTTCTACAACTACGGTGCGGACAAGCAGCGCACGCGCAAGCGGCTGGAACGGTTGGGCGGCACTGTGGAAGAGCGCATTGATCTGGGTGGACTGGAGATTTACCGCAGATTCAACAACGGTACTTTGGTGGAAGAAATCGAATCGGTTCATGTATTTGAAGGCCAGCAACGGGTTTTGCTCATTGATGATGTGCTGCAAACCGACAATGCCCAGCTTAAAACAGGCTCGCTTTATCGCTATCAGTACAGCAATCATCTCGGCTCGGCGGCACTGGAACTGGATGATAAGGCGCAGATTATCTCTTATGAGGAATTTCATCCTTATGGTACGACGGCTTATGAAGCGACCCGGAAGCAGACTGAGGTGGCGAAGCGGTACCGGTATACGGGCAAGGAGCGGGATGAGGAATCGGGGTTTAGTTATCATGGGGCGAGGTATTACGCGGGGTGGTTGGGGAGGTGGGTGAGTGCGGATCCGGCGGGGTTGGTGGATGGAGATAATCTATATTTGTATGTTTCAAATAATCCAATCATATTCAGTGATCCGACAGGTAAGCAAGAAGCTTCCTCTGTTAATGAAGATAAAAAATGGTTAGAAGCTCATCCACAAGCAGCCGCAGATATGTTTATGTTCTCGGATGCGGCACGTCATAAAGCAATATTAGAAAGAAAAGCCGATGATCAACGGGATGCGGATAAGGGCAAGCCACCTGCGCAAGCGGTAGATCCTAGTTGTAAACCACTGCAAACGACAAGGGAAGCTGAAACTAAACCCGTCGTTTCAATTAGTCCGTCGAATGAACCGTACTACCGAGGTCATCATTATATAAGAGTGCCTGTTGACGATGTGCTTCAATACGAACTGGTTGAGGTTTACGGGACGCTTGAGGAAGTACAGGAGATGCAAACCCGGATTAATATGCAGGAAGGTTCGGATAGAGCCGGTGCAGCATTAGCGGCGGCTGCCGGGGGAGGTGGGAAAGGGGCAGCTAGTCGGGCTTTTATCCAGAATGCTGGGCCTGTTGGGATGCCTCGCACTGAATCAGCTAACTCACCCCGCGCAAATCCTTGGTACGGAAAAACGCGACCTGAAGCAACCGTACCAGATACTTTAACTCCTTATAAACCGGACTCTAACCGAAAGACTGCTAAGGACGGCGGAATAGTATGGGAATCCCCTCAGACCCTTCCTGAATGGATGGCATTGAAAGCGGCTTTAAGTGGTGTAGGAGAGGGAGAGCGAAAGCCCATTATGAAGGGACCTTTCGGTGATCCTAAGTATCAAGGTGAAGGTTGGGTAAAGATGGGATATTTGAAGTATGTGGCTGATGGCAATAAAATTGAGATTCATTATATGCTGAACACTATTACCGGACAACGCGATCAATTTAAGTTTGTTTCACGAGGGGAATACCCAGAGCCAATTATGGACCCCAAAGTATCTCCTGGAGATAAGCCGTAGGGCGGATACCATGAAATGGGTTCCGCCACTTGGAGGAACCGCCGAATGAGAATCTGCACCATACAAATCGGCACGCGATGAAACGCAAATGGGAGGATGTTTTGGTGTTTGGATTGGCGGATCACCCTGCGGGCATCCGCCTTACGAGAATGACAACGACGAAGGAGCGATATGCCGGATTATCGGCGGTTTCGGGTGCCGGGTGGGATGTACTTTTTTACGGTGAATTTGCTGGAGCGGCGGCTGGATACGTTGGTGCGGCATGAGGATGTGCTGCGATCGGCGGTGCGGGTGACGCGGCGGGAGCGGCCGTTTCATATCGATTCCCGGGTTTATGATTTATCGAGTAATGCAGTTTGTAGTCAGCTTGAACGCTGCATGATGACAATAGTTTATTTTTAAAACTTCACTAGGAGATATTCAAATGCCAGGTATTCCAACGCACTTTAAAATACTCGAGATATCAAATAATAAATTAGGATTTGTCCCTAAAGATGATAATGGTAGGCCAAGCGGATATGCTTATTTAGGTGCTATTGGTGCATCTCTTGGTGATTTCATCCCAAATAAATGGAGCAAAGATGCTAAGCGATTCGAAACTACCGAATATTGGAAAGTGTGGAATGAAATTTTCGCTATTTTCTTTGGTTACAATCCGAAAGATAAAACACCCAAAGTAAGTGAGGATTCTACTCTCATAGAAGCTTTATGGTTTATTCAAAGGTGTTGCGAGCAGTCCGAGTTGCAGAAAATTAAAGAGCACAACAGAGATGCATTCATTCTACAGGATGGAAATCTGATGGCTTTTAGGAAGGCATGTGAGTCTTTAAAAAACCATACAGATTTATTAAATATAAATTCTGGATTATTTGAGCGTGTTGGGGAAAAGATTTTCAATACGGTTAATGCTAATAAATTCAAAAGTGATTCTACTACTAGACCGCATGCTCCTCCTCCTAAGGAATTTCCTGTCCGAGATTTACTGCATTGGCGTAAGACTGGGATTATTTTCAATGCAATGAAAGATAACTTAATAGGAGAAAAGTCTAATGAGTGGGATTATCTTTGGGGGTATCTTACCAGCTATGTTGGAAAAGTCTGTGGTAATCCCTTCATTAACTCGCGCGTAGGTGGTTCTTATCGAAACTTATGGTGGCGGCATCGGTATATCAGTAATTTTGTGGACACGTGGGTATACAATTTTGTCAACTCCTGGGAAAAAAATGATAAACCGACAAATGAGGAGGTTTCTGAAGCAAGACTTAACGACCGTCTAGCGAAGATATTTAAGAATGAAAACAAGCTCGTGCTTGAGGTACCAGGCGAAGAAGTTAAGGAAATGAATAATTTTAAGAATGTCAAAGAAATCGTACGAATCTTGGTTGAACCTGGCTATGCGTTACCAAAAGAGTATATGCTAGATAAAACGTTTTGCAAGTTTTGGTTTGACTCGATGAAAATAGCCTATGGAAATAAAGCATTATCCTCTAAGCTAAAAAATGATGATGATGATGAAGATCTTGAACCAGAACCCAATTGGATAAAAATTGCAGACGATGATGAATCTTGTCAGTTAGTATTAAGCTACGCAGCACTCCAAGCTTGGCTGATTCTTTGGTTTCAGACTGGATCTGGTATCGAAGGATTGAAAAAACCTATTCCGCCTGAAGGAATGCCGCCTGGTTGTCCCAGCGCACCCAGTTGGGAGAAGAATCCTGATGGAACGATCAATAGAAATATAGGCGATGGCCCGACCTTACCCGAAATGGCGTCTCCACCTGATGACAATGAGGAAACGGTATGTGCAGCTATCGCAGCAATCTTTGCTGCCATGGCCGCTTATGCTAAAAGTATATTTTTAGGTGGTGCAGCAATAGGGGCTCTCATAGCGGCATTTTCAGAAGATGATGATCCGCCACCCGAAAAATGGGATGAATTGATATGTGCTATGTATTGGTTTAACTGGTATCGCCATGGTTTTACAACGCTGATGCATGAAGTGTTGATGAAAGCAGGTTTTGCATTTCCTTACATAGCTGATCTTACACAATACAGCAATAATGTATTGTCACGTTCTCTTTCTGATGAGGATATCGGCAAAGTTTCTGCTAATTTCTCCCAGTACCCAGTACAACAACCCAACAAAATTCTGAAAATGAGTTCATGGGCGCAAGATCCTTTTGCTGACAATCCTACTGGAGAATCCCCTCCAACTACTCCTTTTAGAGATAACGCAAAAACCCCCGATTTTTTTATCAACGATAAAGAACATAAAATTCCTCAAACTGCTGGAGTAAAAGGTATTTTTATTCCACTTCCAGGTATCTCTAGTACGCATATGTTTCTAACAGAAAAGAATGTTAGCGCACCGTTCAGCGAGCTATCTGAAAACATCGGCATGATGCCGGCACGTACAGGCACTACGTTTGAAAATCTCGATTACTTTTTTAGCACCTACGGAGTTGAAGGTAATAAGCTCTGGGGGGAAATAAGATCTTGGAATCTTGATGGAGATCGTGGTTTATTTTCATGGGGCTGGAGCTTCCCAGACCATACAAAAGACGGTATGGATGCATGGGATATGAACAATATTCGAGTTGAAATTGATCAGCTATAAGGGAGTTATGAAATGAAACTAGATAACGAGGATAAACTCACATACGTACCTTTTGACACTGACATCGCGAAATTGGGTTGGAAGAATCGCAAAAGTATTAGCCCTTATTTAACTATTCCTAAACTATTCCAAGCAAACCACTGGTATGAAAATTTGGCTATTAGCATTCTGGATAAAAACGGCCAGGAAGTCATGCAGGCGAAAGCCAATGAAGAATATAAGATCTCAGTCAAGATTCACAATCTAGGTAGATTAGAAGCCTTCAATGTCAATGTCGATTTTCGTTGGGGGAATCCCTCAATGAGTCTGTCTGAAGAGCTACTTCAACGAGTTGGTGGAGGCACACAACCTCAAGTAATAGGCAAAGTTGTCAGGCTTACTCGCAACATGGTAACGGGAGAGCTTCTTGAGCCAGTAGAGATAGAATGCCCAATTCCATGGAAACCTAGATTTACAAACGGCATACATGAATGTTTGATGGTGATGTGTTGGGCTTTAAACGACCCTTATGAAAGCCTACAGCGCTGGCAACCCCAAATTGAAAGGCGTTGCGCGCAGAGAAACATATGGCCAATATCGTTACCTCCAGATTCTACTGAGAAATTTACTATTGAATTGACCAATTTATTTCCACTTCGTGGTTTTCATACAGTATTAGCTGCTATGAGTCATATAACAGCAGCGCCAACAGCGCTGCTAAGGATGAAGCCTAGCGAGATTTTATCGGGTGTTCTTCAAGCCAGCCATTCGAGCATCGGAAGCTCTCCTAATATCCTTGGTGATCTCTGCGAATCGGTCTTTTCAGCCCGAACATTTGCAAACCATACCTCAGTCTTTGCATCAAAGCCTGCTTCAATACGTTTTAGTTCAAAAATTTCCGATAGCATAGGTTTGATTACATCTGCTGGGGCCCATCGACTTCTGGCCAATCTACTGTTGGCAAATCAGGAACATTCAGTTTCGATACCCCACAATTTTAACGGGATGTCACCTTTGCACGAGGTACAGCTCCGCCCCTTCGAAATAAGGCAAATGGATCTTGAAGTGAGAGTTCCTCCAGATGCCCGCCCGGGGGATTTTATAGTCTACCGGTTTGAACAGGTTTCCGAAGGTATGCTAATCGGCGGATACACAATAGTTGTTCAAGTAGAAGATTCTTCTGGAGTCTATGCGCGATGAAAAAAAGCGGCGAGAAAATAACCCTAGACAGCACCACCAATTCTGATGATGTTACTGCAACTGTATCGTCCCACCGAGAATTGTTTCGTAAGTTATTAGGTACTTCGGAGTTGCTTCGAGAAAAGAACACGCATGAAAAAATCAGTGCTCTTTATGATAAACATAAAGGTGATCTTAGCAAAATATTGGAGAATCTACGTAATCAGAAGATTTCCGGTAGCAAACTTGCTTCCGAATTAGAATTTACACTAGGGATAGGATCGCTGACTGGGGATAACCTTATACTCACTAAAAAGCTACAAGAATTACGCTCAATCGGTGAATTAAATCAAGTGTCAGATTTAATTGTTTTTGATGAAAAACGCTGGAAAAGCATTCTACAGAATATTGTTGATAACGAATCAACGCAACCGATAACCAAGGCTTCTCGCAAGCAAACTGCCTTGTACTTAGAATCTTATGCCAGAACGATGATAAATCGTGTCGAAGATACGTTTCCAATGGAAGTTATTCGTGATCGAATTGCTAAGAAAAAAGACCCGGATTCCACTGCACTTGCTCAATTCTTAAGTAGAGCCCCAGATTTTAAATTTGGAACAAAGCCTATTGATCGATATTTAAAAGAACAACCTAAAGCGTTTGCAGCATTTCATGATCCTAATAAGGTAAGTACAAGACTGAAAACAATGCAACGTATTTATGAGATTACGCCTCGATACAGCGAAATGAGCGTTTTGCTGGATGTCGGTATGGATTCTGCGCATAAAATTACTACTACAGGAAGAAAAACATTTATTGAAGAACAGTCGAAACGTTTTGGCACAGTCCGAGCTGGAGAAATTTTTGATAAGGCAGCACATGTTGCCACTACTGTACAGGGACTTTTGGTTGGCAATTTTATTGACCAGAAAGCTTTGCCTCGTGCTATTCGCGCGGATCAAACTTTGGAGCAACCCTTGTCGCGCGACCATCACCACCATAATGATCGAATAGATGTGCCTGATTGGGAATCGTTATTTGGCCCCATTGTTCTTTGTGAGTGTGAAGACTGTCAGTCGGCTCTAAGCCCTGCGGCTTATCTGGTTGATCTGCTACATTTTCTCAGTCAGCGTAAGCTCGCGCGCTCGGGTTTGATCAAAGAGGCGGCGAGTTTTTTGTTTGAAAAAAGACCTGATATAGCTTACATCGAGCTTACCTGCGCAAATACTCATACTGAACTACCTTATGTAGATTTAGTGAACGAGATTCTAGAAAATGAGGTCTCGAGAATCATTGACTGGACAAAGCCTGTGACACCGGCAATACAAGCAATGCTGCAGACAACTCACACTGCAGAAGAACTAGCCGCAGAACCGGAACATGTAAATCCAGGAGCCTACAGAGAACTGCTGGAGCGACCTTACCCGTGGAGTTTGCCCTTTGATCTATGGACGGAAACCCTCCGGCCTTATCTCGATCTGTTAGGAGTCAAACGATACGAATTGATGGAATCTTTATTTCCCACTCCTTTTCCTGCGGCGTTACGGGATGTTGCTATCGCAGCGGAATTTTTGGAAATTGTGGAGTCAGAGCGCATCATTCTTAATGGTGCCGCAGCCTTCCAGCTATGGCAATATTGGGGCTACGGGACGAGCCACCCAACCTGGGTAGTCGACCAAAATCCTGTCCCTACATTTTTGCATAACAGTGGATTAAATTTTGAAAATACTCTGACATTAATTCATGCACATTTTATTAATCCAGATCGCAGTTTAAAAATTGTCATGGATTCCACATGTGATCTGAGCAAAGCAACTATAGCCTGGCCAGATGAAGCGACACTAGATCGTGTGCATCGGTTTGTGCGGCTATGGCGCAAACTGGGCTGGACTATGAATGAGCTGGACATGGCTATTCGTAGTTTGGCAACTAGCGGGATAAGTGACACGTTTATTGTCCAACTATCCCACATCCAACGTATTCGGATCAAAATAGACATTCCATTGCCAGAAATTTTTAGCTGGTGGGCGCCCCTTGATACGTTTCGTGATCTCGAGGATTCCTTCTCTTATTACGAGACTCTTTTCCAAAATCGTGGTGTTAAAGGCGATTCAATAGATTTCGCACTCAATGCCGCTAAGACTGAACTGCAGACATTCGGTGCACTCAACAATCCAATACTGCTTCCCCGTATTCTTTCAGCGACTGGATTGAGTGCAGATGAATTTGCATTGCTTACCGAAGGCTCTGTAGCCAGCAGTTTGCTCAACTTGGCTAATGCCGAGATCAGCAATAATCAACTGAGTCTTTTAAATCTTTCGGTTCTTTGGCGATTCGCATCATTTTCCCGCGCATTTGGGATCAGTGTGCGCGAAGTGCTCGCCCTGAAAGCGATTACAGGTGTTGATCCATTTGAAGTTAGCCATACAGAAAAAACACTACGCTTCATTGAAATTGTCGAAAAAGTTAATAATCTCGGTTTGCCAATTCCTCTTTTAGATTACCTGTTTCGTCATAATGATTGGGGAATGAGCGCGACTGAAATTACCGATGAGGTTGTTGTCAAGATTCTAGAAAATCTACGGACCGATTTGCAAAAAGCCCGTGCTGAAATGCCAGAAGAACCTGATTTCGACCCAACAGGTGGTTTGGCTGTTCAACGTATGGAAAACATGGTCTATCAGTGTTTGAGCAATTCCATTAAGCTGGAAACACTTGTAATCCAGATGCTATTGAAAAACAATTTACAGATACCATCCATCGCCGGGCAACCTGGCATTAACGCATTCTTGAATCCGACTTTCACTAATGGAACGGGGGCAATATCGGCGTTTTTATTTCCTGATCTCTTCATTCTATTACGTAAATTACGCAAGATCGCTTTCTTCATCGACAATCAGAAGATTTCATCCCGGCAGTTCGATTGGCTTAGCCATTATGGTAAAGGGAATGGCTGGATTGATCTCGATACTTTGCCACTGGCGCCACTATCTTCAGGAGTCGCATTGTTTGAAGGTTGGGAACGCTTCACTGATATTTGTCAGTTGAATGGCGTCTTGTCTTCCGGTGAGGCTGCGTTATCGGAACTATTTTTAATTGCTAACGCTGGGGCAACGACCCAGAATCAGATACTCGATCTTTTTCATGATCGTTTTGGATGGGGGCGAGAGGACCTGGATTTTGTCGCGGGTCCTTTAGGATTGAATCTTGTGTTTCCTGGAGATTTTCGTACCGGCCTAGCCCTTTTGCGACTAAAGCCAGTGTTTGACATGCTGCGTCGACTGGCTGTTCCAGCGTCAAAAGTTAAGCGCTGGGTGACATCTCTGGTAACTCAATCGGATGCTGAAGCGCTTATACAATCGGTCAAGGCACATTTTGACAATAGTCAATGGCCGGCTGTAGGGCGCATAGCTCGAGATGTAATCCGTGAGCAGCAACGCTTATCCCTCGTCTCGGCCTTGTTGTTTCCGGGTGAGGGAACAGTCTCGAAATGGCAAAGTACAGACGAACTGTTTTCCCATTTTCTCATCGATGTGGAAATGGGTTCTTGCCAATTAACCTCACGAATCCAACAAGCCATTAGTTCGGTGCAAACGTTTGTCCAACGATGCCTATTGCGTTTAGAAAATGCCGCAATCCCTAGCATACTTCAAAGGGAAGACTGGACGAATATATGGGAGTGGCTCAGCCATTACCGTGTTTGGGAGGCTAATCGAAAAGTTTTTTTGTATCCAGAAAACTGGATTTTGCCAGAACTTCGGGATGATAAATCACCTTTTTTTGTTGAACTGGAAAATGAGCTTTTACAAAATGAAATAAACACTGAAGCAGTTGATACGGCATACTTGCATTACCTGCAAAAGCTTGATGATGTGGCGCATCTTCAGATTCTTGGCTTATATGAAGAAAAACCATCAACTCCGCCCCTGTTACGTTCGCCATTGGGTGATATTTTCGACCCATTTGGTAACAATCCTCGAAACAACCCCCCTCAATGGGTTCGGGAACTGCAGATTCTACTAAATGATGCAGGTGCATCACCCATATTAGAAGTAACCGGTATATTCGACGTGCCTACAGCAAATGCAGTTTTCAGCTTTCAAATAAATAACGGATTACCCGGTACTTTTTTAGGAGATGTAGATTCTCTAACATGGGAAGCACTGAAAGGCCATTCATCTAATATAGAAACCATTCATGTTATCGGCCGCACCCGCGGTAATCCAAAAAACTATTATGCCCGCAAGCGAATCGGTGGCGGTCTTGATTACTGGACGCCCTGGGAACAGGTGGATTTAACCATTGACGCAGAGCAAGTTCTACCAATTGTTTGGCATGACAGGCCTTATTTGATCTGGCCTATTTTCACTAAAACGATTGGTATCGAAAATTTAGGAGACGGAAAAGGAATTAAAGAAATTGAAGTTTGGGCAGTGCAATTAGCCTGGAGTGAGTATAGAAGCGGGAAATGGCAAGCATTAAAATCATCTTCCAGCCATCCTGATGCCCTAGTTAAAGTTACCCCTCCTGACCAAGAATCGTTTGACGAAGGTCAGATCAATCATCTCTTTAGGACCCAATTCTCTGGTGACGCTCTGTTAGTCGGTTTTCGTACTGATGAAACTCTAATACCTGATAAAAATTCTTGGTTTCTTATTAGTGGATGTAATCGAGAGCCAATTTATATTAGTAGCAAGGGAGATCAAACTGTTGATTCAAATATCCTAAATACGGCGGATAGTGCTCAAAAATATAAACCCCTTGGCATGTCCTTTATGAGGTCTAACAAAGAAGATTTGTATCTTCCAATGGCAATAAAATCTGATATTTTTGGTGCTTTAGTGCTCGGCAAGACACATGGAGTGCCCTCTATATTACCTTCACACCAAGATTCTGACTTTTCCTCACAGTTGCGCCCCTTCTTTGTTATCGATGAAAAAAGGACATTCTTCGTTACTCCCACTTCCTCCACTTTTGGTTATATTGGCGTTAGATTTACCTACAATAAATATAAATTTGAGCCTCACTACCATCCTTATGTGTGTAATTTTATTGCTAGACTGAATCGTGGTGGTGTGGGTGCATTGCTACAAAGAAGTGCTCAAGTCGGCTTAGTCAATGATTATTTCAAATCTGAATATGTACCTACTGAAATATATGTCGACAAATACTATTATCCAGTCGACGAAGTTGATTTTTCCCTAACTGGAGCCTATGCAAGTTATAACTGGGAAATGTTTTTTCATGCGCCATTTATGATCGCGGCAATGTTGATGGGAAATCAGCGCTTCAAAGAGGCCCAACAATGGCTTCACTATATTTTTGATCCAATGGATACTTCAAACTTTCCCGCTCCACAGCGATATTGGCGTACCAAGCCGTTTTTTAATGCCGCCAAACCAGCTAGGATACAAGAACTTTTACAATGGTTAGCCACACCGGATAGTGAGCTAGATCCTCCTAAATTGAAGGAAAAGGAAAACTTGCGGCGCCAAATTCAAATTTGGCTTAAAGATCCATTTAACCCCCATTTTATCGCACGTCTTCGGACTGCCGCTTACCAAAAAACAGTTGTAATCAAATATGTCCAGATTTTGATTGCCTGGGGAGACCAATGCTTTTCCCGTGATACACGTGAAGACATGAATCAGGCCATCCAACTCTATATTCTTGTAGCTGAAATCCTCGGTCCTCGCCCAGAAAAGATTCGCTCGCCGGTTAAAGCGACTGTACAAACATTTCATTCTCTTGCTAACGCCGGCCTGGATGAATTCTCAAACGCTCTTGTGAAAGCAGAAGATGCACTAGTGGGCACTGTTTCAGCAACAGGGTCTATATCAGCTTCGCCGCTTCCACTGACTACATTGTTTTTCTGCATACCGCCCAATGAAATGCTGCTAAATTTGTGGGACATCGTCGCTGATCGATTATTTAAAGTTCGTCACTGTATGAATATCGATGGAGTCGTTCGCGAACTACCCTTATATGAACCGCCCATTGATCCAGCAATTCTTGTACGTGCAACTGCTGCAGGTTTAGATTTGAGCGCTGTATTGAATGACCTGGCTGCGCCTCCGCCACATTTTCGATTTAAAGTTTTGTGCGATACGACTTTGGCTTTTGTGTCGGATCTTAAACAACTCGGGCATGACTTAATGGCAGCTCTGGAGAAACGTGACGCGGAGGCACTGGCATTGCTGCATGCCGAGCATGAAACGAACCTTCTCAATGACATGACAGAAATTAAAGATAAACATATCAAAGAAATACAAGCTAATTTGGATTCATTATACAAATTGCGTGAGTTGGTATTTCATCGACGTGATTATTATCGTGATCGTCAATTTATATCGGAATGGGAAGTTGCTGGATTGATAGCTGCAGGATCAGCGCTCTTGTTAGACGGTACTGCGGCACTTGTCAATTTATTTGGCAGCAAAGCGTACCTAACCCCTAAGACCTACAGCACCACAGGTGCCATAGGAGGGCCGCCAGGAGGGGGTGTCGTCAAACTTGAAACATTCCCAAAGAACGTAGATGCAGGTCAATCAGCCGACTCTGCAGCATCGTCATTACGCACGTTTGCGGGAATTCTTGCTCAAGGCGGGAGAATGAGCGATACGATGGGTACGTATTGGCGGCGAAAACAAGATTGGGATTTTCAAGGTGATTCGGCTGATAAGGAAATCGATGAGATCGACAAGAAAATAGTAGCAGCCCAAATGCAGCTTGATATTGTTAAGCGAGAGCGGATCAATCATGGCAAGCAAATTGACCGGTCTCGTGAGATCAGTGTGTACATGAAGGAAAAATTTACCAACAAAAAACTCTATGAATGGATGATTTCGCAACTTTCAGCGCTTTATTTTCAGGGTTACCAGCTCGCCTACGGTCACGCCAGAAAATGCGAATTGTCTTTTAGAAATGAATTAGGTCTGAGAGACTCAAATTACGTTCAATTTGGCTATTGGGAGACCCTTTACAAGGGCTTATTGGCTGGAGAGCGTCTCTATCATGATCTCAAGCGGATGCAAGCTGCTTATCAAGATCGTTATACGCGAGAATTTGAACTAACCAAACAAATTTCAATGTTTATTGTGGATCCTTTGGCTTTGATCAAGCTAAAGCAGTCTGGCTTGTGTTTCATAGACTTGCCTGAAGCATTGTTTGACATGGATTACCCTGGACATTACATGCGGCGCATTAAATCGGTCAGTTTGACGATTCCTTGTGTGTCGGGCCCTTACATCAATATCTGCGCAACTCTTACGTTGATGGGCAGCTACGTTAGGCAGACAAAAGAGCTGCTTTCAGGTCGTTGGAAACGAAATCCTGTAACCGATCCAAGATTTATTTATTTGAAAGGGGGTACTGAAGCTATTGGCACAAGTACTGGGCAAACTGATAGCGGTTTGTTCGAACTTAATTTTCATGATGAGCGCTACTTACCTTTCGAAATGGCAGGAGCAATCAGCAGGTGGAAACTTGAATTGTCCCCACTTGTTCAGTTCGATTACCAAACCATTTCGGATATTATTTTACAAATTCGTTATACCTCTCGTAGCGCGGAGGGAGATTCTAAGAAACATGCACTTGCCGAGCTGCAGGCAGAACTTAATGCCTTGGCCTTGGCTGACAAACGATCAGGCCGGGCAATTATGTT
>CXWL01121378.1_pt1 | contig 19809 bp, 21 predicted proteins | sample 590931 | NCBI WGS metagenome assembly CXWL01 (sample SAMEA3498368, study PRJEB10139) | groundwater metagenome | biome: water well; material: biofilm material | place: Germany | collected 2015-04-27 | reverse complement strand
TGGATCTGTTTCTACAATTGTCACAATAGTATCTTCGTTTACAAATCGGCATAAATCATCAATATGACCGTGTGTATCATCGCCTTCAATTCCGTCGCCTAACCAAATCACATTTGTAATTCCAAGGTATTCCTTGAAAACCGCTTCGTAATCTGCTTTGGTTAAATTTGGATTTCGAACTTGAATATCAGGATGCATCAAACATTCTTCTGAAGTTAATAAAGTACCGCGTCCATTCGAATCAATGGCACCACCTTCTACAATTACCGGCTTTCCTTTGTACATGACTTGAGTAACCGGAATATTCAGAAATTCACCCACTTTGGCAGGAACGAATTTGTCTAATTGAATGTTTTTATATTTGGCCCAACCATTAAAATTAAAGTTCAAAGCTTCTCTTTCGGTTCCATTTTTAACGATAATCGGACCCGAATCACGCATCCAACTTCTATTGGTTTTATGAATGATGTACGAAACATTAGTTAGTTCAACATGAGCTGTTTCCAACGTCGCATTGACTTTTTCTTTTTGATTTTCATCGGCAACTACTAAAAAAACAGTTTCGAAAGTGGCTACTTTTTTAATGAATTCCACAAAAGCCCATTGAACGGCTTCGTATTTTCCTGGCCAATCCTTACCGTTGTGAGGAAAACACAGTAAAATCCCTTGTTGTTTTTCCCATTCGGCAGGAAATCTTCTATTATTTGTAGTCATACAGCGTTTCTAATTTTAAAGACTGCAAATATAAACATTCAGTAGGATTTTAAAATAGTTAGCAACCATTCATTTTGGGCAACTCATAAATTTATAAGAATAGTTTTGGTAATGATTATATAATATTGAGTTAATTCTTGTCGGGCTTCAGCTCGTTATTTTTGAAAAAATTAAAAATACAGTTATGAAAAAATATGGTGTTACACTATTAGCGGCAATTATGATTTTGTCAAGTTGCGAAAATGAATCAAATAAAGAGGAATCCCCTGAGTTGGTTGTAAATGAAAACGCTGCTACTTTCAAAGAAATTGGTTCGATAACTATTGGAGGTGCCGGAGCTGCTGAAATAAGTGCTTATGATGAAGTTTCTAAAAAATTATTTACCGTAAACAACAGTAATACGAATAGGATTGATGTTATTGATTTGTCTAATCCNNTATAATGGAAAGTTAGCAGTGGCATTAGAAGCAAAACCAAATAAGCAAGATGCCGGAAAAGTAGTCGTTTTTGATACCGCTAATTACAGTGTCATCAAAGAAATTACGGTTGGTGCTTTGCCGGACATGATTACATTTTCTCCTGACGGAAATTTCATCATGACTGCTAATGAAGGAGAGCCAAATGATACATATTCGATAGATCCTGACGGTTCTGTTTCTATTATTGCGGTCAACAATAATTACGCGGTGACGACTTTAAATTTCGGAAGTTTCAGCAGTCAATTGAGTACGTTGAAAACTAAAGGATTCAGAATTGCAAGTCCAACTAATAATTTTGCCTCTGATATTGAACCGGAATACATCACGATTTCGGCTGATTCTAAAACGGCTTGGGTTACTTTACAGGAGAATAACGGAGTGGCTAAAATTGATTTGGCAACCAAAACGATTACGAATATTTTTCCATTAGGTTATAAAGACTACAATCTTGCCGAAAATGCTATCGATATCAGCGATAAAGATGGTGGCGTTTTGGCTAATACATGGAAACTAAAAGGAATGTTTCAACCGGATGCTATAACTAATTTTGAAATCAATAAAACCCCTTATTTTGTTACTGCAAATGAAGGAGATGCTAGAGAATATTCTGCTTTTGTAGATGTAAAAAGAATCAGCAGTTCGTCTGTTATTTTGGATCCAATTGTATTTCCTAATGCTGCGGCTTTAAAAGCAGAGGCAAGCATGGGAAGATTGAATATCAACACGAAAATGGGTGATACGGATGGCGATGGTGATTTTGATGAATTAGTTTCTTTTGGAGCCCGTTCTTTCTCCATTTGGAATGGAAATACGGGCGAAATGGTATTCGACAGTAAAAATGAATTAGACAAGAAAGCACAAGAATTGGGTATTTATGATGATGCCAGAAGTGATGATAAATCAGTAGAACCAGAATCAGTTGTGGTGACTAAAATGGGCGATAAAACGATTCTTTTTGTTGGATTGGAACGAGTAGATGCCGTTATGGTGTATGATGTTTCGAATCCTGCAGCTCCAAAATTTTTACAGACTTTTAAAACTGGTGATGCGCCAGAAGGATTGCTTTTTATTCCTGCTTCAAAAAGTCCAACTAAAAGAAGTTTAGTGGTGGTAAGCAGTGAAGGGGATGGTGTCGTTAAAATATTCCAGCCAGATTTGAATTAGATTTAGAAGTTTACTTTAAATAAAAATCCCTGCTAAGAATTATTTCTCAGCAGGGATTTTTTAATTATCTAAAGACGATTTAGTCAATCGCTCTTTTTGTAATATCACCAAAAGCGTCTATTCTTCTGTCTCTAAAAAATGGCCAGTTCTGACGCACATTTTCTTGTAAGTCTAAATCTACTTCGGCAATCAAAATTTCTTCTTTGTCGTGTGAGGCTTGCGCCAAAATTTCACCTTGTGGCCCCGCAATAAACGAAGATCCCCAAAACTGAATTCCCGCCGTGTCAGGCAAGTATTGTTCTAAACCAATTCTATTTGCCGCTGCAACATATACGCCATTCGCAACCGCGTGTCCTTTCATAACACTCATCCAAGCACCATGTTGGTTTTCACCGTATTGCTCCTTTTCTTGTGGATGCCATCCAATTGCTGTTGGGTAAAACAACACTTCAGCACCTTGTAAAGCCGTCAAACGAGCTGCTTCAGGATACCATTGATCCCAACAAATTAATGTTCCTACTTTTCCTTTTTTAGTTGGAATTGTTTTGAAACCCAAATCACCAGGAGTAAAATAGAATTTTTCATAAAAATGAGGATCGTCCGGAATGTGCATTTTGCGATACAATCCTGCTTCTGAACCGTCTGTGTCTATGATATAAGCACTATTATGGTAAATCCCTGCCATTCTTTTTTCGAAGAAAGGAACAATAATCACGACACCTAATTCTTTTGCCAAAGCGCTAAAAGCAATAAACGAAGTGCTGTACAATGGTTCTGCCAAAGCAAAATTATCTACATCTTCGCTTTGACAAAAATAATGACTGCTGTATAATTCCGGTAACGAAATTACTTCGGCACCAAGGTTGGCGGCATCACGAACCCAACTGATACATTTCTTCAAGTTGTTTTCGGCAATATCATTAAGATTCAATTGAATGACCGCTATTTTGTATTTTTTGTTTGGCATGACTAAAATTTTAGATTGCAAAAATAGTGAATTTTATAAAGAGTAGAAAATAGGGGTACTGTGTTTTTTATATTTTAAAATTGTCGGTCGGTTTACCGCATTAAATTTTTTTTCATAACGATTCCAAAGTTGGGAGACGTTGTAGAGCAATAGTCGTGAAAAAATTAATATAAAATTGGCAGTTATAAAATAAGGAGGTTTTATTTTTGTATATAGTATTATGGCTAATAAAATTGGTTAACTTTTGCGTTGCTAAACTACTATATTTTATAATTAATTAAATTTTTACGATTATGACAGACGAATTCAAAAGCATTGATAAAGAAGACATCGCTCTTCTTAAATTTCCAACAACAGATGTTCTTGACGATGTTGACGAAATAAAAACCAGAACAAGTGAGATTAATAGAGCTCTATCGCTGGGGAATTTAGAGCATTCGAAAATTAAAATTTTCTTTGAGGATACCGAATCCAAAAAAGTTGTTGATACTACCGTTTGGGCTGTTACAGACAAAAACGTGCTATTGAAACAAGGTGTGATGATCCCAATTCACAGAATATATAAGTTGTTTTAATCGCTACTATTTTAGTGCAATTGTTCCGCTCGTAGTTATTATAATTAATTGTTGTTTAATTTTAGTGTTTGCGAGCGGGATGCTCTTGCTGGGATAGGTTTCCTTTATAAGTAATTCAATTTCTTTTGAGTTCAACTTTTATTTAATTCCGTTACTAATTCAAAAAAATACTCAATCGCAGTATTTTAATCTGGTTAAAATCGATTCAAAACGTATTCAACTTTAATTATTGATTATTTCAAATTTCTTACTTTCAAAAGTTCCTCCAAGTCTTTACTTCTTTTGTTTTTAGGGTCGTTAATCATTTTGTAGATAAAACACAAAGGGATTAATGTAAGTAATCCCCAACTGTTTTTAACAATACTATAAAATATTATTCCCACTAAAACTCCAATAATGAAAGCATTACTAATCGAAAATGATTTCATTTTTTTTGCTTCGTCTAATAATTCTTGGTCAGTGAATTCTGAAAAGTCTTTGTTTGTCATTGTTTATTGAGCAGTCGTCAGGATAATTGAAACCAACGTTTTTGGGCTCAGCGAAGGTGGGTTTTAGAAATTACAAATATTCAGTCTAGTACTAAAGCCTCACTTTTGTCAAACCCATATTAGCAGTTCATTGTTTTATTCGCTAATTATTTTCGTTTGTGTTAATAATTTCTTTGCTAAATCAAGGTCAGTTGCGTTGTCACTTTTAATTATCATAAAATATTTTGTCTGCCAAGTTTGTGTTTTTTTCGCTTGTTCGTTTATTGTAAAATCCCAAGTTGGATAAACTCTAATTCCACGTTTTCCAGTTTTTCCGTTTCGTGTTATTATTCCTTTGTCAGCTAACACCGATTTCGGGAAAATAAATTGTCCGAAATTATCGTTATTTCTTGCTGTGATAATTACAAAATCAAAATTGTCTGAATTGTCTAAAGGTTCAGTAATTCCGTCTTTGTTTCGTTTCCACACCGTTACAAATTGACCTGCTTTTTTAGGTGTAATTTTAGAAATTCGTTGTTGAATTTTTCTTCCGTTAAGTTCAAAAGTGCATGCGCCGTACTCTTTACTTTCTTTGTTCTGTTTCAAGTTTGTCAAGTCAAACCCACATTTGTCATAAACCAATTCTTTCACAACTTTTAGGTCGCTATGAATTGAGTTTAAAAGTGTCAAAGTGTTTTCGGTTGTCATTTTTCCTGTCAATATTTTGTTTGTTCGTTTTTTGTTTGAATTTCGTTTTACATTGACAGCTAAAGTTCGGGTATTACAGCGGGTTTTGGACTAAATTAAGCCCATTATTCGGATTTGCCAAATTATCTCAAATACAAAACCATCTTTAAAAGCATAAAACCCGCATCTCGCCAAACGGCTTTTAACTGCCGTTTAGTTGTTTGCAATCATTGAATATAGTATTGGTATAAAAATCAAAATGCAAATTATCAAAGGTATTATTACAGATTTCTTTCTATATTTTATTTCTTTTCCAATATTGTTTTCCCAAAATATATAATGAAGAATTATTGCTCCTATTCCAGAAAACAACAATGTTTGTCTTTTATAAACAAAATCAATTTCTTCAAGATAATTAATTGCAAAAAGTTGAAAAACGGTATAAAAGATACCAAATGAAATAACAATAATTGATACTTTAGGTTTATTCAATTTTTTAAGATTAAATGCCATTAAAATACTCCCAAAAATCACTCCAAAGGCAATGGAAAATCCCCAAATGGATAATTGCGAAAACAATTCGATTGCGTTACTATCTTCAACGGAATGCTTATCCCAAGGTTCTTCTCTAATTAATTCTTGCTTTTCTTTTAAGCTCTTATGTTCAATTAATTCTAGTATTCGATTAGTTTCTTCTTCAGAAAAAATTTCTCCTCTTTGTTTTAAAATATCAAATGAATATCTAATTGATTGAGCTACAAATCTACTTTCTGGTTGAATATAAATATATAATTCATTATTCTTTTTTACTTCTAAAACGCTCTTTTTTACAGACATTCTCTTATTACGGTTTTTTTAAATAGCAGTTAACGTTATGCCACTTAGCGAGGTTGTGGACTTTTGAAAACGGGTACTTTCGGTTGAACGTAAACGGCATTAAAAACGGCAATTCCACTAAACCCACAATCTCGCTAAATGGCGGTTATGCCTAGTTGTTTATTATTCTTCTTATTTCTGATACCCACTTAATTTCATCACCTAATAAATCATCATCACTTAACTCTAAATATTTTTTTGCAAAATTCAATTTATTACTTCCGTAATTTTTATTGAAAAATGCTTTTAAAATATCTTTTTCTGAATCCTTCAAGTCTAATGCATTTTTCGAATAAACAGATTTAGGATTAATATTTGTTTCTTCTAAGAGAGGAATTAGTTCTTGATTTTCATAGCTAAAGAACTTAAGTGTTTCGACAAATATTATTGAGTTTAGCGAATCCTCGATTGTTGTTACAGTTGTTAAATCAGAATTTACATCGTATAAAATAGTATTGTCTTTTTTATTAAAAACCAACCTTTTGAAATGTAGATTTTTATTTGTTATCACAGAATCAACATCAATTCGATTTTCATCAGTATCAATTAAGCAAATAATTTTCCCCTTTTTGTCATAATCTGAATCTTTAAAAGGACCGATTAAGTAGTTATATATTTTCATAACTTCTTCATAACCTCCTACAGGTAAAATACGTAGTTTTTTATCGGTTATTTCTTGTTGGAAAAAATTTTCAAAATATATTTTCTCTGAAGAACCTTCACAAATTATCCAATTATAAGGCGGATCTTGAATAATCGATATTATAATGGATTGTATTAAGTCATTGTAAGACTTAATGCGATAATCTATTGATAATGGGGCTTTTATTTTTGATTTTTTATGTTTTTCTTTTGCTTGTTTAATAAATTCTCTAAAATTAGATAAACTGAAAAAATCTGTTGTAATTTTATTGTCTAGTCCTTTGTTAATTGAAGTAGCAGTTCCTTGTGTAACAATTGGCAGAAAACCATACCAATGAGTTGTTATCAATACTTGATGATTTTCTTTAGCAATTTCAATTAATTTTTCAAATTGTTCATAACAATTACTTATGTGTAATGATGATTCAGGCTCATCAATAGCTATAATTAAATTTGTTGTTCTATCAGAATTTTTCTTTAAAAATGAATATGCTAAATCTATCAAAGCTTTTCTTTTTTCTCCGGAGCTCAGTTCATTAACAGCTATCGTTTTTGTAGAATTTGGAATTTTTTTATTTAATTCTTTAATTGAAAAATAAGATTCAATAATTTTTGAAACCAAATCTGGCATTGTTAAGCTATTTTTAAATTTGCCCTTGTATTTATAAGTTTCAAGAACACCTTCAATATCTTCAACAAACTTGTCTAAATGTCCGTTAATAGTTTTAATAGTCTTTTGGGTAATAGCATTTTCAATTTCCGTTTGGATGTTTTTATCCATTAATTTCTGCATATCTTGAGTTTCTAACTTTGTATAAGTTTGAACATCAGTCTCAACAGGAATGTACAAAAATGAATAGTGTGAAATTACATAATCATAAAAGCCAGAAAAATATTCATCTAATTCTTTTTCTTCATATTTAAGATGAATACTTTCATTAATAAACAAGAGTGTGTTCTGGTATGAGCCGAAATAACATTCGGTGGATTTGTATTTTCTACCAACTATGAGTAAAAAATATTCGTTAGGGTCAAATTTTGTTTTTAATTCTTCTCTTTGTAGATAAAATTCTTTTATAGTTTCTATGTTCTTATTGTCTGAGGTATTCCATAAATAATCAGATAACAAGCTAGCTTTCTTATATAATTCCTGATCAGCTTTGTATGTATTTCTTAATTTACTTTTATGTATTAAAAAAATTGGGACAATATGTGGGCTATTTTCTCCAGAACTACCTTCTGCTTTCGCTTCAAAATTTATTGACCAATCAGTAAAAGGTTTTTTATTGAAAAAACAATCTAGGGATTCTAAGATTGAACTTTTTCCGGCACCATTTTCGCCCAAAATACTCGAAAAATTTGTTCCATCCGATAAAGGAATGTAGTTCAATCCTTTGTATATTTTGTAATGTCGTATTATTAAAGATATAATCATTTATAATTATTTATCGAATATTGTTTTACAATTAGGCATAACTAGTTAATAAGCTCTACAAACCTTCGTATATACACCCAAATATGGGTAGATTGGCGAAAGTTTGTTTCGATTTATGTTTTCTCAAATATATTAAAATTTTCTTACAAATTATCAAAAGGATTCTTTATGGAATGCCTTTACAATTATGAAGAGTATATATTTCTTAGTTCAGTTGTAGTTATTTCTATTTTTTCTATAGAATTTAGGAAATCGAAAAGTTGTAATTTAGCCCCGATGGGAGCAAGTATCCCACGCTTTTGGGCGTGGATACTGCAGACAGCGGGACAACTCGTCTTGGTAATTTAGAAATTTTATGCTCCTAAAAAAAGCCATAAAAAAACACCAGCCTTTCGACTGATGTTTGCCTTGTGTTTATGTTATGTCCGCCGTTAAAGTACGTTGAAATTACAGATTATTTTTTGCCAATTATTTTTTTGAACAAGTTTACAATTCCTAAAACAACAGCACCAAATGTAAGACCTAATAAAAATTCAGTTACTATGGACGGTATTTGGGGTAGTATATCGTGCAGGAACGGAATTTCATGTACAAATATTCCGCCTGCCACTAATAATAAAGCGATAGTTCCTATAAAGGATAAACTCTTGATGACTTTTGGCAAGGCTTGTACCAGAATAGTACCTACTTTTTTTGTAAAACTTCCTTCCTTAGAACTCAGTTGAATCAGTTTTAAACCTGCTTCATCCATACGTACAATTAGGGCTACAATCCCGTAAACTCCCACAGTTGCTATAAGTGCAATGATGGAAACAACCATTATTTGTGATGAAATGGGTTTGCCAATTACAGTTCCCAATGCAATAATTACGATTTCTACNNATGCTCGTGCGGAAAGAAGTATTCGTATATTTTTTCGGCACCTTCGTATGCCAAATAAAGTCCTCCAAGTACTAAGATTATGATAACAGCCAACGGTAAAAATTTACTCAACAGAAAGGCGATAGGCAAAATGATTACTTTATTGAGCAAGGAGCCTTTTGCAATTGCCCATAATACAGGCAGTTCTCTTGAGGAGATAAATCCAGAGGCTTTCTCTGCATTTACAGCTAAATCATCACCTAAAATACCAGCCGTTTTCTTTGCTGCCACTTTACTCATTACTGCAACATCATCCATAATTGCTGCGATATCATCTAATAATGCGAAAAAACCTGATGCCATTTTGATTATTTTAGTAACTGCGCTAAATTATTTTTTTTGAACGAAAATTTGTTCTGGCGCTTTGTTTGTTTATTCCTGCGAATCTAAAACTTTTTTTATTTACTCTATTTATAAAATGGAGAAAATTTTAGTTACGGTTCACCCAAAACCTTTCTGTTTTAGTCGTACTGTTTTTAGTTACTTTTGAAATAAAAATAATTATGGGGTTCAAACACGTTTTTAAAGCTAAATTAGATTGGTTTTTTTCTAAAAAGGAAACGGCAAAATATACTAAAAGTCATTCCATATCCATTGAGGGCAAGGCTGTTTTACAAGTTTCAGCTGCCAAAGCTTTTAAAGGAGATCCCGCTTTGTACAATCCTGAAGACATGCTATTGAGCAGCGTAGTTTCCTGTCACATGATGTCATACTTATATGTTTGCGGCCAAAATGGGATTGACGTGGTTTCCTATACAGATGAAGCGGAGGCAACTCTGGAGGTTTTGGAGGACGGAAGCGGACGTTTTATTGCTATTAAACTGAATCCAAAAGTTAGTATTACTGACAAAGAAAAAATAGAAGAGGCGATTAGCTTACACAAAAAGGCGAATGAACTTTGTTTTATAGCAAATTCGTGTAATTTTCCAATTCTGCATTTTCCAACATGTGAAATTGAGGTCGTAAATTAAAATTGGAACGCATTTTTTCTTTTTTTGGGATACCACTTATAAAACAGTAAGTAAATCATTCGGTTTGTTCCAAAAAAAAGTTAGGCCATAAAAAAACCAGCCTTCCGACTGGTTTTCATCTTATTATAATTTGATTAAGAAACTAGTTCGGTTTGATTTCTGAAAACCAATTTTCCATTAAAAGCATCTATCAAAACAATGCTATCTGTTGTTATNNGGTCTGGCGCCAAATTGCGGATCATATCCTTTTTCAGATAAATAGGCAATAGCTTCCGGAGTTGCGTCCATCGTGATGCCTTGAAGTGCGAGCATTTTAGTAACACTTTTTAGTTGTAAGCCTACAATTTGAGCAATATTTTCAGTGGTCAATGGCGTGAACATCACAATTTCGTCAATGCGATTGATGAATTCCGGACGCACTGTTTGTTTCATTAGTCCAAGAACCTCAACTTTTGCAGCTTCGGTTGCGGCTTCCACGCTTCCTTTTAGATTTTCGAATTTATCCTGAATAATCTGGCTTCCCATATTCGAGGTCATGATAATAATCGTGTTTTTAAAATCAGCCAAACGTCCTTTGTTATCTGTCAGACGTCCTTCATCCAACACTTGCAACAAGATGTTAAACGTGTCCGGATGCGCTTTTTCAATCTCATCCAATAAAATTACGGAATACGGTTTTCTACGAACGGCTTCCGTCAATTGTCCGCCTTCATCATAACCTACATATCCAGGAGGCGCACCAACCAAGCGGCTTACGCTGTGGCGTTCTTGGTATTCACTCATGTCAATACGGGTCATCGCATTTTCATCATCAAATAAATATTCGGCTAAGGCTTTTGCCAATTCCGTTTTTCCAACTCCCGTTGTTCCGAGGAATAGGAAAGTTCCAACTGGTTTCTTCATATCTTGTAAACCGGCACGACTTCTGCGTACGGCGTCACTCACTGCTTCAATCGCTTCTTCCTGTCCTACGACTCTATGATGCAGTTCGCCTTCCAGTTTTAATAGTTTTTCTCGTTCGCCCTGAAGCATTTTCATGACTGGAATTCCAGTCCATTTGGCCACAACTTCAGCAATATCCTCACGGGTCACTTCTTCTTTTATCAACGAAGTTCCCGATTGGTTTTCTTGTAATTCTTTCAGTAAAACATCCAAGCGTTCTTGGGCTTCTTTGATTTTACCGTAACGAATTTCGGCTACTTTTCCATAGTCACCATCACGTTCGGCACGCTCGGCTTCGTATTTAAAGTCTTCAATCTCCGTTTTTACGGCTTGAATATTATCAACTACATCTTTCTCTGATTTCCATTTGGCGTAAGATTTCGTTGCGATCTTCTTTAAGATTAGCCAAATCCATTCCCAGAATTTTGAGTTTGCTTTCGTCTTTTTCTCGTTTAATGGCTTCAATTTCAATTTCTAATTGCATGATTTTTCGATCCAAAACATCAAGTTCTTCTGGTTTCGAATTGATTTCCATACGCAGTTTTGAAGCAGCTTCGTCCATTAAATCGATAGCTTTGTCCGGAAGAAAGCGGTTCGTAATATAGCGTTGCGATAATTCGACAGCCGCAATAATAGCATCGTCTTTAATCTGGACTTTATGATGCGTTTCGTATTTTTCTTTGATTCCACGCAAAATCGAAATCGCACTTTCGGTATCCGGTTCTTCGACCATTATTTTCTGGAAACGTCTTTCGAGTGCTTTGTCTTTTTCAAAATATTTTTGATATTCGTCCAATGTGGTTGCTCCAATAGCGCGCAGTTCTCCGCGAGCCAAGGCCGGTTTCAAAATATTAGCCGCATCCATAGCACCTTCGCCACCGCCGGCACCTACTAGTGTGTGAATTTCGTCAATGAATAAGACAATATCACCTTCGGCAGAAGTAACTTCCTTCACCACAGATTTCAATCGCTCTTCAAATTCTCCTTTGTATTTGGCACCGGCAATAAGCGCTCCCATATCAAGAGAATACACGATTTTATCTTTCAAATTGTCCGGAACATCTCCATCTACAATTCGGTGCGCCAATCCTTCAGCGATAGCAGTTTTCCCCACTCCAGGTTCTCCCACGAGCATTGGGTTATTTTTAGTTCGACGCGTTAGAATTTGTAATACTCTGCGAATTTCCTCGTCCCGACCAATAACAGGATCCAGTTTTCCAGACCTTGCCAGTTCGTTGAGATTTTTAGCATATTTATTTAAAGAATTATAGGTTTCTTCAGCAGAAGCAGAAGTCACTCTTTCTCCTTTTCGCAATTCTTCTATTGCGGCTTTCAGACCTTTTCCGGTTACGCCCTGATCTTTTAATATTTGGGCAGCTTTGGTTTTTGAATCAAAAATGGCTAAAATTAAATGCTCTACAGAAACGAATTCGTCATTCATTTTTTTAGCGATAATTTCCGCTTCGTTAAGCGTTGTGTTTGCGGTTCTGGATAGCATTATTTCGCCACCGGAAACTTTCGGGAAACTCTGAATCGTGCTATCTAAAATTTGAAGAAATAACGGCACATTTACGTTTAGCTTTTTCAAAATAAAAGGCGTCACATTTTCATCAACTTCAAAAATAGCCTTGAAAATATGTTCATTTTCAATTTGTTGTTGTCCTTGGCTTTGTGCCAATTGTTGCGAAAGCTGTATGGCCTCCTGCGATTTGATAGTGAATTTATTTATGTTCATGATGTTATATTGTTTTGTGGTTATTTGACTAACTTTGCGAATCAATATTCAATTTATATTCCAATACAATAATACAGACAAATTGACAGAAATTTCATGATTTTTATCATGTTTGAAAGTCAAAATGTCTTAAAACAAGACAATTATGAGTTTTTTTAAAAATATGTTTAATAGTTCAGACGAAAAAGATTCAAACGAAAACAAAATCAACTGGAATGAACTAACAGATTTAGGGCAACTGAATGAAATTATTGCTGGTTCGAATGAAAAACCGGTAGCCATTTTCAAACACAGTACACGATGCAGCGTAAGTAGGATGGCGCTGAAACAGTTTGAAAATGAGTTTAATAGCTCAGATAAAGTTACACCTTATTTTTTAGATTTAATAGCGCATCGTGATATTTCTAATGAAATAGCGCATCGTTTTGGAGTGACGCATCAATCACCGCAATTGATATTAATTAAAGAAGGGAAAGCTATTTATAATGTTTCGCACAGTGATATTGATGCGGAAGAATTGGGCAAAAAGGTTTAATATCCAAAAGATTTAAGTTTGAAATATAAAAAAAATCCATTCGTTGAAGCGAATGGATTTTTTTTGTAACAATTATTGTGGTTTTGAATTAATAAGAATCGTGCATTTTCTTTTTTATGGCATCCAAACAAAGGTTATTGATGCTTCCTTCATGTGTATGTTTGGTTTCTTTTGGAGATTGAAAAGTACCATTTTCTAATTGCTCTGCAACGGCTTTATAAGCATCTCTAAAAGGCATTCCAGCAACAACCATTTCGTTTAAAGTGTCAACAGTAAACAAATAATTATATTTTGGATCCGCAAGTATATTGTCTTTTACTTTAATGTCTTTTATAGAAAAAATCGCAATATCCAAACAGGCTTTCAGGTTTTGAATCGCTGGAAACAATCCTTCTTTCAGCAATTGTAAATCCCTGTGATAGCCACTTGGAAGGTTGTTGGTAATTAGGGTAATTTCATAAGGTAGCGCTTGAATCTTGTTGCATTTTCCACGAATCAACTCAAAAACATCCGGGTTTTTCTTGTGTGGCATGATACTCGAACCTGTTGTAAGATGCGAAGGCAAAGTAATGAAATCAAAATTCTGACTCATGTACAAACAAACATCCATCGAGAACTTCGCTAAAGTTGCTGCCACACTGCTCATAGCAAAAGCGACTGTTTTTTCTGATTTTCCACGGCTCATTTGAGCGGCTACCGAATTGAATTTTAAAGTTTCAAAACCCAATTCTTCTGTGGTGAATGTTCTGTTGATAGGAAACGAGCTTCCGTATCCTGCGGCTGAACCTAATGGATTTTGGTCCACAATTTTCAAAGCAGCGTTCAACATCGTTATATCATCAATCAAAGTTTCGGCGTAAGCAGAAAACCACATTCCAAAAGAGGAAGGCATTGCAATTTGAAGGTGCGTGTATCCTGGTAACAATACATTCTGGTGCTTTTCTGCTGATTCCATCAGTAAATGAAAAAGGCTTTTTACTTGCTCTTTTAGTTCTTTTACTACATCTTTCAGATATAAATTAACGTCTACCAAAACTTGGTCGTTACGAGAACGGGCCGTATGGATTTTTTTCCCAGCATCTCCCAATTTTACGGTCAGTAAATATTCGATTTTGGAATGTACATCTTCAAAGCTGTCTTCGATTTCGAAATTACCGTTTTCAGCGTCTTTTATGATTTCTTCTAAAGCCAAAACCAAAGAAACGGTTTCGGAGTCTGTTAAAAGACCGATTTGTCCCAGCATTTTTGCATGTGCAATAGAACCTAAAGCATCATATTTTGCCAGAACTAAATCCAGTTCTCTGTCGTTTCCAACGGTGAAATGTTCAATTTGCTTATCGGTTGGTATTCCTTTTTCCCAAAGTTTCATAATTAGATTTTTAGATTTTTAGACAATTAGATTTTTAGACTTCTAAGGAGTCTAAAAATCTAAGAAGTCTGAATAAAGAAGTCTGAAAGTATTTTGATGTACAATTGAATTCCTTCTTCTATTTCGTTTATAAATATAAATTCGTCTGCTGAATGTGACCGCAGGGTTTCGCCAGGTCCTAATTTCAAGGATTGACAACTCAAAACTGATTGATCCGAAAGGGTAGGCGAGCCATACGTGGTTCTTCCAAGGGCAATTCCGGCTTTTACCAATCCGTGAGCAACCGGAATCGATGATGCGTTTAAATGCATCGACCTCGGATTTATTTCAGCAGTTAAATGCTTTCTCACGGTATCTAAAATTTCCTGATTGTTATAGCAATCATTCACTCTGATGTCGACAACCAAATGACATTCCGCAGGAACTACGTTGTGTTGTTTTCCCGCTGTGACTTGTGTTACGGTCATTTTTACGGGACCTAAAACCTCCGATATTTTTTCGAATTGATAGCTGTTAAACCATTCCATAACGGGAATCGCATTGTAAATAGGATTGTCCGGATTATTATGGGCAGCGTGACTGGCGGTACCTTTTACGATGACATCGAGTACCAATAAACCTTTTTCGGCTACGGCCAATTGCATTAATGTTGGTTCTCCCACAATGGCACATTCCAGTTCCGGTAAATGTTTCAAAACACTGTTTAATCCATTTTTTCCGCTGCTTTCTTCTTCGGCTGAAGCGACCATCACAATATTGTAAGGCAGATTTTCATTCGAATAAAAATGTACAAAAGTGGCTAAAAGCGAAACCAAACAACCTCCAGCATCATTGCTTCCCAATCCAAATAGTTTACCGTCTTTTACGATGGCTTCAAAAGGATCGTTGGTATAACCTTGGTTCGGTTTTACGGTATCGTGGTGAGAATTCAGTAAAAGAGTAGGTTTGGTAGTGTCAAAATGTTTATTGAAAGCCCAAATATTATTGTTCTCTCTTTCGAAAGGGATGTTATTTTGTGTAAACCAATTTTCGATTAAAAGTGCTGTTTTGTCTTCTTCACTTGAAAAGGAAGGCGTTTCAATCAGTGCTTTTAATAGCGCAATGGCTTCTTGTGTAAGGATTTCTATACTCTTCATAGTGTAATTGTAGTGTACAATGCGGTTTTGTCTTGCAACATGCGGTGATGACCAATTTTTATTTTTTGAACCCCTTTAGATAAACTGTTGAAACAGTTGTCTAATTTAGGAATCATACCGGAATGTATCGCTTTTTCAGTTTTTAATTTGGAATATAATTCTTGATTGATGTTCTCAATTACGGAAGAATCGTCTTCGGCATCATATAAAACGCCCGGTTTTTCGAAACAATAATTCAAAGTAACATCAAAAACTTCCGATAAAGCAATTGCCAATTCACTAGCAATGGTATCTGCATTGGTATTTAATAATTGTCCTTTTCCATCGTGTGTTATTGCACAGAATACAGGAATAATGCCATTAGAAAGCAATGTTTCCAATAATTGTGTGTTCACTTTTTTTACATCGCCCACAAAACCATAATTGATGGTTGGGTGGTTTCTTTTATCGGACTGAATTAAATTCCCATCAGCACCGGAAAACCCCATCGCATTGGTATTTTTAGCTTGTAATTGGGCAACAATATTTTTATTGATTTGACCTGCATAAATCATCACAACTACATCAAGCATAGCGGTATCAGTGATGCGTCTTCCATCAATCATTTGAGGTGCTAAACCTATGCTTTCGGCCATTTTAGTAGCTGATTTTCCGCCACCGTGAACGAGTATTTTATAGCCTTCAATCTTAGAAAAATCAGATAAAAATTGTGCTAATTCTGTTGGATTATCAATAATGTTTCCTCCAATTTTTATTAGAGTTACCGGTTTTTTATTTTCCATTTTCCAATATTTTTTGCAACACTAATTGTGCGGCATAGGTTCTATTGTTGGCTTGTTCGATGACAATTGAATTTTCGCTGTCAATCACTTCATCCGTAACAATTACATTACGTCTTACCGGCAAACAGTGCATAAATTTAGCATTATTTGTCAGTTTCATTTTATCGGCAGTTACAGTCCAATTTGGATCAGAATTTGTAATTTGACCATATTCCTTGTAATTGCTCCAGTTTTTGGCATAGATAAAATCAGCATTTTCGAAAGCTTTGTTTTGGTCATATTCAATCTTGGAATCTTTTGTGATCTCAGGATTCAATTCGTAGCCTTCGGGATGCGTAATAACAAAATCAGCATCTTGTAACTGCATCATTTCCACAAAAGAATTAGGGACAGCTTGAGGTAACGCTTTAGGATGTGGTGCCCAAGTCAAAACTACTTTTGGCCTGTGTTTTGTTTTGTATTCCGCCATAGTTATCGCATCTGCGAGCGATTGTAACGGATGCCCTGTAGCGCTTTCCATATTGACAACAGGTACTGTGGCATATTTTAGGAACCCGGAAAGTACGATTTCGGCATTGTCTTTCTCTTTGTCTACCAATCCGGCAAAAGCCCTGATAGCAATAATATCGCAATATTGCGAAACAACTGCTGCTGCTTCTTTGATATGTTCCGAAGCACCGGAGTTCATGATGGCTCCATCTTCAAATTCAAGAGTCCAACCTTCACTGTTAAAATTCATTACAATGACGTTCATACCTAAATTCATTGCTGCTTTTTGTGTACTTAAACGCGTTCTCAAACTGGAATTAAAAAACAACATTCCTAAGGTTTTGTTTTTTCCCAGTTTTTTGTTTTTAAGTGGTTTTTTCTTTATTTTTAGCGCTTGTTTCACCCATTTGTCAAGTGAATCTATGTTTTGTATGGAGATGTAATTCATTTTAATTGTGAGTTATGAATTTATGAATTGTCCAAAAATCAAACAATCCACATTCGAATTAAATTATTTTAGTAAAAGGTATTTCGTTTTTTAAAGCTTTCAAAATAAAATTGTCTTCCAATCCGTTGACTATCCAGGTTTCGATATTGGCAGCTTTAGCAATTGCCGTAGCTTCGATTTTAGATTGCATTCCGCCGGTTCCGTGCGAGGATTTAGAATCGCCAATCTCTTTTTCCAATACTTTTAAATCAGTTACCAAAGAAATGGTTTCAGGAACGGCATCATTAATGGATGCTTTGGTGTAAATCCCGTTTGTATTGGTAGCGATGATCAGAATATCAACATTTAATAAAACGGCTGTCAGCGCTGCTAATTTATCGTTATCGCCAAACCGAATCTCATCCGTAGCCACTGTATCATTTTCATTGATAATCGGAATGTAATTATTTTTGACCAACACATTGATGGTGTTCACGATATTTACTTTGGATTGTTCTTTTTCGAAATCAGAATAAGAAAGCAAACACTGCGAAATCAGTAATCCTAAATCGCTGAAGTTTTCATGATAAATCCGCATTAAATGGGGCTGACCAATAGAAGCCAATGCTTGTTTCACAAAAACATCTTTGTCTTGATTTTCCAGTTTTACAAATTGTTTAGCTGCGGCAATCGCACCGGAGCTTACAATAATGAACTCGTAATCATCTTGTAAAGCCGCTATTTGCATCCCGATATCTTCAATCTTTCCTCTCGAAATGTGATTGGTTTCTTTGGTTAACGTATTGCTTCCTAACTTTAATAAAATTCTTTTTTTACCTGATTTGTCCATTTCCGTAAATATACCACTTATTAGTAACTAAATGTTGCAAACCAATAGGTCCACGTTGGTGTAATTTGTCTGTGCTTATCGCCAATTCTCCTCCTAAACCAAATTGTCCTCCATCAGTGAATCGGGTAGAGGCATTTTGATATACGGCTGCCGTATCTACATTTTCCATGAATTCCTGAGCGATTGCATCATTTTTTGTGATTATCGAAGCCGAATGTCCGCCACAATATTTATTTATTTTGTCAATCGCTTCTTGGTCTGAATTGGTTGTTCCAATAACAATTTTATAATCTAAAAACTCTTCATACCAAATTAAATCCGATTTGATCTGAGGAACATTTGTTACTCTTGAAATATTTTCATCTCCCAAAACAGTTACGTTTCTTTGTTGCAATTCGGTAATTACTTTCTTTGCAAAGGCTTCCCAATTGTTAAGATTTGTATCAATTAATACTTTATCTAGAGCATTGCAAACAGATATATTTGAGGTCTTTCCGTTAATAATAATATCAAGTGCTTTTTTCAAATTGGCTTCCTTATTTACATAAACAAAATTATTTCCTCGACCACTTATGATCACCGGGCAAGTGGCGTGTTTTTTTACGAAAGCGATTAATTTCTCACCACCACGAGGAACGATTAAATCCACTTTTTGTGTTGGTTTTTCCAAAAAAGCCTGCGTTTCTTCTCGATTGTAATTCAGGTATTCTACCCATTCTGTAGCAACTTTGTTTTCTTTTAAGGCTTGATGCCACAATTCCACAATTTTCAAGTTGGATAATAAAGATTCTTTTCCGCCTTTCAATAGAATTTTATTTCCGGATTTAAAGGCGATTCCGCCTGCTTCAACAGTAACATCAGGTCTGGATTCATAAATAATCATTATGGTTCCAAAAGCTGCTGTTTTATTGATGATCTTCATTCCGTTTTCATGGTCGAAATTAAAACGCTCCACACCAATAGGATCTTCTTGACGGGCTAATTGTTGCATGGATAAAATCATGCCGTCAATTTTGGCATCATCAACCAATAAACGTTTTTCCATGGCCAAGTCATCTCCAGAATAATTATTGATATCCTGTTGATTTATAGTTTTAAGATTGGTTCTTTCTTGTTCAAGAAGTTCGGCCATGCGACTTAAAACTGCATTTCGCTTTTCTATTGGTAATAAGTGGTTCATTGTTTTTGGTTTACTATTTTAGAAGGAAAATCTAAACATATAAGTCATGTAAGTTTTTAGTTGTTATTGAAAGCAATAACTGAGAGAATGTTTAAGTTCTACTGATTCATTTTTTCTTAAACTTAAATGACTTATATGTTAAAAAATCATTTCAATTCTGCCAATGTTTCTTTTAAAGCTATAATAAAAGTATCAATTGCTTCTTTCTTGATTGTCAATGGCGGAAGAATTCTTAATAAGTTTTTATTATTAGCATTTCCTGTAAAAATATGTTTGTCAATAATCATTTTTTTACGAAGTGTACTTACGTCAAAATCAAATTCTACACCTAGCATTAATCCTCTTCCTTTTACTTGGATCACTTCAGGAACTTGTTTGATTGCTTCTAAAAAATAAGCGTAAACATCGTTTACGTTATCCATTAATTTTTGGCTTTCAATCACATCCAAAACTGCTATTCCGGCAG
>CXWL01006653.1_pt1 | contig 19824 bp, 12 predicted proteins | sample 590931 | NCBI WGS metagenome assembly CXWL01 (sample SAMEA3498368, study PRJEB10139) | groundwater metagenome | biome: water well; material: biofilm material | place: Germany | collected 2015-04-27 | reverse complement strand
ACCTCTTTCCTTACCAAGACCTCAGTTATCCATACCACTGGAAGGACGCACGTTAGTAGAAGTTGTACCGTAAGAGGATGCTGGCGAGAAACGCTCCGTCGTGCCAGGTGTCGGCAAAAGCCTGACCAGGGAAGAAGTAACCGAGGACGAACTTGGTTTGGAGATGAGGTATTCCCTGATACCCCACCACAAGGTCAACTTCGCTCCCGATATGTTTGCTCAGCCCGGTTGGGTCAGTGTCCAGGTTTGATCCACGAATGCGCGTCGACACATGGTCTTGCAGGTAATAATGATAGACCAGATCGAATGAGGTTTTTTCAAACGGCCGGACGCCGAATCCCCCGGTGAAGACCATGAGGTTCGTCAATCTGGGATCCAGCACTTCGCCATAATACTTAAACCGTGCCACGCCATTAAATTTATCGGAATTACCTTGAAAGCCGCTCTGCCGAAATCGCGCATCGACATTGTCATTCGGGTTACTGTCTCCGGTGCCATAGGCGTACCCAATGGTGATGGACGGTTCCCAAGCTCCATCAAAGCGTTGAGTCAGCCCCACATCGATGGCCTCACCTCGAATACGCTGGCCGCCGTCTGAGCCGCGCACGGCAGCGGTTTGCAGCCAGTATTTCAAGTCGCCGAAGAGTCGTCCCCCAGATTGGAGACCGACCGTGATAGGTTGGGCCGTACCAAGCCGTTGCTGATCCTGATAGAGTGCGAACAGGCCAATATGGTTTTTCTTGCCGAACTTGTAGTCGGCATGCATGTAGTAATTGACGAACCCTTCTTCGTCCTCTTCTGCCTCTCGTCTCAGTAAATTACGCTGAACCAGGTTCAACTGGCTGACTGACAGCTCCAGGGAAAATTGTTCGTACTGGTATCCCAATCTAATGGCATCCATGTTTTCATTGAACAGCCAACGCCGGGAGTCGATGAATCGCTGTCTGCCCACTTGCATTCTGGCACCGGGCACGACATTTTTCACCGTGAGATAGGCCAGGTTCATGTTCAATTCGGTGGTTTGCGGACGGTCTTCGATCTCCTCGGTCGCAACTGGGACTTCGAGCACAGGATTCACATAGAGCTGCAGGTACTGGTTGGGCTCATAGGAAAACGCGGGGGCGAGGATCGGCGTCAGGATCGTATCGGCCTTGCCTAAGGTCGAAGAGAGTTTATAGTTGCGATTGGTTTCTCCTTCGAGCGAGACGTAGCCGCCGACGAATAGATTGGGGCCGATGGGGATGGTGGCTCTCGGTGGTGCGTTTGGATCAAACGGTTCCACGAGTGGACTGGTCGATAGACCGTTCGCGTGGCTGTACGTCGGAAGAAGCGGGCCGTTGATGGCCGACGTTTCGGTCGAGGACGGCGGCAAGGGTGGTGCCGAATGTGCAATATTGGTGAGCAATAAGCCACAAACTAACAACAATATTGTGCGCGGTACATCAAGCTTGCGAAGCATGTGTCAGGATGCGTATAGTTTGAAAAATATCACGCTATTTTCGTACACTACATCACGTTCCAACTGCTGAATAATGACAAACAACCACCCAGCCCGGATACTCTACTATTGCCAAAGTCTGGCTGGCATTGGACATCTAACGGCTAGTTTGCACGTTATTCGTGAACTTCTTCAGCACTCCGATGTCGATTTGATCTACGGAGGGCATAGAATTGATATCAATTTAGAGCATCACGGATTTCGGCATATCTCTCTGCCCACAATTCTTATTAATGAGGCGACAGGCTGTCTTTACACTCCGAATCAACAATATTCCGTCGATCAACTTTGGCTTCTTCGTGCTCAACAGATTACGGCATTTCTGTTCCACCATTATGATGCAGCTGTTGTCGAATTCTTCCCGTTTGGCAGAAGAAAGTTTAAGAAGGAGATTCTTTCACTCTTTAGACAATTACGAGACCATAACCCCCGCATCCCGGTTTTTACGTTCGTACGCGAAGTCTTGGTGCCCGAACCAATGGAAGTCGAACAGCGCATCGTGCAATTAATTAACGATCATATTCATACGGTATTTATTCGTGGAGACTCAAACGTCATTCGCTTTGAAGAGACCTTTTCATTAACAGGTCAAATAGCAGATAAGATTTGTTACCTCGGCTACCTGGGTTCAAGGCTGTCTGAGCTGCGTCCGGCTAGAACCAAGCAAATACTAGTCAGCCAAGGCGGTGGCTCGAGGGGTCGTGAACTTCTTGAATCGGCAATCCGAACGGCCCCAGTGCTTCCCCATTACCAATTTGTAATCGCGACCGGCGCCCAAACAACTGTTCAAGATTTTGCGCATCTCGCAGATCTAGTGTCTAGCGACAATGTGAAGATCGTTCCTTTTCTTAAAAATTTTAGAAGCCAATTATTGGAATCGGCCTTATCGATCAGTCTGGGCGGCGATAACACCTTGATAGATGTTATTAGCACCCACACGCCAGGTCTGGCTTTTCCTTATCCCGGTGATTCAGAACAGGCTATGAGAATCAACAAACTTGCTCAAAAAGGTTTTATCCATTCCTTATGCGCGGACGATTTGGTTCCCGGAAGACTCCACGAGAAGATCGTGCATGCCATCGGGTTGCCTTGTCCTGAAGTCGAAATTGCGATGGGTGGTGCCGTAAAAATGAGCGAACAGATCAAGGCCGTTCTGGCTAGCATAGCAACAGGCGTTGACTCCACTGCTGAGTTGTAGACCCTTCCTATCATGACCAACCCATCACAGGAATCAAGCGGAATATCAAATACCAAGTGAAAGTCATTCAATGCGTTCTCTTTCTTTTCCCTGCTCAGCATAGTTTTCTCCACACCTACTGAATCATCCCTCCATGAGTCGGAAGGGGAATTGCTATGACAACGCACCGATAGAGAGTTTCTGGGGGACACTGAAAACTGATGACGGTTGGGATATTAGGGCAGCGAGATAGGCTGCCGTTGAATGCCATAGACATCACGCCCCCCCTCAGTGATGCAGGAAAGGCCTCAAGTGGTCCGATACGTTTCAGTAAGACATTTCCTGTTCTTTTTCTGGCTCTCGCTGGTTAGGGGCGCTTGATGCCAATGTCGGGTTTTCCTGATGCAAAGTGTCATGCATGGACTGTTGGGCATAGAGTTTCATGTATAGACCTTGACGGGATAGTAGCTGTCTGTGCGTGCCCTGTTCAACTAGGCGTCCCTGGTCCAAGACGATGATGCGATCGAACAGATCCATCCCGACTAAGTGATGAGTAATGACAATCGTGGTCCGATCGGCTTGGATGCGCGCGATGGTCTCTCGAATGTAGGCTGCCGATTCCTGGTCCAGCGATGCGGTTGGTTCGTCCAGCATAAGAATGGACGGTTGTTTGACGAGTGCCCGTGCGAGACAGATTCGTTGTCGTTGCCCACCGGACAGTATGCAGCCTCGTTCTCCAACAACGGTCTCGTAGCCTTGGGGAAGGCCCGTGATGAAATCATGTGCGTTGGCTTCCTGAGCGGCAGCAATGATTTGCTCGCGCGTCGCGTCAGTTTTTCCGTAGGAGAGGTTTTCAGCGATGCTAGCATCGAACAAAAGTGTGTCTTGAGGTACTGTACCGATTTCACGACGAAGAGATGCGCGTTCATAGTCGGCTAGATTAATTCCATCGAGAAGGATGCAACCCGCTGAGGGCTGATAAAGGCGGAGCAATAAACTGATGATAGTGGATTTCCCAGATCCTGACGGGCCGACCAATGCAATGCGTTGGCCCGATTCGATCTGGAAGACGAGGTCATGAAGTACACGGCATCCTTCCAGATATCCGAATGATACATGCTCGAATCGAATATCCCCTCTGAGATGTCTGACTTTGATGGCATCAGGCTTATCCTGAATTTCCGGTTCAGCATCGAGCAAATCGGCAATTCGGTGGGCGCTGACCATGGCTCGTGAAAATTGCTCCGACTGCTTTGAGAGATCCTTGACAGGCCCGTAGAGGTTTTTGACATAGCTCATGAAGATCAATAGATCTCCTGGTGTCATGCGCGCCTTGAGCACTTGCAAAGCACCAAAGCATACTGTGGATGCTGTTCCTACGGCCCCTATGATCGACACGACTCTTGTCACTGCGGCGGTGGCTCTGGCCGTTCGAAGTCCGGTCTGTAAGTGTCTTGTTCCTTCCTGTTCAAACCGATTTTGCTCAAACCGCTCCCGCCCGAAGGCTTGGACAACGGAGATGGATGATAGAACCTCGTTCAGGCGTGAGGCGAGGTGACCTTCCTGTTTCCGCTGATCCCGGGTGGACGTAACGATCTTACGATTTAAGACAAATAAAGCGCTCATGAGTATCGGCAACGTGGCCAGGATGATCAGGCTCAGTTCCCAATTGATGACAAACATGACCAGAAACATGCTGAAAAAGGTGAGTGCGTGGCCCGAAACGGAGAGCGGGATGTCAGTGAAGGCATTTCGTAACGTGTGGGTGTCGCCTGCCAATTTTGTCAAGAGATCGCCAGAATGGGTCCGTGAGTGAAAAGAGAGCGATAGTTGTTGAACATGTGAAAACAGATGTCCCCGGATCGCATACACCAAGTGGTGGCCGATCTTACTGGTCAGAAACGATTGTCCATAGGACAAGGCTCCACTGATCGCGGCGATCACGGCGATCGAAGCGGCCAGGCTAATCAAGAGTGTCAGCGGCCAGGTTTGAGACAACCCGTTAAGGAAGGACAGCGATGGAGGCGTCGGTTTCTGTAGGAGGATATAGTCGAAAATGATCTTGAGCGGCCATGGCGCTAGGAGTTGCATGACAGTCACGCCTAGCAGACAGCTGGCTGCCAGGCCAAGCTGCTTCTTCGCCGAACGCAGGTGGGACGTGATGATCTCCCTGAATCGGGTGTGCCCTCGATGAGTCGCATTCATCGCTCTCATCGGGACACCATCCGTGATTCGACCGAGAGCGGAAGCAGCGCGCGAAATGTATGGAACTGTACCACGGGATAGCGCGTGAGTTCGCACAGGAGCTGATCAAGAAAGAGGAAGGCCTCGTCATTCATCACCTTGTGATGCAGAAGGAGCCCCACGATGGGGAGCTCTTCCAATTGCCCGATGAGTCTGCGAATAATCTCATCCGGAGATTTCATGCTGGCCTCTGTTTTCCAGGTGTAGAGATCCAGGGTCGTTGAAATGTCCGAGAACCGGTGCTCGGTGACCCGCTCTTTCCCGCAATCCTTGGACAACACCTGAAAGCCAAGTTCGTCAAGCACCCGGTACGTGTCTTTGGTGCAGCGATTCCACGGCGGCGTAAACGCAGGGAAAAACAACTCGTCAAATGTGGCTTCAAGAATGGCTTTTCCTCTCGCGATGTCGTTCAGTTGTTGGGCGAACGAGCGGGAAGGGCCGAACTCGCATTTGCGTCCCTCCGCCTCATGATTGCTGTGCATCCAGCCATGTTGGTCAAGGCTTAACAGCGCACGGTCGGCTCGAAGGACGTTTTTCAGGAGAGTCGTGCAGGCCGGCGTGAGCCGGCCTGGGATAATTTCTAGATTCATCGGCACGTTTCGAGCCAGCGCAAGGTCCAGCAAATGCTTGAGTGAGTCCTCGTCCTCGTCGACATCATCATCACGAAGAAAAATGTGGAGTTTCCGACCCTCCGCCTCTTTTGCGTCAAGAACGTGCTTGAGCTCAGTAAGCCATTGGCTCGGTTGATGTACGAGTGCTGAGGTCGAGGCCGTGCTCGCGTCGAGAGTTCGACTGTATGGCTGTGCTGCGAGTCGTTCAATTGCGAAGGCTGTTTCTCTGCCACCGTTGGTGTTGATGGAATGTGGAGTAGGAATCTGAGAACGACTCAGGGATGTAAGGATTTGCCCTGCGAGCTGGTCGGGTTCAAGATCGGCGGGCCCTAGCAGGGTGAGGAGCCCAAGTCGTTCCAGTTTCTGTGCACGAATGGTCTGCTCGTCATTCTTATGGCCGGTAAAGGGCCATACCAGTGCGCGTGTGCCGGTCGTCAGAAGATTCATGCACGTGTTATAGCCCGCCATCGAGATGGAGAGCGTGGCCTGTTGCATGAGTGATTGGAATGACGATGTGAAGCGGCGTACGTCGATGTGCAGGTAGTGAAGCGCGAGCTCTCGGAGGAGGTCGTACTGATGATCGGGCATGTAGGGGCCCGTGAACAGCAGCATCCGATGGGGGAGTCTCCGGATCAGCAGAGCGGAGGCACGAATGCTACTGTCGAGCAGTTCATAACCCACACGCCCGCCACCGACGCTGGCAAGAATCAGGGGGCAGTCATCGGAGGTTGACGTACCTTCCGCAGCGGGAAGATCCGTTGACACATCGGAGTGCTGTGCTACGAAGCCGGTGTATCGAACGTCACATCGGAGGTCTCGGCAGCGGGAAAACGTCTCATCCAAGGTCTGAAAGGTCGGGTCCGAATGGATCAGCAGCAAGTCGAAGTATCGGTTCATGACACTGACCACCCAATCCTCGTGACGAGTCTGATCCTGTTTGGTGACCAGGATATCCCGCAAACTGCAGACGACTTTGGTCGAGGGGGCAGAAAGGCGGATGTGCGCCAGCAATGGCAGCAATTCGAATGCAAACTGCTTTCTTCCGAAGGGAAAGAGCTCAATGATCACCACATCAGGGCAAAAATGATCGAGGAGATCAAACAATATTTTCTTTCTTGCCAGTTGAACCTGTTCAAGGGTGCTGCCCTCGCTATGGACATTCAGACTCCGAAATTCACTATCCGACGTGAGCGGGGGCAGGTTGACGATCGTGACCCCCGAGGGGATGTCCAGACCAGAGATGGATTCGCCTCCGTTCACAAACACGACGGCACAATTTCTTAATGCACGCGCGATGGCCATGGTTCGGATGAGGTGCCCCATCCCAAGGACATGCTGACAGTAGATGAGAATGCGCGGCCTTTTGACCCCATCCGTTGTGTGAGCCGACTCATTTCTCATAGACTGAATCCTTTCTGGGCTAACGCAAGAATCTGTTCGACGGTTCTCTCAAATCCTGGAGCGAAACGTAAGTAATGGCGGTAGGCTTTATTGATGAATTGGAGACGGGCATGCCACGTCACACGCTCGACCGGCACGTCCCATTCCACCTGTCGCCGATATGCGTGATACAGATTCCTTGCAATGCGCTCCACAAATTGCTCGTTTAGATTGTGAAAGTGCAGATCGACGATGAAATTAGCAAGATCCTGCACGGGATCGCCGTAGACGAGCTCATCTAAATCGCAAAAGACGAGCCGGCCTTTGTCCGCCAGCACCTGCTGGACGTGAAAATCCCAATGAATGGGACGACAGGGGATCACTGATGACGGAGGCGCTGTGTGTTCAAGATCATCGGCCATGGCCAGACATGTTTCCGTGAGAGACGGGATCGCATCTGAGAGCTTTGTCAGTTTCTTTCGGACCTCGGCGAGATGGTCGGTTACGGAATGGGTCTGTAAGCCGGTGACGTTGCTGTGGTGCAGCGACGCCAAGCCTCTGACGAGTTCCGTGACGTACGGCTCATAGGTCGATGGAGTCAGTTCCTGGAGGAGCGGAACTCCTGGTACTCCGAGTTGCCATACGGTTTTGATGGGTGCAGCATAACCAAGCGGTTGTGCAACTGCCATAGCGCCAGGATCAATGAGGGACCGTTCCCAGAAGTGTTGGAGGCGAGTATAAAGAGATTGCCCCTCACTCCCGTGGAATGTTTTGCCGAATAGCCGGTACGCGCGGCCGCAGCTGGGATCGAACAGGTCGTACCGGTTCGTGCACCGTGTTTCAGGCCGGTAGTTCACAACATGGCTGGCCATCACGTGCGGAGTTCCGCTCATTCCCATCAGGTTCAGACCATCCAATGGGAGGTGTTGCTCAATGGTCTGAAGATTGATGACGTGAGGCAAATGGGGAAGGGCGGGATCGTGGGGGAACCGCCAGATGATGGCGTCGTATTGCGGCACGTGGGTCACGGCCTGGTCGAGCGTCTGATCGGCAGGTCGGTTACGGCTGAGAGAGAGAAAGACCTCCGCACTGCGGCCGTGCAGATAAGCCTTGAGGTAGACCAGATGGTGGGAAGACTGACTTGTTGAGGGGGTATGCACCGTGAGTTGATAGCAAACCGACATTGTGGATTTGATCTTGCTGGCCACCTTCGTGAAAGTCTTCAGTCGCGCATCCTGCATCCTACAGCCGGTGATTTCACGAGGATCCCCCGCCAGTTCAGGCAGGCAAGACCGGAGGATCTCGGATGCGGTTGTGGGATTGGTGAACCGTTGAAATGCACTGGTCATAGTCGGCCAATCGGGGGTTCTGATGAATGTAGGCGTTTGGCCAATGTTCGGATGATTGCGGGTAGTGGCCATGATCAACTTTTGGGACAGTGTTCTTCGGAAGTGCGCATTGCGTCATCCCCACTCAGAAAACCTTCAATCCGTTTGCCACGCGCTTTTCCAGTGAGGCAGATGGTATGGATGTGTGGAGTTGGGCTATATTGAATCTCGTACACGTATTTGCTCTGAATCGGTGAGTCCGCGATTGCGTGTAGATCACAGCGGAGTAATGCGCTGAGTATCACGAGATTTGTGTGGCGGTGTCCCACGATCAGAAGCGTGCCGTCGGCCATATCCTCAAGCATACTTGATAAAGCAGGAGCCACTCGTCGCTGAACGTCCATCAAACATTCGCCGTTCGGGACTCTGAATCGCACCTTGTCTTTGGTCCATTGGTCCAGGAGTTGTTGCTGTTTGTGATCCAGACCGCCGCGCAGTTGACCATCCAGCACGCCGAAACTCATCTCGTTCAAGGCATTCATGGAACACATCGGGATTCCCTGTGACTCAGCTGTCGGCCGAGCTGTCTCTATCGATCTTCGTAACGAGCTAGTCATGACCTTGGCCAGGCGAATGCCGTGCATGGCTTCTGCCAGCCGTTGCGCTTGCCTCTCGCCTTTCAGAGTCAAGGGTGGATCAGTCTGTCCAGAAATGCGCTCTTCTACATTCGAAATACTCTGTCCGTGTCTCGCCAGGAATATCCTTCGCGGCCCTTGGTCTGAATACATCATGTCATGTGTCATAGTTTGCCAGACCTCCTGGCATCCGATTGTCCGGAGCGAGTGGACAATACGCTTTCGCAGAGGTTGAGGTATTGGCCAATGTGTTTCACGCGTTCGCTATCCAGTTGTCGAATGCTCCGCCGGGTGATTTCATTGATGAATGCCGCAGCTGTGTACCAGTCGACTTGTGGTCTGGGTACATTCCAGGGAACGTGTTCCGTGTACGCGCGAACAAATACTTCCGTGCTTTCGTGAACTCTGTCGGTTCCCCAGCCGGCGCGAATTCCATTGAGATGGAAATTTGCGATCAGACTGCCTAAGTCTGTGTGTGGGTCTCCTAGACACACGTCGTCCATATCAATGAGGGTGACGTGTTCCCCCTGGATGAGAAAATTTCCCATTTTGAGATCACGATGAACGGGGGTGGAGAGGGATTCCGACCAGGCCATGGATTGACGCTCTGTTAAGAGGACGTCAACCAATGCCGCAATGCGGCCTGCATAGTTGGGATAAGCCTGCTCAGCCGTAGTAATGGTTTCCATGAGCGATTCATCGAGGTTGTTCGGATCGAATCGGCGGTTGGTATGAACAGTGCATCGATGGAATTCCGCAACACAGCGTGCGACGGCCCGCATCATCGTCGGCATACGAGACGCAGGTAATGTTTCCCAGAGGAACGGTAGCCCAGGCACGTGCGATTGCCACATGGTCCGCAGTTCCCGGTCGTAGCCGAGGGGAGTGGCATTTCTGGACAGCTGCTTCGCCAATTGCTGCATGATCGAATATACCTCGGCACCGCTCTCATCTCGAAAGGTCTTGCCGTAGAGTGTGACGGCATTACAGGCCTTGGTCGATCGGTGTTGCAACGACAAATCGTAGCGAATCATGCATGACCGTTCCGGTAGGTAGTGCAAGACTTTTGGCGTGATTGCCGTGATCTCATGACTTTCGCCTATGCTGAGCGTCCTGAGTTGTGCCGACAGGTGGGGCTTCAGAAACTCAACATCAAGAAGCTTCGGCAGGTGGGAGAGCTTGCGATCATTGGGGAATGACCAAACGATCATCTCCGCCTCGGGCAGATAGGCCAATGCTTGCAGCCCGGGGGTGTGAACAAGGTGTTGGGATCTTGCCCGTTGAAACTCCGCCGGTCCTTCATCCAGGCGACAGAGTCGGGCTGATACCACCTGCTCGTATTTGGCGCCGGTGCGTGTATCGTGTAGGTGAAGGCGATATGACAGTACGCAGCTCTTCCCTGGCTTATAGCGCTTTTCTCCGATGACGCAGGCATCTAGGAGAAGCGCTTGTTTGCGTGGGTCGAGCGGAGTCAGCAACACCTTTTGTAGCAACTCCTTCATACGGAGAGGCTGCAACGCCATGGTAAGTTGAGGAAACTGGGTGTCGTACTGCATCACAGGTGTTCCGTTTCTCTAGTTGTGATATGCCTGGATCAACGCCGATAGCGCCCCCATCCGATCATGGTCGACGTGATCAGCAATGGGCATATGCAGCCGACCGTCGTTGTAACTCACACGACGAATCATTCCGATATCAGGCGTAATGAAGTGTGTTCCGATCTGAAGCCGTTCAAGGCGTTCCGCTTGGAGGTTCACGATCCTCCCGGCGTGGTCCCTGCGTAGAAAGAGAATATGGCTCCGACATTCAATATCGGCAAACCCATACTCGCCTACAGGCTGTTCATGCGCAATGAATAGATAGTCGGAAAATGTTTCCGCCTTTGATCTAATCGTGATCTTCAGCGCCGTGGCTCGTGGGCTCGAAAATTGCCGGTTGGGGCTACGGACTGCCAGGTGCTCCACATCAATAATGGGGCGCTCGGTTTTGTAGGGATAGAGCACGGTGTGAAAAAAGGCTATATCCTCGGTATTCTGTGAAAACATTACGATTGGCGCGTTCTGCCGAACGCCGTATCTGGGTGAGACAAACCCATCTTGGATTGTGCTCTGTATGGCTGGTGATTGAGGTTGGCCGATCAGTAAATGGGGAGAACGCACCCAAATGCTGTTGAGTCCACAAGCAAACGTGGTTTGCCTCTGAGCCATTGGGCTGAGGTGCCAGTATTGGTCATAAGTATGAGGGCCTTCTCCACGCAAGAGATCTATCACGATCCAGTACTCAGGAACGGCGAAAAACACCATACGTTCATGGACTACGGGGTACTCCTGGCTGACGGCTTGAGCGTGAATAAAATCAAATCCATGCGCGGTGGCAAACATTCTCACTAACGTCTGTGGCTCAGGCTCTGTCGGCCTTCCGGGTCGATAGAGAAGCTGATCCTTTTTATCTACGACGACGGTGTTGTGGTAGGCCGTACCTTTGAAGATCCGGCGCCAATTGATGCCCTCTCCACTTTCTTCGCTATAGGTGTATCTCCCTGGGTCTACGATGAGCGATTGGCCAAAGGCGGCAGCCTCAATATTCAGGAGGTCATAGTGTCCATGAGTTCCGAACCCAAGCGGCCCGCAGTCGAACAATAGATACAGTCCGTCTTCATAAGGGTCGTTGGCCCAGTTTCCACGGAGTATATGGTAACCGCTCATTGGGAAAACTTTACACCGTTCAGGTGGAGGTGTTCCTTCTTTACCTTTAGATATGACATAGAGCAGGTGCGCATTTGGGTAATGTATATATGCTTTCTTGAGCAGGGAGAGGTAGCTGCAGCTGTCTGCATCATTGATCGCCGGGATTAGTCCGTCCGGTTTATGCACGTAAACCGAAAACTCTAAGGCTCGTGTGATGAGTTCATCGAACTTGGGAGATAACGCGATTTTATTCGAAACAGCGAGCTCCTTGACGAGCAGATAGTTTTTGAGCACCGTATGATGGTAATCCGTAGACAGTTCTCGCTGGACCCCATCAGCGAGAAGATCTTCTTCCATATTTCTGAGCAACTCTTGCTGAGAAAACGTCAGGAGCCTGTCGGATTCCTTCAGTTCAGGAAAGATCACGGCGACTAAGAAAATAGCGTAAAGCTCGATCGTGCGATGATTGCCTTCAGGGGTCAGATGCTCGGAGAGGTAGAGTGTTTGTGCATGAACCGACCGGATAAAATCAGCCAGGAACAGTGGGGTAATAGTTGTGGAACGACGCCTGGGAACAAAGTAGTGATAGGCTAATAACCACTGCTGCAATCGCCTGCCTGTGACTTGACTATCGATGAAACCTTCCGGCACCTCCTGGATCCAGGAGGAGACCAACTGCGTCCATTTGTTCGCGTATCGCTCCTCCCTCGTAAAGTCGTATGCGGCGGCAAGATCTCTGGAGTAATAAAACTTGTGTAAAAGAATCAACCACTCGATGTCTCGACTCGGGTTCACTGTCCAATCAAAAGAGTCGGGTAGCCGATGGGCCTCATTATTGAAATTAAACTCGTTCTTTAAGATCCTATCGGCTCTCTCTACATGTTCAGAGGAGCCGTGTGACAGAGAAAAATATTGAGGAGTGTTCCTTTCTCGGAAGTAATCGAGCAAGACATGCGTCGGCATGGAAGCATACGGTTCTCTCAAGAAGGTCCGGGGAGCCTCCATCGGGATCTCATGAGGTGAGGGGCCTCCGGAATGGAGCGAAAGCGAAGGCATCTTGGTTCGAGTAGCATTTATGGTCATGGTCTATGCCTGGTACTGAAACAGGAGTTGGCCATTGTGATCTGTCCGTGAAACTCGCATGTGATCTATTGAAAAGGTTTGTGGCATGAGGTTTTGCGAGACGGGCTCATCAGCAAAGTGGAGTTCATCGTGATACTGTTTCCCATCCTTGTGGGCAATGGTGACTGATACGATTGTCCGATGTCCGTCCCCAAACGGCTCAACCGTTGCAGTGTTTTGTGGCACATCGATGGAAATGCTCGGTGTGTCGTATTGGTAGGGATACACGACAGTCAGAAAGTACGTACTGGTCGCATGTTGTGTCAGTTGAACGATGGGAACCCGATCTTTCTTGCCGTATGACGTAGAGACGAACCCTTCCTCAATAGACGGGAGCACGGTCGGCGCCAACGGGTGTGCAAGGACCAGCTTGGGCGAATAGATTGACAATGTGTCGTGCGACAGTGAGAGCGAAACCTCCCCTTGTGCGGGTGGTGCGAGATGGAAGTGAAGGTCATACCGGTGGGATTCGGCCGCACGCAGGAGATCAAGGATGACCCAGTACTCTCCGTTGATGAACAGGACCTTTCGTTCGTGAATCACCGGATATTCATGGCTACGGGCAACGCCATGCAGATAATCGAGCCCTGGCTGGCTGAGAAAAGCGATTACCTTCCGATCCGGTTCAGGCCCCGAGATCTTGAAGCGAGTTTTCCGCCACTCGTAACGCGTTTGATTCCGTTTATCCACCAGCACCGTATTATGGTAGGCGGTCCCGCGAAAGATCGTGCGCCAATTGATGGGGCCCGATTCATCGTAGGTATAGCGCCCTGGATCCATGATGAGCGGTGTGCCGTAGGCATAGGCTTCGAAACTGAGCAGATCCAAATGCCCATGATTCCCAACACCCAACGGGCCGCAGTCGAAGATCAGGTAGCGTTCATCCTGATACGCTTCAGTCTGGTCGCCCCAGCCGCTTCGCAACACATAATAGCCGCTCTGGGGAAATCCTTTTGATCGCACAGTCGGAGCGTGCCCTTTTTCCCCTCGCGATGCGACATATAGGAGATCTTCTCCTCCGTAGAGGTCGTAGCCTTGCTGTAAGAGGTCCAGGAAACAGCGGCTATCGCCGTCGCTCAGAGCGGGGATCAGGCCATCAGGTCTGTGGGCATAGAGTGAAAACTCCAAAGCCTTCTTCACCAAGTGATCAAACGGCTCCGGCATCTCGATCTGGTTGAGGCGCGCAAGCTTGGTGATCCAGAGATAGTTCTTGAGCACCAGGTGATGGTAATCCGTGGATTGCTCGCAGTGGACTCCGTCGGGTTGGAGATCAGACTGAATGTTCTTCACCAGCTCGTCTCTGGACCAGGTGAGCCATTCGCGAGCTTCGGTGAATTCCGGAAAGACGACGGCGGCCAAAAAGATCGCGCAGAGTTCCAAGGTCCGGTGATTTCGAGCCGGGGTTACATGATTGCGAAGGTATGCGACTTGTCTGTGCAAGGACTCCAGGAACGACAGGTAGAAATCCGGCGTGACGCAGCTCGGTTGCTTCGTGCTCACGAAGTAGTAGTGGGCGAAGATCCAATTCTGGATGCGTCGTCCCGCGACATCACTGGGGAGGAAATCGAGTGGCACCGTACGAATCCAGGAGGCGGTGAGGTCGACCCATTTTTGGGCGTACCGAGGATCCACCGTTTCATGATAGGCGATGCCGAGCCCGACGGAGTAATAGAATTTGTGAAGCAGGATCAGCCATTCCTGGTCGCTACTGAGATTGGTCAGCCAGAGGGGTGAGGTAGGAAATGTGTGACGCTCTCCGTTGAATTCAAATTGATTGCATAGAATATCGTCGATCTTTGGACGGGCCGTTTCCACGGCATCCGGAACGGTGAAATAGTGGACTGTTGCTCTGGTCTGGAAATATTCCAGCAGGGCTTTCGCGGGGAACCCGTGAAAGGGTTCCCCGAAGATAAAGAGGTGGGGGCGTTGTTCACCCGCAGGGTGCCGATTAGTGACAAGCAGCATGGGTTTCCTGGTGGTGGGTGGTCGTCCCGACCGGTTTCACTTGAAAGAGGTTAAATAGCTGTTTCGTCGTCTGACTCGAGTCGAAGATTCGGCAGATCGTCTCACGTCCTGCTTGAGCAAGCGTATTCCGGAAGTCAGGATCGACCAAGAGCTCTTCGATGGCTTTCGCAAGGGCGAAAGGGTCACGCGGTGCAACCAGAACGCCGTTGCGTCGATCTTCAATGATCTCTGGAATGCCCGAGACGTTTGTGGAAATCACCGGTACTCCTGAGGCCATGGCTTCCGCGAGAACATTGGGAATGCCGTCTCGATCACCGCTGTCCACAACATGACAGGGGAGCACGAAGACCGTCGCCTCTTGATAGATCGTGCGGAGCGCATCTTGTGCCATGCCCGGTTCGATTGAAATTTCTTCCTCAAGGTCGTACCGGCGAATCAGGCACCTCACTACATCGGTCTGTTCATCCGGTTCGCCGACGATCCGGCAGCGGAACAGGATTCCGTGCTCACGAATGATCCGACAGGCCTCGATCAAAAATGGAAACCCTTTCTTTTCGACGAATCGCCCGACCGACAGGATCGTTGGGATTGCCGGTGTCTCTCGGTCAATGGCCGGGGCGAAACGAGCCGTATCGACTCCATGATAGATGGTATGGATCGGTGCGCCCTGCGAAGTGATCTCTTGCAAGTGATGGTGATTGGCTTCTGTGCAGGTCACCACAAACTTCGCTCGGCGTAACTTGAGTGACAGCAGCTCGCCGGGGTTCAGTTTAGGCAGATAAATGTCCTTAGCATGGGCCGTAAAGCTGAAGGGGCGGTCGCTCAGCATGCTGGCGAACATGGCCATGGTCGTCGCGCCATGGCAAAAGTGCGCGTGCAGATGGCGGATATTTCCCGATTCGAGGATGGAGTCGGCGAGTGCTCCGGCACGGAGAAAATCTTTATAGAACACTTTTTTCGGCCAAAAGAGAAGTCTGTTCCGGAAGCGAAGGCTGAGCCTCCAGGCTTCCCAAGCGGTGTGCAGATATCGGCGCGGCACGGTGCGGATAAGTCGCAGATGGCTGGAGAAATACCGGGGAAGATTTGCGATCAGCCACGACATAAAGCCACTGTCCGTACTCTCTCTGTCCTCGGGTAGATAGGTCAGGGGTGAGATCACGTTTTTGCTGTGGGGTTCGGCACAGGTTGCTTCGCCCTGGAAAGCAGAGAAGAGGTGAAGCTGAAGCCCCATCTGTTCCAAGAGCAGAATTTCATTGGTGATAAAGGCTTCCGATCGGCGAGGGAACCCTTTCAGGATATAGCCGATCGTGCCGGTGAGTGATTGAGCCTCCGTCGTGTCCCGGTTTAGATGCGAGACTGGTTCCGGTGTTTGCGATCGCACGGCATTCGTCGCCACCGTCTCTTTGAGAAAAAGCGCCTTGAGTTGATGGCTTGCGTGGCTGGAAGAAAATTGCTGCATGATGGTTTCGCGCCCGGCCTGCCCCAAGCGTTGACGGATGGCGGGATTGTCCAGAAGGTAGGCGAGGGCCAGAGCCAACGCTTCCGGGTCTTGCTGGGGAACCAGGAGGCCATTGTGATGATGTTGAACGAGTTCCGGAATACCGGAGATCCCCGTGGTGACGACAGGGACTTGGCATGCCATGGCTTCCATGAACACGTTCGGAATTCCGTCGCGATCGCCGTCTTCCGCCACCTGGCAGGGTAGGGTAAAGATATCGGCTTCCTGGTAGAGCTGTACCACTTGTTCGAGGGTTTTTTTCCCACACAGCGACAGGGTTTCGCTCAAACCCAGCGTACGGATCAGTTCCTCCATCTCTGACTGGAGCGGCCCATAGCCGACGATCTGGCAACGGAACCGATGTCCCGCGTCCACTAAGATCCGGCAGGCGCGAATCAACGTCAGAAATCCCTTTTTCTCGCGGAATCGTCCTACGCTGAGGATCGTGGGGATGCCGGTGTCAATGGACGAATCGCTCTTCCGCAATCTATCGAACCGTGTCAGGTTTAGTCCGTGGTAGATCCGGTGGATCGGCGTGCCGCCGTCGGCAATGCCCTGAAGGTACGCACGGTTTGCCTCTGTGCAGGTTACGACAAATTCGGCGTGATGGATCTTCCGCCGAAGTGCATCGGGAGAGGAAAGGAAGATGTCCTTCGCATGGCACGTCAGACTGTATGGAATCCCCGTGAGACGGTGCACCACTTCAGCGACTCCGGCTGGCTCAGTGGCGAAATGCGCGTGGAGATGGCGGATGCCTGATTGTAAGAGACGCCAGGCCAGACACCCGCTTTGGATAAACTCCTGCCACGCTGACCCTTCTGGTCGTTGCCGTACAAACCGGAGCGCGTCCACATATCGTCGCGGGTGTGTGGCGAACAGTCGGAGGTGGGTCATCAGTGGCCGGCCTTCTCGCCCGCGTATGCTTGTCGGAAGATAGGTCACAGGGGCTTGGAGTTGTGTGGCCAGGCTGGGCATGATGGCATCGGTCGGGCGTTGGAGGGAGAATATCTCCAGGTTGAGACTGAGCGCTTCGAGATCAAGCATTTCCTGAAGAATGAATGTCTCCGAGACCTTTGGATAGGTCTTGAGAAGATATCCCACCGTCTCTTGGTTCGCCTTCATATCGTGCCTAGCCATTCATGGACTCGAGATGCACCGATTCATACGTGCCGTTAAGAAACGCAGAAATATGATTTGTCAGTGTGGGAAGCGCAGTCAGATCCAGCGTGGGACGAAGAGGCAGATCTGAACTGAGTTCCGCAAGCATGGTGTGGAGCAGATTGTGGTGAGTCAATGAGTCCGGATGAATAGTCGCGAGTAGATCTAAGCGTGCCATCCGTTCTGCTCTGATCCATTGTTCTTCAACAGGCCTCACACGGGGCACAATGATCGCCCGCTTGTTCAGGCTGAGGATTTCACAGACCGTGCTATAGCCTCCCATCGACACCACGAGGTCGGATGCATTCATGTAGCTCGGCAGATCATTGGTGAACTCGAACGTTCTGACACTTGGAAATCGTAGGGCAGATCGATTCAAAAGATCCCGCTGCGACTCCGACAGCTCCGGTCCGGTGACGATCAAGCTCCGAATGCGCGCGCCAGGCGGCATCAGACGCACGGCTTGGAGGTAAGTCTCTAGCAGAGCATACCCATCTTCTCCACCACCCGGCGTGACCAAGATGAGTCGCTCATTGCCCTGGATCTGAAGCTCCCTTCTAATAGCATCTCGGTCCCTAAGGAGGGACTGCGGCTGGATGTACCCGCAAAATTCAACTTTTTCAGACGCTGAAATCGGGAAGCCATATTCGATCCGTGGATCGAAGATAGCCGGTGTTCCCAACACAAGCACAAGGTCGTATGCCGACGTCACGGCCTCATAATATCGGTTCTCTTCCCACACCTTGGTCGTGGTCGCCGGTGAATCAAGGATGTCCCGAAGAAGGAGGATCGTTTTGGTTTTAGGCATATAGGTCTTTGCAAAGGTCAAGGCCTTCCGCAATTCATGCTTAACCCCGTAAGGCTTCTTGTCGACGAGCATGATATCCGGCTCGAAATTGAGTATGGCCGAGAGGATCAGATCGGACCTCAGTTGAATCACCTCTTCGATCTTCGAATGAAGATATTTCGATGAGTATCCCTCGCGCCCCGTCCGGCTGAGACAGGGAAGCTTGATGTAATCGATACCCTTGGGGATGCGAAAGCTCTGGATCATAGGTGACCCGGTCAGGATGAGGATGGAGAGGTTTGGAACGGCCTGGCGTAGATAGGTGGCAATATTCATGATGCGCCGGATATTGCCGAGGCCGAAGGTATCGTGGGAGTAGATGAGTAGTTTCTTCATGCCGGCTCCTTAATCCTATTGAGCTCATGAGGTACAGATGTGTACAGGTTGAAACATCCGTCATATGCTCTTTCTGGTGCATTCATGCGCATGGTTTATTGGACGAAAGAAGCGGGGAAACGTAAACGCCTGGTTCATTGTTTTTAGAGGTACTTAGGAGCATTTTCTCTAGAAACTCTGCAGGGAATTCGACGACGCTGCAGATTCCTGGAGGTGTTTGATCGTCCCCAAGAGATCATCAAATGGAAATGGTTTCGGAAGATACGCATCGGCCCCGGCTTCTTTGCTCGACCGTCTGGTCACGGTGGAATCCTTTGCCGTCATGATTACAATAGGGGTTCTCACCGATCGCTGCCGAAGAACCCGGCAGATGTCCATTCCATCGTCGGATCTGAGAAAGATGTCCAAGATAATGATGTCGTACGTAAAGGTGTCGGTCAGCGCGAGGGCTTGAGCCATTTCCGATGCAAGGTCCACCGCATAGGCTTCGGCTTCAAGCCCTCGCTTCATAAAACTGGCTATCCGTTCGTCGTCTTCCACGATTAAAATACGCACTGCCTCGTCCTTCCGAAGAATGTGGGAAGTCCTGCAACCTGCATAGATAGACAGCATACACGGAAGATATGAGAAACGAATAAGAACGAGATGAGAAATTGATAAGAAATGAGAGGAGCCAAGGAGAGAGCAGTCTACAGATTGCGAAAAGACAAGCGACCGGCTAAGGAACAGATTTGCGCACGGGAGGAGCCAATTCCTGCTTTGATGGGTTCTGTTGTTGGGTTTCGATTTCGGTGAGCCTGTGGCGAAGCACACGCACGTCTTTATCTGGTGTATCGAACGTGCCGGTTTGCTATCAGCTCATTCTTTGAATGCCTGAGTCTTTTGAGCGTGAACTTCCCCCGATTTCACAGACACCTCCAGAAGGAGGACAATGATGCAATAAGAGGAAAGAGGTGGCTCCGGTTGGTTGGACAGTGTCGCCCATTCCTTAAGTGGCGCCTGGCGGATTGCTGACTACGCGGCGGTCTGCCGTGTCGTCAGATTGTCACAATACACTCCATCGGGTGTCCGGCCGTCAAGGGCCTGATGCGGTCGGATCTGATTGTAGAACGTCAGGTAGCGCCCCACGCCCTGGTGAGCTGCACTGACGGTGTCGTACGCGTGCAGGTAGACCTCCTCGTATTTGATGCTTCTCCACAACCGTTCCACGAACACGTTATCCCGCCAACAGCCTTTGCCGTCCATGCTGATCTGAATCCCGTGGTCTTTCAAGAGTCCGCATTGTTGCCGTAAATATCCGACAGTCCAGAGTAGACTCTGGACATGGACACACGAACT
>CXWL01031921.1_pt1 | contig 19829 bp, 16 predicted proteins | sample 590931 | NCBI WGS metagenome assembly CXWL01 (sample SAMEA3498368, study PRJEB10139) | groundwater metagenome | biome: water well; material: biofilm material | place: Germany | collected 2015-04-27 | reverse complement strand
GCGATGAAGTCTCCGCGGCGGGAACAGCACGAGCGAGCGCATGTCTTTTTGAACTGGCGGCGGGGGCAAGGCGAGCGGTCGACGCATGGGCGCCGCCCTCGGCCGAGATCTCTGCTCGATCCGACGCCTCCGTGAGGCCCATGACGCGGTTGAGTATCCGCGTTCCCGCCGAGCTCGCGCCCTCGATCGGCGCCGTCTCGATGGACGCGGCGGCCTCGGCGACGTCCCGACCGGCCTGCGCCAAATTCTTCTTATTATCGGCCGACAACGGAACGACGGCCGCGGGAGCCGCCGCCTGCGGCTTCGCCGCAGCCGCCATAACCGCATCGATTCGCGGCAGCGCCGCGGGAACGGAAACGGCAACGCTCATGGACAGCTGCGTCGCGCTTAAGCCCGTCGAAAGAAGCGCCGGGATCGACGTCCTCGCCGCGCCGGCGGCCGTCGCAGCGGCTGCGGGAACGGCAGGACGCTGTGAGCCCGCGGCGATGGAATGCACCTGCGCCCACGACGACGGCGGCGCCGAAACGAGGACAATCGACAGCGCGACGCAGGACGCGACGAAACGTTTCATTGTCGCTTCCTACGGCGATCGATGCGACCATTTCCTCGCATAGGCTCAATCATCTGCAACGATACTATCAACTCCCCGCGAAATGGGTGGGGGTCCAAGGGCCTAATTTTATCTCGACAAGCGGCCCCTCGCCGCTTGGGCCTAAGGGTGGGCGGCGCGGAAGGCGGAGAGGATGTCGGGCAGCGTGCGGCGCGGCGTATCGTATCGGACGAGCAGCTGCTCGTTCTCGTCCTGCATGGCCTTGGCGGCCTTGCGCGCGGAGGCCAGATCGATGCTGGCAAGGAACAAAACGGCGGGGCCGTAATAGTAGCGCAGGCCCAAACGCCCAAGCTCGGACTTAAACCACGAGGGCGTGGCGGCCAGCAGGGTGAACTGGCGGCTGTCCTTGAGGTAGACTTCGATGACGCCGCAGGAGTGATCTGGGCGCGCCGGATCGGAGACGTGGGTCAGCTCGATATGTCCGACGGCCTTGGTGCCGGTCACGACTTCCTCTGGTTGTAATAGCGCAGCCAGTAGCCGCCCATCTCGGCGGCCATCGCCGCGACCGCGTCGGACACGGTCTCGCGGTCAAGACGCGCCACAAAGAGGACGGGCGGAGACCACCAAGCCTGCGCCGAGGACTTCTTCATCCACGCCTCGGCCCGGTCGTACGTGGCGACGGTAAACCTGGAACGGCCGCCGTCCTCGAGAGAGACCTGCACGACGCAATCGCCGGATGACGGATCGATGGAGTCCAGCGGCGCCAAAAAGTCGATGGCGGAGACCTTAGGCCCGGGCATTGCGCGATTATACCCGATTACTCGGCCGCGTCAAATACTGCCAGGGTCAAGGTGGCCCAGCGGCGTCCGATCCAGGGACTTGAGCGCCGCGAGAACCAATAAGTACGCGTTTTTATAGTGCTTGAGGCTGAACGCGCCCATACTGTCGTTTTCGGAATGGATCTTGTCGAAAATCACGTCCTGAGACGCGCCGAATATCGTCACGGCGGGAATTCCGGCGTAGCGGAAGGTCGAGGAGTCGGCGTCTCCTCCGTTGAGATACGCTTCCTTGACCTCATGGCCTTTGCCCGAGACCTGGTTGAGGCGATCGAGCAGAGCGCGCGTGGAGTTGTTTTTCCAAGAGAAGGTGCCGTCGACGGCGAGCGTGTCGAGGTTGACCATCGCATCCACTTTGGAACGCTGGGCGGGCGTCAAGGATCGCACGTACGCCTGGGAGCCGAGCAGGCCCTCTTCCTCGCGCGCGAAGGCGACGAAGACGATCGTCGCGTCGGTGTCGACGTCGTGCAGGACCTGGTACAGGTTGGCGACGAGCGTGGAACCGGTGCCGTTGTCGATCGTTCCCCGGCCGACGCTGACTTTGTCGTAATGGCCACCGACGATGATGACGCGGTCGGTGCGGCCTTTCTTGACGACGATGATATTGTTGCGGCCCCGACCCGCGTCCTGCAGTGCGATGTCGGACTCCTTGGCCCCGGCCAACTTGAATAGATCGATCATGTACTGCGCCCTTTCGGGGTTGGTCGTGGGAAGGTTCTCAAGACGATCATTGAGCTCACCGTCGGTCGCTACCTTGCCCTCGGGAAGCACCTGCGTCTTGGCCGCGAGCGCGGCCTCGCTCCGCCGGAGCTTGAGGAAAAGACGCCGCGCCGCCCGCGCGAAAGGTTCCGGCCCCCTAGCCGGAGCTTCCACGGCGACGGCATCGGAGCTTTCGGGTTTAAGACCGTCGAAGGCGACGGCGAGCGCCGCGGCCTCGTCGCGACCTTGCGTCGACGCCGCCGACAACGCCCCGGTCAAGGACCGAGCCGAGGTCAAAGCGGGGACCGGAGCGGCGGGGGCCGGCGACAATAAAGGCACCGCAATGAGCGGCGACGCCGGAAGAGGAGACAGCGAAAGAGGAGCGCTTGCCTGAGGAACGATCAGCGCCGGAGTGCCAACGGGGACGCGCGGCAGCACGACTGAACCAATGGTCTGCGCGGAAGAGGAAAACCCGCCGAATAAAAGAGAAGAGGCAACGGCAAAGGCAACGCAGCGTTGATTGATCATGACTGAAGTGTAGCAACGAGCCGCACCCCGACTTTGGACCTAAAGTCCCGATTTTTCGCGGGTAAAAGACCTAGGCCCGGGAGGGCCCAGGATCACGAGTGCTCGCGGATCAGATGCGCCGCGTATGCTCCCAGAGCAAGCAGCAGCGCCAGCACCAGAATAGGATGCGTCCCACCGAAGGTGATCGAGGGATAATGGTTGGAGAGCATCGTAAACAGAAGCGGCATCGACATCAAGGTGTTGTGCTTGGAACAGCGCTTGGCCTGGATGGCCAGCTCCGGACGCGGGGCTCCCCCCGCCTTGGAGATGGCCATGATCTTCTTCTGGTTGGGGATGATCGTCATCCAGACGTTGGTGACCATCACCGTGCCCATCATGGCCCCGACATGAAGGTAGGCGGCCCGGTCGCTGAGCAGCCTCATCAGCCCCGCGCCGGAAGCCAACAGGATGAGATACCAAGCGATCCCGCCGAGGGTCTCCGTGCGTCCAAGCGGCGTTTTCCAGATCATGCGGTAAATCGCCACAGCCGCGATGAGAGAACCAATCGAGATCAGCACGGCCTGCCACCGCGGCAATATCGAACCGTAGTCGAGCAACGAAGCTCCCGACCAGTAGATCAACGCCAAAAGCATAAACCCCGACAGCCATGTCAGCATGGCTTCCCACTTAAACCAGTGCAAGGTGCGGGGCATGATCTCGGGCCATTTCTGCTTCTCGACGAGGTAGAAGCCGCCTCCGTGGACCATCCACAGCTCGCCCGCGATATTGGGTTTGGCCGCCGCGTCGCGCGGAACGTCGAAAGCCTTCTCCATCCAGTTGAACAGATACGTCTGGCCAATCCACATGATTCCCGTGATCGCGTGCGTCCAGCGCAGGACCAGGCTCATCCATTCATGTAAATCGCTCATGTTCTCACCAGTCGCTCTTAGGGTCGGCCGAAGACAAGGATAGGAGATAATCCGCCAGCGCGTCCGTCTCGGCGTCCGTCAAAACTACTTCCCATCCGGGCATATTCACCTCGGCCGGGGGGCCGTCATGGGTTTCAGGAACCACACCCCGTCTTATCTTCGTTATGAGTTCGTCCTTCTTATAGGTCGACATCAACGGTGCCAAAGCCGGGATGATACCGCCGTGCGCCCCGAGGTTTGGATGGCCGCCGCGGCCCGCGGGACCGTGACAGGCCACGCAACCGGCCCGGACATAGATCGTCCGGCCCTTCTCCGGCGCCGACGCGCCATCCCAGGGTTTTCGCCGCAGCCAGGCCTGCCCTTTTTGCTCGGACAAGAAGCCGCTCAACGCGCCTCGGTTCGTTAAGCTCAGCCCCTGCTCCGGCATCAAAGTGCCGTGTTTGACGTCCCGGGGACTATCGAGCCACTTTTCGATCCAAGCTCGCGGACGACGAACGCCGACAAGAGTGAGGTCCGGACCCGAATTCCCCCCACGATCTCCGATCTTATGGCAGGAACGGCAGCCGTGCGCGTCGAACAAGGCGGCGGGCTCCGCCGCGAAAGTCATCGGCGCACAAGCGAAAAGGATCGCAAGGATCCATGGAGGCATCGGTCATTCTACCATTGCTCGCCATGTTACTATTGCGGTCCAAAACGAGTGATATCGGCAGTGGATCTATCCGTCGAGCTTGAATCCGCCGGCGATGCGTCGACGATCACGCCCACGCCCGAGGTGGCCAGGCGGTCGATCGTCTTCGACAGCGGCGTGCCGCTCGCGTCGACCGGCGCGCCGAGAGACAAAGCGACGGTCGCCGGCGCCTTGCCGCCAGCCGCGGCGGCGACGCGCTCGAGCGCGGCCATGACCCGAATCTCGGAGACGCCGCTCGAGGAGCGCACTCGGATGCGGGAGAGGTCCGCGCCCGCGGGAATGTCCAGGGGCTTTGAACCGTCCCCCAAGTCGAGCGTCGTTCCGCCCGACTCCAAGGGAGCGTTCGACAGCGGATAATAAGGAAGACTTCGGCGCACCGACCAGCCCCGGCGCTTCAGCATGTAGGTCAGGGCGTAAAGCTTATGCTCCGGGACCGACAGCCATAGTCCGCCGGTCAGCGGAAGAGCTTCTCGGACCGTCGTCTCAAAACGCGCCAACGCGACCTCATCGAGCCCGGATGAGGCTCCGAAGACCGGAGGAGCGACGAACACGTCCAAGGGGCCGATCGTCTCATCGACGCCCAACACGCCCGCGCCGGACAGATCCAATGCGGCCGTCGGAATGTCGAGCGGGATGTCGGCCGCCCGCGCCAGCAGGGAGACGAGCTCGTTGAGCGCGCCCGGCCTTCTGAGCGCGTCCCGGTTCTTGAGGACGAAGTCCCGGACGATGGGCTGAAGCGACGGACCGCGCAGGCGCGCGACGAACTCCTTGCTGCGAAGCGCGGCGGGAAAGACCTTGCCGATCGTGTGCGTCAAGGCCAGGTTCTCCGGACCGGCCGCGTCGAGAAGATCGGCCACGACCCGCTCATTGAACGTCTCGGGCGCGGCGTTGGCCAAGTTCATTAGCGCGCCGGCGGACAAGTGCCTGATATTTCCTCTCTCGGCGCGATCGCGCACGCGCGCCGACAGGCCTTCGGACTCGGCCGCGGTCGCCGAGCCGCGGGCCTGGCCCAAAACCCAAGCCGCGACGAAGCGGGCGCGCTTGTCTGGGTTGGTCAGTTCCTTGACGGCGCGGCTCAGCGCCGAACGATCTCCGCGCCGGACTAAAGCGTAGGCCGCGAAAACGCCGATGTCCCAAGACTCGCTTAAGGCCGCCTGGCGAAGCAGCGCGTTGATAGGCGATGAGCGCATCTCGGCCAAGGCCATGAAAGCCATTTGCCGCACGCGCGCGTCCGCATCGTGCAGGCCCGCCTCGGCCAAAGCCGGTTCGGCGGCGGGCGACCTGAAATTCATCAAGACGGAAGCCGCGCGCAGGCGCACGAGCCAGACCGGATCTTTGAGAGCCTCAAGCAGGCGCGGGACCTCGACGGCGGCCGTCTCGTTGAAGACTTTCTGAACATCCAGGTCCTGGTTCTTGGCCAGCTCCGACCCGCGGTAAACGCGGTCCTCGGCGTCTTGCACGGCTTTTAAGCGGGCGATCCAGTCCCATGCTCCCTCTGCGGCGACCGGAGCCTCTCCGGCCAAGCGGCTCCACGCTCTCTTAAACCCGGCGCCTAGCGCCCGCGTTCCGGCCCGGACGACGAGCGAGACCGCGGCCCAGGCGTCGACGAGTCCGGCGCCTTGGAACCAGACGGGAACGCCCATGTCTCGCGCCGAGCTCATGAGCACGGCCTTGACGGCAAACGGCAAATTCTCCGCGATGAACGGCGTGAACGCCCCCGACATCCGCATCGCCTGCTTGACCAGCAAAGCAATGGCGGCCACGGCCGGGTTGGACATCGAAGTTCCGGACATGCCGGTATGCTTGCCGTCCCGCGTATCCGACGGGCTTCGAGGCGCGTCCTTGGAGCGGGCCGAAACGACGCCGTACGCGTAAACGTTGCTCGAGCCCGGAACCGTCACGACGTCGCCGCCGATGCCGGTGACGTCCGGTTTGAACCGAAAGCGCTTGATCGTGAAGCGTCGGTCGATGTCCGGCCCGACCGAGCTGTAGAACGCGATCTCGGGCTGGCCATCATCCTTGCTCTTGGCCGCAGCCGCGACGGCGATCACATCGATGCCGACGGCGGGCTGGCTCAGCGTGAAGTCGAAGGGCCCGGAGTTCCCGGCGCTGGCGGTGATGATCGGATAATCGCCGGACGCGCTCTTGCGCTTCGTCAACTCGGAGAAGAAGTCGGCCAAGTTGTCGCCCGCGGTGCCGCGGCTGCCGAAGCTCAGACTGATGACGTCGGCGGCGCGCTTTAAGGCGGCGACGGCCGCGGCCATGATGTCTCCGTCCGTGGCGCCGGGTTGATCGCGCGAGAAGACCTTGGCCATCGTGCCCATCGCGGCCTTGGCCAGGCCCAGGAAGCCGGGATTGCCGGATATCGATATCCCCGCGTTATGCGTGCCGTGGCCAAGCCAATCCTCGGGCCCCTCGTCGACCATGTCGATGACGTCGAGGCGCCCGCCGAAATCCTCGTGGGAGGCGTCGGCGCCGGTGTCGATCCAGAAAATACGGCCGTCCACGCCCGTGATGCCGGCCTGAAAGACGGGTTTGACATGGTGAAGCTCGCCCACGTCCATGAGATGCGGCTGAAAATTAGACTGCGAGGAGAGCACCTCGGTGGTCGGGCTGGCGAATTTCCTGATCGCGTTCGCGTTGCGCCGCGGCACCGTCACGTAAATCTCCTGACGGCCCACGTCGGCCCCGAACACATGCCTCACGACGACCTCAAGCTTATCGAACAGCTCGACTTGGGCTCCCAGACCCGCGTCCACGAGCGCCTGTTTGGCGACCGCCTCGCCTTCCTTGGTAATGGAGGCGTTCGCGATCGAAGTCGCAAGGCGGCCGCCTTGGATCGGCCGCAGCCAAAGGCCCACGCGCGTCTCGACCTTGCGCATGATCAGCATATGACTGCCGTCCTTGAGATCGACGCGCGTCACGCGAAACTGCCCTCCGTCGGCCGCCTCCCAGTAGCGCAGGAGCTTTTGCCAAGACATGACCCCGTGATCGTCGGGACCGAACGACAGGAAGGCGGAGCCCCGATCGCTCAGGCCAGCGTAAATGCCTTCGATCAACTCCGAGACGCCCACGCCCTTCAGCCGCTGCGAAACGATCTGCCGCCAGAGCTTGCGAACGTCCTTCTCGAAGAGCTCCTTTGCTTGAGGCGTCGAATCCGCACGCAGGCGTTCGGCGCGCTTGACGAGATCGCCCCAAGCGTCCGACTCCTTGGCGCTGTCGAAGGATCCGCCGTTGGAAACGAGCCTAGTGGCCAGCAAATTGAGGCTGTCGAGCTTCTTGAGCACGGTCTCAAGACGCAAAGCCTCCGAAGTCATCGGCTTCGGAAGCTGGGCGGCCGCTCCGCCCAGGACGATCGCCCGGTAGCGCCGTCCTCCCGCGGCCAAGACCGGCGAAGGCGCGTTGTCTTCGACTACAGTCACCCGCGCCTCGCCATCGGAGAGCCGCGCATACAGCTTGGGATCGGCAAGCTTCTTGCTGTCGGGATTGAGGACCAACACCTCGTAAGGGTGCGACAGATGCAGCGACGTCTGGCTCTGGGCCAGCCCGCGCTGCAAAGCCGATGCGGGGATGCTCTTCGCCGGCCGAGATCCTTTGAGTTTGGGAGTGCGCGTATCGACCGCGGCGGCGGGCGAAGGCGGCGGCCAATCAGAGGAACTCCCCTCCGACGCAAGCGCTTCACCCGTCACTCGCCGCGAGAAATCCTCGGCCCCCGCGCGACCGAATGTCTCAGCAGGAGCCGTCGGTTCGACGGGCTTCGCAGCGGCGGACGTCGCGAGGGCGGCGATGGGAGCGGCGATGGGAACCGCGACGGGAACGGCGCTGTTGATCACGGCCGAAACGGGAAGAAGCGGCAGCGCCGCTAAAACCGGCGAGACCGCCGCCGGCGCCAAGACCGGAGCGGGGACCGACAGTTGCCAAACCGAGGAAACGCCCGCCGCCGGGCCCATCGCTTTCTGCGCGAGCGCCGACGCGGCGCCGGGCCCCCATGAGGATAAAAGGAGCGCCGAGCTCAGAGTGATCGAGACGGTGCGGCGGTTCTTCATTGCACGAAGATCATATCAGGGGAGGCGTTTTTCGGCCTGACGGGTTCCGGCGGAGCAGGACTTTTCGGCGTCGCGGGGAAAGCTTTGAACGAGGGAACGGGCTCGTATTCTTTTTCCTTCCGGGACCTGTCGGCGGCGTTGGACGCTCTTTTCCGACGGATCACGCCGCGGCCTATCTCGAAGGGAAGGGCGAAGCCGACCTGGGCGATGAAGCTGCGATACTGCAGCTGGCCGAGAGCCTTGAGCTCGGCGTTGGCGAAAACGCTCCAGGTGGGACGGGCGTACTGAACGCCGAAAATCCAGCGGCCTTGGCTTTGCTCCGGACGCTCGCTGCCCTCGGCGATCACGTCCGAGACTAGGAAAGTCTTGGACTGCAGCTCCAGCCGAGCGCGGACCGAGCCGGTGGCGTAGTTGTAGCCGAAGCCGGCGAAAGGGGTCCAAGCGTCGTAGCTTTGGTGGACGACGGCGGTCAGGCCGAAACTGTTGATGCTCCAGTCGATGGCCCCATTGAGGTCGCTGTTGGCGTTGAAGCTGCTGTTGATGGTGGTGTTGAACTTTCCTTTCAGACGCGTGCGCCCGCGCACGTGGTTGTAATGGGCGCCGAGCGTCACGGTGGGACGTTCATCCCCGAGCACGTGCTGGCGCAGCCCGAACCCGTAGGAGTTGCTTTGAACTTGCGCGGTCATGGTCGGGGAGATTTTGTAGCCCGGAGGAGTGGTCGCGTCGGCGAGACGGACATAAGCGTCGCCCCGCCAGGGCAGGCCCATCCGCAAGTGTAGAGTGAGGTTTGGAAACAAGACATTATTGGGAAACAGATTGGGGCCGCCTTTCTCATTGAGAGCTGAAACCGTCAGCACTGGAAATTTATCTTTATTGAATGGGATGCGTCCGACGCCGAGCGACAAGTCCGGTTGAAGCTGGTAGCCCCTGATCTCGCGAGGCGGATCGAAATTCGATCCGGCGTTGAACGCCAAGCCTTGCGCCATCTCGTGGCTGAGCCATTGAGTCATGCCGTCGAAATCGTCGCTCAAGCTCGGGTTGGACTGGGCCTGAACCGACGACGCCGCGCCCAGGACCAAGACCGCCGCGAAGGCGAAAGCCGGTCTCAATGCTTGATGACGAGCCGTGAACGGCGACTGGTCGTCCAGTGATAGGCCTGAGCCTTGGTCTCGAAAGTGAGGGTCGTCTTGAGGCGGGTTTCAGGCTCCAGACGCGATTTGATGCCGTGCTTGCGGCCGTTGGACCCAGTGGTTTTCTTCATTGTGATTCTCCTATTTGGGATGGTAGCAGTCGACCTGGGCTGTAGCATGGGCCGGAGGTCCCAGCCGAGCGTCGACAAAGGTCCCAGCCCTAACCCGGGTATTCAGGTCCCTACTATTTAGCAGCGGCGCGACATCCTAGGTTCGCGCTCAGCGAGAATCTTCTTCCAGGGATATTCCTTATCGACCGACCGCGGCGGAAAATTTGACCGGCGCGTAGCAGAACACGGCGCGAGGATCGCTCTTTAGGCCTTGCAACTCGCGCCGCATGCCTACGACCAAGGCCTGGTCGACGAGACCGCTCGCAACCAGCTGCGGCGCCGCGCTGGCGAGCAGAGGTTCCCAGTAATCAAGCTTGCCGGCCAGCGCGGCGCGATCGCGCTGGTCATGGTGAATGGACCAGGGTTTAGTGCGAATATCCATAAAGCCGGCTTCCTTGAGGAGGTTTCCCAGTTTGGCTCCGACAAAGGGGTCGCCGCCGGCGGTTTGCTGACCGCGGTTGAGTGCGTCCCAATAGGCCATCGCGGAGGAACAATGGGGAGACAGAAAGAGGCTGGCGTTCATCACCTCGATGCCGAAGACGACGGCGCCGGGAGCGAGGACGCGGCGCAATTCCCTCAACACGGCCGCCGGATCGGGCGTGTGCTCGAGGACCCAGCAGATGAACGCGGCGTCAAAAGAAGCGTCGGGAAAAGGCAGGCGCGCGGCATCGGCCGCGTCGACGCGGACGCGGCCTGAGGAGATGGGCTCGCGCAGACGCTCCCGCGCTCGCTCGACCTGGGCGGACGACAGGTCGACGGCCTGAATCGTGATTCCGGGAAAGCGCTTGAGAAGGATCTCAGTTTGCGCGCCCACGCCGCAGCCCACCTCAAGGACACGGCGGCGGCGGGTGAAGTCGACGTCGGCGAACACCATAGGCTCAAGAAAACGCGCTTGAGCGCAGAGGCGGTCCTGTTCGTCGACCGAAAAACCGTGGATATAATCGAGCTCGACTGTCGTCGTCATGCCACCTCCGTGGGGTCCCATTCCGTGTGAAAGTTCTCGTTGAGACTATCCAGCTCGGCCATATCCTCCGCCGAGAGGGTGAAGTCGAAAACGCCGGCATTCTCCTCGATGCGCGTCCGGCGCACCGACTTCGGAATCACGACGAGGCCGTGCTGCAGCGCCCAGCGGATCAGCACCTGAGCCGCGGTTCGTCCCCTCCGGGCCGCGACCGACGCGACGACCGGGTGGTCCAGACGCTTGCCCTGCGTCAGAGGCCCGTAGGCCTCCAGCTGCACCCCGTGGCGGCGGCAGAAGCCCAGCAAGTCTTTTTGATACAGGAACGGGCTGAACTCGATCTGGTTGACCGCGGGTACCACGTCGGAATGCTCAAAGAGCTCGGTGAGATGCCGCTCGAGGTAATTGCTGACTCCGATCGCGCGCGCTCGCCCTTCCTCTAATATCCGCGTCATCGCCTTCCACGTGTCCAAGCGCTTGCCGGGCAAAGGCCAGTGGACGAGATAGAGGTCGACGAAATCGAGGCCCAGACGCTTAAGGCTCGCGTCGAAAGCCGCGAGCGTCCGGTCGTAGCCCTGGTCATCGTTCCAAAGCTTGGTCGTCACGAAGACTTCTCCGCGGGGCAGGCCGCCGCGCTTGAGAGCTTGGCCCACGTCGATCTCGTTGTCGTAGCGCTTGGCCGTGTCGATATGGCGGTAGCCGGCCTCCAGCGCCCAAAGGACGGCGTTCTGCGTCTCGTCGCCGGGTTCCGATTGGTAGACGCCCAGCCCCAGGGCCGGCATCTTCACTCCGTTGTTCAGGGTCACGATGGACTGCGCGGTAGCGATGGTGTTCATGCGCTCATTCTAGCGCGATTCAATAAAATTGAAAAATGATTTGATTTAACGTATTTTAAACTATAATTAAGAACGATGAAGCCTGACCAACTTCGCTATTTCCTGGAGGCCGCGCGCCACCAACACATCGGCAAGGGGGCCCGCGCGATCCCCATCAGCGCAAGCGCGGTCAGCCACAGCATCGCCGCGCTCGAGCTCGAGCTGGGCCGCGAGCTGTTTATCAAGCGCGGCAAGCATGTCTTCCTGACCTCGCACGGCAAGCTGCTCATGGAGCGCGCCGAACGGCTGCTGCGCGACATCGAGGCCGTGCGCGAGGATCTCGCCTCCGATGACGTCGATCTGCGCGGCCACTACAAGCTTGCCGCCGCTCATGTGCTTTGCGCGCAAATCCTCGCCCCGGCTTGGGCCGGCCTGCAGCGCGGCAACCCCCGGCTGAGCGCCGAGCTCTATACCCTGCGTTCGGCTCAGGTGGCCGCGGACGTGGCCTCCGGCGTGCTCGACTTCGGCCTGTGCCTCAACCCGCAGCCCCATCCCGCATTTGAGAGAAAGATCGTCCACGAAGGCGTGATGACGATCGTCGTGCGCAAGAACCATCCCGTCTTAAAAGTCCCCTCCGCGCAGAGGGTTCGCGCCTTGTCGGACTATCCGGCCGCGCTCCCCAAGGCCTTTCAAGGCATCGACAATTGCGAGTCGCACCCCATGTTCGCGACATTCGGATTGAATCCGAACGCGACGCTGCTCTTCGACAGCTACGATGTCGCCGCAGCGCAGACGGCGGGATCGGAAACCTGGAGCTTCATGCCGGACTGGCTCGCGCGAACCTACGGCCCGTCACTGACATGCTTCGTCCCTAAAAAATGGCGCGCGCCTTCCGTGGTCACCGCGATCTGGCCTAAAAGCCGGCTGCGCTCGCGCCTGCTGGGCCGGCTCATCGCCGGCATCGAGGCTCGATTTAAATCGGCCACTGGAAGGCTTGCCTCGGCCTATTGACCGTAGGCCAAGCGCAGAGCCAGATACTCAGGAAGGCCGGCGGCGCGTATTTTTTCCTGTACAGAGGGGATGTCGTAGGGGACTCGGATCACGCGAAAAGTCCCCTTGTCGGAGTCGTAAAGACCGCAGGAGGCGCGATTGTCTTGATCGCGCGGCTGGCCGACGGAGCCGGGATTGAGAGCGACGGGCGCCAGGCTCCCGTCGGGGCACCGGGGCAGCGGCTCCTCCCGACCGTCCAGGAAGCGCGCGTCGACGTTCTCGCCTTCGCCCGTGAAGCGGAAGAGAAGAGGCATGTGGCTATGCCCGACGAACAACGGCCAAGTCTTCACTAATGGGACGTTGTCGCGGAATTGCAGAGGGCTGAGCAGGTACTCCTCGACCGGGTTGCGCGGAGTGCCGTGGGCCAGCGTAAAATGAGGGGTCTCCAGCTGGGCAGGCAAATTGTCGAGAAAAAGCCTATTAGCCTCGGACAATCGCGCCCGCGTCCACATCACCGCCGCCCGCGCGTACTGATTGAACCAATCGAGCTCGATGCGCCCGGTGACGGCCAAGTCGTGGTTGCCCGAGATGATCGATAAGTTCTTCAGCGCGCGGACACGCTCAAGGACGGCGTCGGGATCGGGCCCGTAGCCGACCAGATCGCCGCAGCAAATCCAGCCCTCGACCCCCAATCCCTGTAGATGGTCGAAGACGACGCTCAGGGCCTCGTCGTTGGAATGGACGTCGGAGAAGACGCCGTAGATCACCTACGAGTTAGGCTGATGGGTCGGGCTCGGGGGCGAAGGGACCTTGCTGAAGCACCTTCGCCTTCGGCGGCTCGGCGGCGGGACCGGCCTTCTTGCGGAAGTCGACGGAGACGAGAAGGCTGACGCCCTTCTCCTCCATGGTGACGCCGTAGATGACGTCGGCCGCCTCCATCGTGCGCTTGTTATGGCTGACGATGAGGAATTGGGTCTTGTTCTGAAACTCGCGCAGAAGCGAGACGAAGCGCTCGATGTTGGCGTCGTCGAGAGCGGCGTCGGCCTCGTCGAGCATGCAGAACGGAGAGGGCTTGACCATGAAGAAGGCAAATAACAGCGCGATCGCGGTCAGGGTCTTTTCGCCGCCGGACAAAAGGGTGATGCTTTGCAGCTTCTTGCCCGGGGGCTGGGCGACGATGTCCACGCCGGTCTCCAGGATGTTTTCGGGATCGGTCAGGATCAAGTCGGCCTCGCCGCCCTCGAAGAGCACCCCGTACAGGCGGCGGAAGTGCTCGCGCACCTCGACGAAGGTCTGCCGGAAATTCTCGCGGGTCGCGTTATTGATCTTGAGGATCGCAGCCTTGAGGTCTTCCTTGGCTTGCAGCAAATCCTGGATCTGGGTCTGCAGGAAGGTTTGCTTCTGGGCGAGGGCCTCGTACTCCTCGGGCGCGGCCATGTTGATGTTGCCCATGTTGGAGATGCGCCGGCGCAAGACCTCGATTTTCTCGACATCGGCAACGGTTCCCGCGTACTTGGTCCGGGCTTCCTCGGCGGTCAGCTGCCACTCGTCCCAGAGGCGGGTCTTGAGCAAGTCGTACTTGGACTTAAGCGCCGACGCGTGGACTTCGTGCTGATGCAGGTCGGCTTGAGCCTGATCGTGCTCGGCCTGAAGGATCTTGATCCTCTCGCTCATCGCGTCGATCTTGTTCTGCAGGTCCTGCAGGCGCTCGAACACCGATTTGGCCTCGTTCTCATGCGCGGCCAACTCGACCTGCTGAACTTCGGTCTCGGCGCGCATCCGCTCCTGGGACGCCAGCGCCTCCTCTTTGCGGCGGCCGAGCTCCGCGCCCTCGGCGGTCAAGCGGGCGATGGCGGACTCAAGCGACGCCTTCTCGTCGTCGAGGCGCTTGCGGCTGGATTGATAGGCCGTCAGCTCCTGCTCGACGCCGCGCAGCCGTTCTTCTTGGCCCTGAAACACGGCGCGCTTGCCCGCCAGTTCCTCTCGCGAGGCGGCCAAAACCGCGGCGGCTTTCGTCTCCTCGGTTTGAATCTCGGCCACGCCCGCCTCGGCCGATAGCCGGCGGGCACGCCGCTCGATAATCGACTCCTTGGCCAAGGACGCCTCGGCCAACGCGCGAGCTGACTCCTCGGTGGAGAGTTCGACGTTGCGCTCATGATTGGACAGCGACTGTTCGAGCTGGTTGGCCCGGGCCGCGAAGCCGTGCCGGCGTCCGGACTCCTCGGACAAGGCCTGCGCGACCAACCGCGCGGCCTGCAGGGCCTCGGCCAACGCCAGCTCGGTCTGCGCGCGCTCATCGGCGAGGCCGGCGCCCCGCAACTCGAGGGTGACGACCTTTTCCTTTAATTCGCCCAGGTCGGCCAGCGTCGGCTGCGCGCCGTCCATGGAGGAGGCGCCGCCGAATACCCAGTGCTCGCCGAACAACTTGCCCTCGAGTTCATAGGCCTCGATGAACAGATGGCGCACGGCCTTCTCGTGGCGCGCGTCATAGCGCAGGCGCGAGATCAGGGGCTTGGCCTCGGGAGGATAGGCGCGGTCGGCGGCGTCGGCGATCGACGACAAGACCAGGAAGCGGGCTCGCCCGCTGCCGGAAGCCTGCAAAAGCTCCACGCCCAAGCGGGCGGCCGTCGAGTCCTCCACGACCACGGCAAACAGGCGCTCGCCCAGCAAATCCTCGAGCGCGGGCTTGAAGGAATCGTCCACGCTAAACAGGCTGCGCACGGTGCCGATCACGCCGGGGATGTTGGCTCCCAGCACGGCCTGGGCTCCGACCCAGTACGGATTCTGCCCACCCTGGCTCTCCAGGGATTCGGCGCGGGCCGAAGACTGCGCCAGCGCCGACTGCAAGCGCACCGTCTCCTCGGACAGCTCGGACTGGCGGCGGCGCAGCTCCTCGGTGCGGGCGTCGGCGGCTTCGCAGACGGTGGTAGCCGCGGCAAACGCCGTTTCGGCGGCGGCGGCGGCGGCGCGGGCTTCTTCCAAACGCGCGCGGGCTTCGGACGCGCCGGTCTGGTCGCGCTCTAAGCTCTTGAGAGCGGCGCGCGCGCGCACCTCGGCGCGGGAGAACTCCGATTCCGCGCTCGCCAGCTCGCGGCCCAACTCGTAAGAGGCCTGAAGCTTGGCGTGCGCCTCTTGAGCGAGCGCGTCCTTGCGGGACTGCTCCTCACGGGCGCGCGTCTCGATGACGGTCAATTCGTCCTGCGCCGCCTGGGCGCGGGCCAGGGCCTCGCCCAGAGCGCCCTCGGCCGCGGCGATGGAGGCGGCAACGGCCGCGATCTCGGGATCGATCAATGCGGCGCGTTCGCGGTCGGCGTCGGCCTCGACGCGGCAGGCCTCGGCGCGCGCGTCCATGGCGCCGACGGCTAGCGCCGAGCTCTGAAGGCGCTCGTCGAGCCGGCCGATGGCGGTCTTCACCTCGGCGACCCTCGCGTTCGCCTCGATAAGGCGGTTCTGCTCACCGGTCTTCTCGAGATTGAGCGCGGCATGATTGGCGCCTTCGGCGCCGATCTGCGAGCGCCGTTCGCCGAGCAGCTGCTCGACGGGGCCGATGCGCTCGCGCATGGACGAAAGCTCGACCTCGATGGAGCCGGCCTGCTCGAGGATGTGCGCGGCTTCCATGGCCGTCAATTCTTCTTTATACTTCGCGTAGAGCTTGGCCTTGCGCGCGTCGCTGTCGAGCTTCTTGACCTGCTCCTCGATGAGCACCACCGAGTCCTGCAGGCGGCCCAGGTCCATGTCCACGCGGTCGAGCTTGCGCAGGGCCTCTTCGCGCTTGGCGTTGTACTTGGCCACACCCGCGGCCTCTTCGAAGAACGCGCGGCGCTCCTCGGGCTTGGCGCGGATCATCTGGTCGACGCCGCCCTGGTCGATGATGGCGTAGCCGTCGCCGCCGAGGCCCGTGTCCAGGAACATCTCGCGGATGTCGCGCAGGCGGCACTGGGTCTTATTGAGGAAGTACTGAGACTCGCCGGAACGGAACAGGCGACGGGAGATCGTGACCTCGGAGAATTGGACGGGCAGGAGGCTTGAGGCGTTATCAAAGGTGAGGGTCACCTCGGACATGGACAAAGGTGAGCGCTTGGCCGTGCCCGCGAAGATCACGTCGGCCATCGAGTCGGCGCGCAGGGACTTCCAGGACATCTCGCCTAAGCACCAGCGCACGGACTCCATGACGTTGGACTTGCCGCAGCCGTTGGGGCCGATGACGCCGGTGATGCCGGGCTCCAGATCGACGTGAGTCTTGTCCGCGAAGGACTTATAGCCGACGATGTCGATCGATTTTAGATACATTAAACCTCGGCAAGGCGGTATATGTCCATCGAGTGCTATCTTTTATCTATTTGTTGCGTTAAGGCTCCATATAGTATAGCATTTCTCGTCGAGAAAATCAAGTTTTTCACTCCCGACAAAATTCGGGCCCTTGACGAGAATAGGAGTTTTCTTTACGCTTCGCAGACGATGAACCTCTCCATCCTCCTCGTCTCCTGGCTGACCCTGACGACCGCGGCCCTTGCCGAGCCCGCAACCGTTCCGCCGACGGAGCTGGCCGACTGGCATCGCAGCGGCATCGATAACCGGACGAAGCTGTCCTTGAGCGCGCGGGGCTGGCGTCTAGACGACGACGGCCGGGCTTTCGATCCCCAGACCAAGTCGCCCGCCACGCAGGAGCGGTTCGACAAGGCCTTGTTCGATCTGCGCCAAAGAGCCAGCCAGTCGGCGCTCGAGAAAGTCCGCTTGATGCTGTCCTCGGGCAAACCGCTCAAGAAAGAAGATCTCGAGATCGTGGCCCGGCTGTCGCGCGACCTTCCCGCCGATTTCCTGGCGGGAGCGCTCAACGCCGCCTCCCCCTCCAAGCTTCGCGCCCTGACCGACGCGAACCTGTCCCGGATCGCTTCTTATTTCGACGGGTCGCGCGTCGGAAGCGGCCAGCCAGACGTCGTCCCGGGCGAAGCCGCCCCAGTCAATTATCCTGAGATCCCGCACTTTGACTATTTAACCATCAAGAAAATATCCCGCGATCCCTACGGGCGCAAGGTTCTCGAGCGTTTAAAAGGGAAAGACGGAAAACCCGAACTGCCGCCGGTGCTCATCGAAAATCTCAACGGTCCCGCCGCCGCCTACGATTTCCGCCGCCGCGCCGTCGTCCTCGACCGCGAGACGATGATAACCTCCCTGACCAGCTACCACACGCCCAAGGAGGCCGCCGAGCTGCGCAAGAATCTGGCTTCCCACGACGCGTTGATGGCTTATCTCAAGGAGCATCCCGGCGCGGTCGGCCAATTCGTGGAACGCAACGACGTCGTTCTCGTCCATGAGCTGGCTCACGCCTGGCAGGATCGCCGCGACCCCGTCATGCAGGCGATGATACAAGGATACGTCCCCGTCGCCCAAATCCTGGAGTACGAGAAAGAGGCGTTCCTGACGAAAAATCTATATCTGCACTCGAAGCTCAAGAACAATCCCGCTTCCGTAGTCGATGACGAAGAGCTGACGGACTACGTCGCCATGATGACCTCCCAGCGGAAGTGGTGGAACCGGAAACGCAATGATTACCGCGCGCAGTCGCCGGCTTTCGCGCTCGATCTAAGCGAGGTGGCCGCGATCCAGAAACGGCGCCTGGCCGAGGCCCGGTCCAAGCCGGCTGCTACCACCGCGCAGCGGCGCGAGAAGGCGCGCGGCCTCCAAGCGCTCGCCCAGGGCCGGGAGGACCTCAGCGCGTTCGATGAGGCGCAGACGCGGCGACTCAACGACCTCGAGTCCGCGGTCGATCGTTCCTCGCCCGAGCGGCATAAGCATCTTGGGATGTACTATCTTAAGGCGGCGCAAGACGCGACGCGGGACGCGGACCGGCTCGTCCTGCTTCAAAAAGCGGAATACGCCGCGGCAGCCTCCGGGGACGCAGCGTTGATCGAAAACGTCCGCAAAGCCAAGGAAACAAAATGAACCTTAAAACCGCCCTTCCGTTCCTGATCCTTCTATCGGCCTGCGGCCGCAAAACGGAGACCGCCGCCGAAACGCCCGTAAAAGCGACGCCGGTCGCCGGCCTCGAATTCATCGACTATGTTCCTCCCGCGGGGACGTACACGTGCCGCGCGCCCGCGCACTGGAAAGGCGAGGAGACGACGGATTATGGGCCGGATGAGGTCTCCTTCATCGGCGAGGTGACCAAGGGCCTGGCCATGGAGTCGAAATTGGTCAGCATCTCTATCTCCAAGTACCCGAACAAGTCGGACAAGTACGTCGACGCGGAAGCTTATGCGAAATCCGAAAGCGTCGTCTCCGGCAAACCCGTCGTCTACGAAAAGAAAATCATTGAGGGCAAGACGGTGATCCGCTTCTCCCACGAACGCACAGCCCGCGCCATGCATTCCAAAAAAGCCCCTCGACACGTCCGAGAGGACGTCGCTCTCATCGTCGTCCCGGGCGGATTCTTCGAGATCACCCACACCGGCCCCGTCGAGACGTACGGGAACACGCTGCCCGTCTTCGAGGAAGTCGTGCGCAGCTTCAAGCCCAAAGGCTGACGTGGTCCGGACGCTTCAAGGCTGGCTCGACCGCGCCGACGAGCTCGGCGCCGCGGGACGCTACTTCGACGCGCACGAGGAGCTGGAGGCGGGCTGGATGGCGGCCTCGGGCGATGAGAAAATCCTACTCCAAGGCCTGATCCAGATCGCGGCCGGCCTTCATCGACTGAAGCTCGTTCCGAGCAAAACGGACGGCGCGTTCTACCTGTTCGACCATGGAATCGAGAAACTCGAGCGGGCGAAGTCCTTGCTCGTTCCACAGACTCTTGACGCGCTCAAGGCGGCGGTGGGCGGGATCCGGTCGTCGGGAAAGGCTCCTGAATCGCTGATCTTCGGCCTCAGAAGCGCCCCCTAACAAGCGGGTCAGTCTCTAGATTATGTTCCACGCATCATAATCACCTTCGCAGCGAAGGTGATTATGTCGCCGATGCTATACGATACCCGCCCCGGGCTACAGCTTTCGGATCAGCGAGATGACCTTGCCCGCGATGCGTCCCTCGCCGATGGCGAAGGGCTCATAGCGGGGATTGTCGGGAACGAGCAGCAGCCCCGAAGGCTTGACCTTCAAGCGCTTGACCGTGGCCTCACCGTCGTCGTAGCGCACGACCACGACGTCGTTGCTCGAGGCGGTCTCCTGCCAGCGCACCACCACGGTGTCTCCGGCGTGAAGCGTGGCTTCCATGGAGTCGCCTTTCACTTTGAGCGCAAACAGCTGCGCCGGATCGCCGCGCTCGGCGACGACGGGCACATGGCCCATCGGCTCGGCGTAGGCGCCGGCGGTCGGACCGGCCGGGACCAAGCCCAGCAGCGGGATCATCGCCACGCGCTCGAGCATCGACACCTGCGCGGCGCGCGAGCGGCCCTTGGCCTCTTCAAGCAGGCCTTTCTCGCGGAGATTATCGAGATGGTACTGGATCGTGTCGGGCGAGCTCACGCCGGCCAACCGGCACAACTCCCGCACGGTGGGCGGGTAGCCGTGGTCGGTGG
>CXWL01007824.1_pt1 | contig 19836 bp, 15 predicted proteins | sample 590931 | NCBI WGS metagenome assembly CXWL01 (sample SAMEA3498368, study PRJEB10139) | groundwater metagenome | biome: water well; material: biofilm material | place: Germany | collected 2015-04-27 | reverse complement strand
TTTGAGGAGAGAATGCCTCGGCAGTAATTAACCGCCACTTACACAAAATTTAGGATACCTTCGCTTCAGTAACAAGGGATTAGGATATGGACAGCGTTAACTTGTAAGCCATGAACCTTGGAGGCGCTTTTTCTGGAAGATGATACCTCCGATCATTCGGGAGTATCTGGTTTCATCAACCACTTGACGACAACTCGGGATGGAGTGATCTGTTGAGATATATCAAAAAAGGTGGCGATCTAGTAGTTGCTCCCTGCAAAATGGAAATAAAGTTTAACCACAAGGCATCAAATGAAAAAAGCACACCAGAAAACTGGTGTGCTTTTTGAATTACTTAAACTTAAAAAATATATTTACAATAGTGGAATAATCAACAAAGCCACAATGTTAATAATCTTGATCAGTGGATTTATCGCTGGGCCGGCGGTGTCTTTATAAGGATCACCAACAGTATCACCCGTTACGGATGCTTTGTGGGCGTCACTACCTTTGCCGCCATAGTGTCCATCTTCGATATATTTCTTCGCGTTATCCCAAGCACCGCCGCCGGTTGTCATGGAGATTGCAACAAATAGACCGGTTACGATCGAACCCATCAATACACCACCTAAAGCTTGTGGTCCTAGAATCACACCCACTAAGAGCGGAATCAGTACGGGCAATAATGAAGGAATCATCATTTCCTTGATAGCTGATTGGGTCAGCATATCCACTGCACGTGAATAATCAGGCTTGGCTGTACCTTCCATGATGCCAGGAATTTCTTTGAACTGACGACGCACTTCAATTACCACTGAACTGGCGGCGCGTCCGACAGCTTCCATCGACATGGCACCAAATAAATAAGGAATCATACCGCCGATAAACAGACCAATAATGACCATGTGATTGGATAAATCAAAGGTTATTGCATGTCCAGCATGTTCCAGTGCATGCGTATAATCGGCAAATAATACCAACGCCGCTAACCCAGCAGAACCAATTGCATAACCCTTCGTAACGGCTTTGGTTGTATTACCAACAGCATCCAGTGGATCAGTAATAGCGCGAACTGAATCTGGCATTTCAGCCATTTCGGCGATACCGCCAGCATTATCAGTAATTGGACCATATGCATCCAGCGCTACAATAATACCCGTCATGGATAACATCGCTGTTGCAGCAATAGCAATACCGTACAATCCTGCTAGAGAGTAGGCCAACAATATGCTAATACAAACAGCCAATACAGGTGCTGCGGTTGAACGCATTGAAACGCCCAAACCAGCAATAATATTAGTTGCGTGTCCGGTAGTTGATGCTTCAGCAACATGTTGTACAGGCGGGTAATCTGTTGAAGTGTAGTACTCAGTAATGACAACCATGAGTCCTGTCAGCACCAGCCCGATCGTTGCTGCTAGGAATATGCGCATAACCAGCATGCCACCAGCTACTTCAGTACCGTCAATATCAAGAGACATATCGCCCATGAACCAAACAGTGACCGGTAAATAAGCAAATAAAGCGATGCCTCCAGCTACTGCCAAGCCACGATAGAGCGCATTCATAATCTTGCCACCCTCACGCATCTTGACATAATAGCAACCAATGATAGAAGCGATAATGGAAACGGCGCCTAACATTAATGGGTAAATCACAGCATCAATGGTATTTGCTGAAAACAGTAGCGCACCCAAAATCATGGTGGCGATGATTGTTACCGCATAGGTTTCAAACAAGTCAGCAGCCATACCTGCGCAGTCGCCGACATTATCACCCACATTATCGGCAATAACTGCTGGATTCCGTGGATCATCTTCTGGAATACCTGCTTCTACTTTCCCGACCAGATCAGCACCTACGTCAGCGCCTTTAGTGAAAATGCCACCACCCAAACGAGCGAAAATAGAGATCAGTGATCCGCCAAATGCAAAACCGATTAAAGGTTTAATCACATCGCTAATCGATTGGCTGGGATCAGCACCATCAAATAACGTAGCGCAGTAACCGGCAACACCCAGTAAGCCTAAACCTACTACCAGCATTCCAGTGACAGCACCGCCGCGGAAGGCAATAGCAAGCGCCTCATTCAACCCGACAGTTGCAGCTTGCGCTGTACGTACGTTCGATTGAACTGAAACATTCATACCAAGAAAACCAGCAGCACCAGAGAGCACAGCACCCAAAGCAAAACCAATGGCTGTATCCCAACTGATCGCTATTGCAAGGGCAACAAATAACACTGCGCCCACGGCACCGATCGTCATATATTGCCGCTTAAGATATGCAGATGCTCCTTCTTGTATAGCAGCAGCAATTTCCTGCATACGCGGATTACCAGTTGATTGAACATAAATACCCCTAATCCAGATACCACTGAATATCAGGGCTATAATCGCGCTGCCTATTGCGATAATAAAACCGTTAGCCATAAAGAACTCCAATTAAAGTCAGACCATCAAAATCGTATGTGGAATCTTGGCCTAATTAATTCCACATTATTAAACACTTCACTTGTCCAAAACCAAAATACAATCAGGACGTATTTTATCTGTTCTTGTCCCAGAATGTATCAAATATTAATGAAATTTAGATTGTTATATGACTTGCGCCCTATTGTTTGACTCCATTACAACACCCGGGCAGTTCCAATCCAAATTTTTCCTTAAATTTTGAACTCACCCAATTTTTTCTCAACTGCTACATTTTTTAACCGCACATAGTCAGGCAATCCATTTTTATAAGGTGGATAATCTTCACCTTCAATTAATGGCGCCAAGTATTCGCGACATGCCTGACTGATACCAAATCCATCCTCACTGATATAATCAGCCGGCATCATTTTTTCGACATTGGCTACATTAGCAAGCTTAGCCATGCCCACCGTCCAGCTATAGGGTGCATTGGATTGACGGACTATCGTTGGCATGACTGAATTGTGCCCTGCAATAGCATATTCCACCGCCGCTTTACCCATTGCATAAGCTTGTTCCACATCGGTTCTTGACGCAATGTGGCGCGCAGCACGCTGTAGATAATCAGCCACGCCCCAATGATATTTTAATCCCAGACCATCTTTGATGATATTTGCTACCACTGGTGCAACACCACCTAGTTGTGCATGACCAAAGGCATCGCGCAGTCCCTGATCGGAAAGAAAATTACCATCTTCTCCCTTGACACCCTCTGATACGACGACCGAACAATATCCATATTCCTTGACATAACGGTCCACTTTGGCAAGAAATTTTTCTTTGTTGAATGTAATTTCTGGAAACAAAATGATAATTGGAATCTCACAATCTGGACTCGAAGCTAATCCACCCGCTGCGGCAATCCATCCTGCGTGGCGGCCCATCACTTCCAGAACAAAGACTTTAGTTGATGTTTTCGACATGCTGGCTACATCAAAGCTCGCCTCGCGTGTGGATACCGCGATATATTTGGCGACAGAGCCAAAACCGGGGCAACAATCAGTGATTGGCAAATCGTTATCAACCGTTTTGGGAACGTGAATCGCCTGAAGGGGATAGCCAAGCGTATCGGATAGTTGTGAAACCTTAAGACAGGTATCCGCAGAATCACCGCCGCCATTATAAAAGAAATAACCTATATTATGTGCTTTGAATACTTCGATCAGCCGCTCGTATTCACGTCGATTTTGCTCCAAACTCTTTAATTTGTAGCGACAAGATCCAAAAGCACCTGATGGGGTATGACGTAGCGCAGCAATCGCTGCTGCTGAGTCAGCATTGGTATCAATCAGATCTTCGGTCAACGCACCGATAATCCCATTGCGACCCGCATAGACATTGCCAATTTTATCAGCGTGCTGACGCGCTGTTTCTAAAACACCCGCTGCAGAAGCGTTGATTACTGCCGTAACGCCACCGGATTGGGCATAAAATGCATTTTTAATTGCCATTTTTTTCTCCTGATTGATCAAATCGTAAGTAAACTATTTGTATCCTACATCTGTACGTACAAAAACCCAGGCGCAGCTTATCGCTCTCCTGAGTTTTTAATTTTGTTCTTTGAACCAAAGAATGCGGCCGGTTATATTTACTTTAACTTTAATGCTGCAAAAATCAGATCACGTATTTCTTCAACCGTACCTATGCCAGCTATTTTGATATAGCGCGGCGCACCTGTTCCGCCATTTGTCGACCACTTTGAATAATAGTCAATTAAAGGTTCAGTTTGCTCATGATAGACTTCTAGCCGTTTTCTGACTGTTTCTTCCTTATCGTCATCGCGCTGTATGAGCGGCTCTCCTGTAGCATCGTCCCGGCCATGTGCTTTGGGTGGATTAAAATCCACATGATAAGTGCGGCCTGAAGCCGGATGAACTCTACGACCCGACATACGCTTCACAATTTCGGCATCTGCAACATCAATCTCAACCACAAAATCAACCGGTACACTGGCCGCTTTCATAGCATCGGCTTGCGGGATCGTGCGTGGGAATCCATCAAACAAAAAGCCATTCACACAATCAGGTTGCGCGATACGCTCTTTGACTAAATTAATGATAATATCATCAGAAACCAATCCACCGGAATCCATTATTTTTTTTGCCATAACACCCAATTCAGTGCCTGCTTTAACAGCACTGCGCAACATATCACCTGTAGAAATTTGTGGAACACTAAAATGTTCCTTAATATAATTGGCCTGAGTGCCTTTCCCAGCACCAGGGCCACCTAATAAAATGACTCGGATAGCTTTTCTCCCTTTGTTACCAATTAAAATTTACTGAATATAGTGACGAATTTATATCTGTCACTTCAACAACATCATGCAATTATATCGTAGGCGAGGCAGATACTCGAGTTTTTTACTGCGGTAATTTTTATGAAGTTAAACAACTTTGTAACAAGTTACGTTGATACGGTGCAGGTTATGCGATAATTTGATTGACTCTTAACAGGAAAAATCATGGACGAAAACAGAAGTAAAGCGCTTGATGCTGCGTTAGCCCAAATCGAAAAGCAGTTTGGTAAAGGTTCAATCATGCGATTGGGCGCAAATGATGTCGCCTATGATATACAGGTTGTTTCTACCGGTTCGTTGGGACTGGATATTGCACTGGGTGTGGGAGGATTGCCACGGGGACGGGTCATTGAAATTTATGGACCTGAATCTTCGGGTAAAACCACGCTGACATTACAAGTCATTGCAGAAATGCAAAAAATGGGTGGAACCGCAGCATTTATTGATGCAGAGCATGCATTGGATCCGCAATATGCACAGAAAATAGGGATTAATGTCAAAGAATTGTTGATCTCCCAACCCGACAATGGTGAACAGGCATTAGAAATAGCCGACATGCTGGTTCGTTCGGGGTCGGTTGATATTGTTGTGGTGGATTCAGTCGCAGCACTCACGCCACGCGCAGAAATAGAAGGCGACATGGGTGATCCTCAAATGGGATTGCAAGCACGATTAATGTCACAAGCTTTACGTAAACTGACGGCTAATATCAAGCGCAGCAATACCATGGTTATTTTCATTAACCAGATCCGCATGAAAATTGGGGTAATGTTTGGCAACCCAGAAACAACCACGGGTGGCAATGCATTAAAATTTTATGCTTCGGTCCGCCTGGATATTCGCCGCACTGGATCGATCAAAAAAGGTGAAGAGATCATTGGCAATGAAACGCGCGTTAAAGTAGTCAAAAATAAAGTAGCACCTCCTTTCAAGCAGGCTGATTTTGATATCCTTTATGGTGAAGGCATTTCTCGAGATAGCGAAATCATCGAATTAGGCGTATTGCATAAACTTATCGATAAATCAGGGGCCTGGTATGCCTACAAAGGTGAGAAGATCGGTCAGGGCAAGGATAATGTGCGTGAATACCTGAAGGAACATCAAGAGATCGCCCATGAGATTGAACAAAAGATTCGATCGATTGTAGGTATTGTGGATCAAGCCAGACCCTCAAAAGAGAAAGCCGAGAAAGAAAAACCTGAAAAATAAACTTGTGTGGATTCTCGATCGCCTCTAGAAATACGTGCTTTGCGTTATCTGGCACAAAGAGAACACTCCCGTTTAGAACTCGAACAGAAACTTTCCGCTCACGCTCGATCTTCCACACCAGAAGCTATATCCAACGTATTGGATAAGCTGGAACAAAACGGTTTTTTATCGGCTGAACGAGTTGTTGAACAAGTTATCCGCACGCGCAGATCACGGTTTGGTAGCCAACGTATCGTTTATGAGTTGAAAGAAAAAGGCATTGACGAACAGTTGATTGACAGCATATTGCCGACTCTTAGGGAAACTGAATTGGATACAGCGTTTAAAATTTGGCAAAAGAAATTCGACCAATTACCTAATACAAGAGAGGAGCGTGGTAAGCAAATGCGATTCATGATGAGTAGGGGTTTTTCAATGGAAATAACACAACAAGTTTTATCACGAGCTGATGAGGAGAATCAATGAGAAAGCTGCTCGTGCAGACGATGCTCATATTGGCAATCGTATTGATAGGTAATCATGCCAGTGCTGATGACATAGTATCCATCAATCAAATCAATAAATCCCCCGTCAATTTTGACGGTAAAGAAGTCAAACTGAAGGGTATTGCAAAAAACCCTACACGTCTGCCGCTGGTCAATCTAAAATCCTATGTATTAGAAGATAGCAGTGGGGAGATTACGATTTTGACGGAATCCGATTTACCTAAAATGAACGAAGAAATCACTATCCGAGCTAAAGTCAACAGTCTGGCCATCGTCAAAGGCGAAGCGCTAGGTTTGACAGTGATTGAATTAGAACGATACGAGCCGCAGCAAAAAATATGAAAAGTAGCGAAATAAGACAAAAATTTCTCGAATTTTTTGAATCTCACGGCCACACTATCGTGGCATCCAGCCCCTTAGTACCGGGCAATGATCCGACACTTTTGTTCACCAATGCGGGAATGGTGCAATTCAAAGATGTGTTCTTAGGCCAAGACAAACGCCCATATGTCCGTGCAGTTAGTTCACAGCGCTGTGTACGAGCGGGCGGCAAACATAACGACCTGGAAAATGTTGGCTATACCGCACGGCATCATACGTTCTTTGAAATGCTGGGAAATTTTAGTTTTGGTGATTATTTCAAGCGAAATGCTATTCAATTTGCCTGGGAATTTCTCACCGTTTCACTCAAAATCCCACGCGAAAAACTATGGGTAACCGTGTATGCAGAAGACGATGAAGCGGCAGATATTTGGTTGAATGAAATCGGTGTCGATCCGTCCAGAGTTGTGCGCATTGCTACCATGGATAATTTCTGGCAAATGGGAGACACCGGTCCCTGCGGACCTTGCTCCGAGATTTTTTATGATCATGGTCCAGAAGTAAAAGGCGGGCCACCTGGTTCTGCCGATGCCGATGGTGATCGTTACATTGAAATCTGGAATCTGGTGTTTATGCAGTATAACCGTGACAGCGTGGGCACACTCCATCCGCTGCCCAAACCGTCAGTGGATACCGGCATGGGTTTGGAACGAATTTCTGCAGTCATGCAGCAGGTTCACAGCAACTACGAAATTGATTTATTCCAAAGCTTAATTCAAGCTGCCGCACGTGCTACCCACACGAAAGATCTTGCCGATAACTCATTAAAAGTCATTGCCGATCACATCCGCGCCTGTTCATTTCTAATTACTGATGGCGTCATTCCAGGCAGTGAAGGTCGTGGGTATGTATTAAGGCGCATCATCCGTCGCGCCATTCGCCATGGCTATCAATTGGGACAGAAACAGCCTTTCTTTTATCAACTGGTAGAAGATTTAAGCAAAGTCATGGGGCAAGCCTATCCGGAATTAGTTGCAGCTAAGGCACGTGTCGCGGCCGTATTACAACAAGAAGAAGAACGTTTTGCTGAAACATTGGAACACGGCATGCAAGTTTTGGAAGAAGCATTGAGCCGTAAAATAAAAGTACTCGATGGCGAAACAGCATTCCGGCTCTACGATACTTTTGGTTTTCCGCTGGACCTGACTGCCGACATAGGCCGTGAACGGGGCATTGTCATCGATCATGCGGGCTTTGAACAAGCTATGGCGCGCCAGCGTGAACAAGCGCGAGCAGCTAACAAGTTCACCATGCAAGAGGGTATTGAATACAATGGCAGTCAAACCACTTTCTATGGCTATGAGGCCCTGCAACATGAAGGGCAAGTATTGGCGATTTATAAACAGGGCAGTCCGGTCGAGTTTATCGAAGCAGGAGATGAAGCTGTCGTTGTATTGGATCAAACGCCTTTTTATGCCGAATCAGGCGGACAAGTCGGTGATTGCGGTGAAATACTCGATACCAACGGCACTTTCGAAGTCACCGATACACAAAAAATTCAAGCCGGTGTGTTTGGTCATAAAGGCTTATTGCGCAGCGGTCGACTGGCGATCAAGGATACCGTGCAAGCGCGAGTCAACCCGAAAACCCGAATTAGCACCGCTAATAACCATTCCGCCACGCATCTTTTACATGCCGCGTTGCGAAAAGTATTAGGCACGCATGTCATGCAGAAAGGTTCACTGGTCGATGCTAACCGCGCGCGTTTTGATTTCTCGCACAATGTGTCAATGACCGTGGATGAAATCCGGGAAACCGAGCGCTTGGTCAACGAGCAAATCCGAAATAATTGGGTGGTGGAAGCTGCTTCAATGAAATACGACGATGCGGTCAAACGCGGTGCAATGGCGTTGTTCGGCGAAAAATATTCTGACGTGGTACGTGTCATCGATATAGGAGACTTTTCCACCGAATTATGCGGCGGTACGCACGTACCGCAAGTCGGACAAATCGGCTTATTCAAAATCATCGCCGAATCCGGCGTCGCCGCCGGTATCCGTCGCGTTGAAGCGGTGACTGGAAAAGCAGCTATCGATTATGTGCAGCAACGCGAAGCGCAACTGCTGGAAATTGCGCACACCTTAAAAACCAACCCTCAGGAAGTCCCGCAAAAAATTGCCCAGATCATCGACAGCGTGAGGCAAACCGAAAAGGAGCTGGCACGCTTGAAAACCAAAATGGCCAGCACGCAAGGCGCCGACCTGGCCGCGCAAGCGCAAGAGATAAACGGCATCAACGTATTAGCCGCCAATCTGGACAATGCCGATGCCAAAACCTTGCGCGAAACACTGGATCAGCTGAAAGTGAAGCTCAAAACCTGCGCTATTGTGCTCAGCACTGTTTCCGATGGAAAAGTCACGCTGATTGCCGGTGTCAGTGCTGATCTGACTGACAAAATCAAAGCAGGTGAATTAGTCAACTTCGTCGCGCAACAAGTCGGCGGCAAAGGCGGCGGACGGGCTGATATGGCGCAAGCAGGGGGTGCACAACCGGATCAGCTCCCTGCAGCGCTTGAGAGCGTGATGAATTGGGTGAGAAAGAAATTAATAAAATAAATGCAACAAGATTTATACTGAGATGTGTTGTCAAATATGGAGTCCGTGTGATTAAGCAGCAAGTGGATTTGCATAGTATTGTTGTGTGAATTCTGCTGGTAATAAATAGCCCAATCTTTCTTGTTTTTGCTGCCAGTTAGGAAAGATTCAATATATTCGGTAACTTTCTGTTTTGCTCTTACAGTCGTGTTTTGAACTTGTGATTCCCCGTGGTCTTGCCACGGGGAGCATTATAGTTTGTGTTTTTGAAGTCAGCGTAGCGCGCCGCTTTTGGTTTTCTGCGCCGTAATACCCCGCGGGGATAGGTACAGGGCGCGCGGAGCAAATTTACTGATGATGTGCCAGTAGTTGCGCGAAACAAAACTTGTATAACCAGATCCGCAGTCATCTCATTCATGGCATAGCCCACCAGAATTCCCCGTTAGACGACGTGCGTCCGCTTCCTGTGCTCTAACGACAGCCTGGATTCAACTGGTGTCAACACGGTCAATCCCCGGCAATTTGTTGATGGCTCAGAGAGAGTGCTTTGGAGCTCAGATTGGGGTAGTGCCATTCCGGCAGAATCAGAAAGCGACTGTTGTTGGTGATTAAATTCAGACGATCAAATTGGTGGCGGAAGCCCCAGCCAATTCAGCGGTCACGCACGCCGGACCATGGTGTGTTTAGAACTTGCATTCACGCTTTATGCGCGAAATAAGCGTGAATGTCCCGATAAACAATAACCGCTTAATCCTTTGAGAGTTTATAGGATAGGCAAGTTCGTCTTGTCACCAGCCACACCAAGTTTTTGGATTTTCAATCATGTATAAGATATTCTGTGAAGTGCCGATAAGTTATACCGAGCTCACATTAATTGTTACACTTTGAACTAGAGCCTGCTTAATTAGAAAGTTTACTATGCAAAAAGATTTACCCAATGAATTAATTCGGTTAAAAAAACTCTATGAATTGAGCATGACTATTTCGGGTGATCCCGTTGAAGTATTCAGGCATATTGCAAAAATCATTGGTGAACTCTTCGAGCTAAAAATTGTATGTCTTTCAAAAATCAACGGCGATAAGCTCGATTTTCTGGCGATCTACCATGAGGGGCAGATTTTCACTGACGCAGGTTCATGCGAACTCGCCATTACACCGTGCGCAACAGTGGAAATGGCTCAAGATGTGAAGATATACGATCATGTTAAGGAACGGTTTCCCGATGCGCTATTCCTTCAGCAACACAATGCCCATTCCTATTGCGGTTTTCCTTGCTTGGGGAACGATGGAAAAGTCAAAGCGGTCACGTGTCTCCTTGACGATAAACCCCGTGAGTACACTGAAGAGGATATAGAAATACTTAGAATATTTGGTCAGCGCATTGGCATGGAGATTGAGCGTCAAGAGCATATTCAATCCGTTAAAGCATCTCAACAACAGATTGAATTCCTTGCGCATCACGATATCCTGACTGAATTACCTAACCGCATTCTACTGATTGAGCGTTTTAAGTTAGCGATTGCACCGGTTAAACGGGAAGAGATCGCGGTCAGTTTGATATCCCTTGATCTGGATCACTTCAAGGTAATCAACGACTCTCTTGGTCACCACACGGGTGATTTCCTGCTCAAAGAAGTCGTTGCCCGGCTTAAAACATGTGTCCGCGATGTGGATACCATCAGCCGCCAGGGTGGTGATCAATTTACTATTCTCTTGTCAGACATTCACGAAGCGAATGATGTGGCCATTGTTGCTCAAAAGATTCTGGAAATATTTAAGAATCCATTCTTGATTGATGGCGATAGTGTCAAAATAACCGCAAGCTTAGGCATTGTACTATTTCCAAAAGACGGCAATGACCTTAGCCAGCTTCTGCAATATGCAGATACGGCGATGTATCATGCCAAAGATTCGGGTGGGAATGGTTACCAATTTTTTAATGAAGAGATGGCAGCCTGCTCTAAAGAACGATTACATATACTGAATCACATTCGGCAAGCCCTTGAATTCAATCAATTCAAACTTCATTACCAGCCACAAATTGATACGGTAACTAGGAAAATCATAGCCTGTGAGGCTCTGATACGTTGGGAAACACAGGACGGTTTTATTCCCCCTGGAAAGTTTATTCCTGTGGCTGAGAATTCTGGGATCATCCTTGATATCGATGCATGGGTTGTTGACGCAGCTTGCCGTCAGGCCAAAATCTGGCAAGATGCGGGGGTGCCCTTAGTGGTTGCGGTCAATATATCCGCATCGCAATTTAAGCGAGGAAATATTATCGATCTTGTCTCAACAGCGCTTGAACGGCATCAATTAGATCCAAAACTATTAGAAATTGAATTGACTGAGTCGATACTCATTCACGATACCGAGATCATACGGCAAGTACTTTTTCAACTAAAACAACTGGGTATAAAACTTTCTATCGATGATTTTGGTACTGGCTATTCTAATTTATCCTATCTGCGCATGCTGCATTTAGATAAGATTAAAATTGATCAATCATTCATTACGCATATGGCTACCAATGAAAATGACAAAGTTATTGTACGTTCGACGATTGATCTGGCGCATAACCTTGGCCTAAAAGTTATTGCCGAAGGCGTAGAAACTGCCGATGCAGTTGAGTTGCTAGAAGAATTCGGTTGCGATCAATTGCAGGGCTATTACTTTGGAAAACCAATGCCGCCAGAATTGTTCGTTAAATTTATCAAGTAGTTAAAATATAAATTCCTCTCCCTTCATTAGACTCGTAAGTACAGATCTGTCTTTGCTTGATTTTTGCTTTCCAGTTCTGATGACTTTGCCCGCGGTTGTTTTTAGTAATTGATCAAATAGATTTCTGAAATCACAAAACATAAACTTGCACTCATCAATCAGCTACACCTATAATTGCACTCTGGAAACCACACCTTTTCAGCGAATGCAGCAAAAAGGTTTCACGTGAAACATCTCTGATAAAACCCTCTCGCATTACCAAGAAATTTAGTAACGCTAACAAATATCGCAGGCTTTGGCACTATGAGCAATCACACAGATTTTGAGATTATCGTTATTGGTGGCGGCCATGCTGGAACTGAAGCGGCATTGGCGGCTGCACGCATGGGGCACAAAACATTGTTGTTGACGCACAATATTGAAACGATTGGCCAGATGTCGTGCAACCCATCCATCGGCGGCATAGGAAAAAGTCATCTGGTCAAGGAAATTGATGCTTTGGGTGGTGCAATGGGAATGGCCGCTGATGAAGCCGGTATTCAGTTCCGCATCCTCAATTCAAGCAAAGGCCCTGCCGTCAGAGCCACGCGGGCACAAGCAGATCGAGTGCTTTACCGGCAGGCAATCCGTAAGCGCATCGAGAATCAACCTAATCTTCGAGTTATGCAGCAGGCAGTGGATGATCTGATTATTGAAAAAGATCAAGTGATTGGTGTTATCACACAGCTTAATATCAGAATTTACGCGCGCGCAGTGATATTGACCGTCGGCACATTCCTGGCGGGCATGGCGTATATCGGCAAAACCAATTTCAAAGCAGGCCGGGCCGGTGATCCACCTTCCGTGATGCTGGCGCAAAGACTGCGCGAAATGGAATTTCCAGCCGGACGATTGAAGACTGGCACACCGCCGCGCATCGACGGCCGCAGCATGGATTATACAAAACTTTTGGAGCAACCCGGTGATCAGCCGATACCGGTGTTTTCATTGATCGACTCCGGCATTCAGCATCCACCGCAGATATCGTGTTGGATTACCAATACCAATGCGATCACGCACGATATCATTCGTGATGGTCTGGTGGATTCACCAATGTACACAGGAAAAATTGAAGGTGTTGGACCCAGATACTGTCCTTCGATCGAAGACAAGGTGGTGCGTTTTTCCGCAAGGGAATCGCACCAGATATTTCTCGAACCGGAGGGTCTGGGTACCCATGAAATATACCCCAACGGCATATCAACCAGCCTGCCGTTTGAAGTACAGATCGAGCTGATTCATTCGATATCTGGGTTGGAAAATGCGCATATCACGCGACCGGGCTATGCGATCGAATATGATTATTTTGATCCGCGCAATCTGAAGCGTTCGCTGGAGACAAAAACCATCGAAAACCTGTTCTTTGCCGGACAAATCAACGGCACAACCGGATATGAAGAAGCCGCCGCCCAAGGCTTATTGGCCGGTATTAATGCCGCACTGAAAATTCAGGAAAAGGAATCGTGGCTACCACAGCGCAATGAAGCCTACTTAGGCGTTTTGGTCGATGATCTGGTGACTTCCGGCGTGACAGAGCCTTACCGGATGTTTACCAGCCGTGCGGAATACCGATTGCAATTGCGCGAAGACAATGCCGATTTGCGCTTGACCGAAATGGGCAGAAAGCTTGGCTTGATTGATGATCAACGCTGGGTTGCCTTTACTGATAAGCAGGAAGCAATTGAGAAAGAGCAGCAAAGGCTTAATTCGGTACGTTTGTTGCCTGGCACATTACCCGAGGATGAGGCCATTCGTGTTCTGGGTAAAACGATTGAACGGGAATACACTTTGACCGAGTTGTTAAAGCGTCCCGATGTGACATATGCCACGTTGATGACATTGCCGGGTGCAGGTGTGCCTGTGATCAATGTGCAAGTTGCTGAGCAAGTTGAAATACAGGCCAAGTATCACGGTTACATCCAACGCCAGCACGAAGAGGTTTCCCGCCAGGCGCAATACGAAAATACCTTGCTACCGAAAGATATTGATTATCGGTTGGTTAAAGGGCTTTCCAATGAAGTGCAACAAAAACTGAATCAGCATAAACCGGAAACCATTGGCCAGGCTTCGCGAATTTCCGGTGTGACACCAGCCGCGATCTCATTGCTGCTGGTGCATTTAAAGCGTGGATTTGGAGACAAGAAGCAGAGCGCATGAGTTTGTTACAGCAAATTACGCAAAGTTTGCGGGTGCTGGATTATGATTTTGCAGCTCAGGAAAAGCTGCTTCCCGGACTGATCGAGCGCTATTTATTGCTGATCGAGAAATGGAACAAAATACATAATTTAACGGCCATCCGGAATCTGCAAGACATGCTTTATCAGCATGTGATGGATAGTCTGGCTGTGCTGCCTTATATCAATGGCCCGCAGATCATTGATGTCGGTAGCGGTGCCGGTTTACCGGGCATGCCGATTGCACTGGCAAGACCGGATTGGCAGGTATCGTTGGTTGAAAGCAATCAAAAGAAAGCATCTTTTTTGCAACAGGTTAAAATTGAATTGGCATTGCGGAATGTTGAAGTTATCGGGCACCGCATCGAAGATATTCATTCGGATAAAAAAGTGACTACCATTATTACGCGTGCATTTTCCGAGTTGGGTGAGTTTGTTAATTTAACCCGGCAATTGGCTATGGAAGATGATGCAAATTGCCGCTGGGTCGCGATGAAAGCAAATTGCTCAGGCACTGAACTGAAGCAAATCCAAGCACCCTTTTGTATTGAAAAAAGCGTATCGCTGGCCGTGCCCGGGCTTGATGCAGCCAGGCAGCTGATTATCATTAAAAAAATAACTTCGGATTAAAATACTTGGTGGCTTTGATTCAACCTAATGAATGCAGGAGCTAAACCCGTGACGAAAATTCTCGCCATTACCAATCAAAAAGGCGGCGTTGGAAAAACCACGACCAGTGTTAATCTGGCAGCCAGTTTGGCTGCTTCGGGTAAACGTATTTTATTGGTTGATCTCGATCCGCAAGCCAACGCCACAATGGGCAGCGGAACCAACAAACAAACGCTAAAAACCACGGTTTATCATGTTTTGCTCGGCAATGCTGCGATACAAACAACACGCGTTACCGGCACGCAAGGTAAATATGACTTGATACCCGCCAACCGCGACTTGGCAGGTGCGGAAGTTGAAATGGTTGACTTGCCCCAGCGGGAAGCGCGGTTGAAAACAGCGCTCGAAGCCATCGAACACGATTATGATTATATTTTGATTGACTGCCCACCTGCTTTAAACTTGTTGACACTCAATGGCTTATGCGCGGCGCATGCGGTGATGATTCCGATGCAGTGCGAATATTATGCACTGGAAGGACTTAGCGATCTGGTCAATACCATTAAGCGCGTGCGCACTAATTTTAACCCTACGTTGCGGATTGAAGGACTGCTGCGAACCATGTTTGATCCGCGTAACATATTGGCACAGCAGGTTTCTGACCAATTGCAAAAACACTTTGGCGATAAAGTTTATCGTACCGTGATCCCGCGCAATATCCGCCTGGCCGAAGCGCCCGGTTTTGGTTTGCCCGTTTTGTATCACGATGCGCAGTCAAAAGGCGCGCTGGCTTATCTTGAACTTGCTAAAGAAATACTTGGCACATGATTGCAAAATTAAGGAATCGGTAAAATGACAAAACAAAAAGGACTGGGAAGAGGTTTGGATGCCTTATTGTCGGGCAATGGAAATGCCGATTTTGCGGAAGAATCACTGCAGAGCCTTGAAATAGCCAAGCTTCAGCCCGGTAAGTACCAACCCAGAACTAATATGGATCAGGTGGCTTTGGCAGAGCTAGCCGAATCGATCAAAGCGCAAGGTGTCATGCAGCCGATTCTGGTGCGACCCGTCAATGCAGATCAATACGAAATTATCGCGGGCGAACGGCGATGGCGCGCAGCCCAGTTGGCTGGATTGACCGAAGTACCGGCGTTGATACGAAAAGTTTCCGATGAATCTGCGCTCGCTATGTCGTTGATTGAAAACATACAACGTGAAAATCTGAATCCACTGGAAGAAGCCATGGGCATTCAACGCTTAATTAATGAATTTGGTATGACGCATCAAACCGCCGGTGAAGCGCTAGGTAACTCACGCAGCACCATCTCCAATTTACTGCGTTTGCTCAATCTGTCTGCGCCGGTACAGGAATTGATGATGCAGGGCAAAATTGATATGGGACATGGACGTGCTCTTTTGTCATTAGCGCCGCTGCAACAAATTAAAATTGCCAATGTGATCGTGCAAAAACAGCTTTCCGTGCGCGAAACGGAAAAAATCGTCAATCAGATAGAACATCCCGCACTTAAACAGGTAAAAAAACCCGATAGAGATCTGTTGCGATTACAGGAGGATGTTTCCGAGCGTTTGGGTGCACAGGTGGCGATTAAGCCTAAGAAGAATGGTCAAGGCAATATTGTCATTCACTATACCAGTTTGGATCAATTGGATGATATTCTGAGTAAGTTATAAAATAGTCTATCAACATTAGTGTGAAAAAGGAAAATTATGGATGCAAGATTGCTGGATATTTTGGTATGTCCCCTCTGTAAAGGGCCGCTGATCTACAAAAAAGAAGACAAGGAACTGATCTGCAAGCCTGACCGGCTCGCTTTTGCGATCAAAGACGGTATTCCAATCATGCTGGCAGAAGAAGCGCGCAGGATACCGGACGAAGTTGAAATTAAATAAATCCCCATCTTCATACAATACGATGAATACGAGTGTTTGGCTTGAGCCGCGTGTGGCGGTTATTTTGGGCGCATTGATTGCAGATTCCGCGGCATTGGGCTTGCATTGGCTCTATGATCCCGAGCGGATTGCACAAATCGAAAAAATTAAAGGACTGGTTTTTTTACAACCCGATGCCAATGATTATGCCGGCACCAGCGGATATTTTGCGCATGGCAATAAATCAGCGGGTGATTCATCCGGGTATGGAGAGATGTGCCTGCTGATGCTGCAACATTTTGCACAACATGGTCAATTTGATCGTATTGCATACCAGACGGAATACCGCAGTCATTTTGGTCCGGGCGGCGCTTACATCGGTTATGTTGATTCGCCCACACGTCAGACCCTACAAACACTATTACCCCTCAAACCCGAAGAATTTCCGGAAAATTCTGGTGCCGATGACGATCAGTTTGCCGCATTGGCGACGATACCGGTCGTAGTAGCCACGCACACCGGGTCGCTAGAAGCGTTAAAAGCTAAAATTGAACAGGTCGTACGTCTGACCAATCATAATGACACGGCGGTTGCGGCCGCGCGGTACGCGGGCTGCGTTTTGCTGGAAGTATTGAATGGAAAATCCATCACTCAGGCACTTACTAGCGTACTACCGCACGCTGGAGAGAAACTGACACCATTGCTTGAAGAAGTTTTGCAAATCCGCCAACTCGATAGTGTCGCAGTGGCTAAACGCTTTGGTTCAGCCTGTCACGTTCTGGAAGGATTGCCGGTGATTGCGCACATTGCTCAATATGCACCCAATTATCGCGCTGCCATTGAAGAAAATATCCGTATCGGTGGTGACAGTTGTGGCCGTGCCATCATGCTCGGCGCCATCATGGCGGCTTATACAGCGCAGCACAGTGAGCAGAGTTTCTCTATTTCGCTTGAGTGGGCTGCCCGCTATCAAAAGTTATCTATCGCGGCGTATGCTTGCGCGCAACTCTGAGCGTCAGTGGATAAATTCCATGGGAATGGATATAATTTGCTGAATAATTAGTCAGTCTTTAAAATACGAAGCAAAAAAAACAATCATTCTAACCATTCACCTCATCAAGATTACCTGCGTTGCAAAATCACGAACCAAAGAATGCCTTATTTCATGTCTGCTTCAGCGTGCAGATCAGGTGATGACACTAAAAATTGCATCAGGCATGTTCGTCTATGGGCCTTTTCATTACTATAAATATTTATTAATTCTGGAGGAAAAATGAGTCACACGCTATATGAAACTACTGTTCAGCGGGTACAACGCTGCGAATTAGCCGTTCCAGGTTCCAGCCCGGGGATGTTTGAGAAAGCACTCAATAGCGGCGTAGACTTTGTCTTTCTCGATCTGGAAGATGCCGTAGCGCCCGATGACAAGGTACAAGCGCGCAAGAATGTTATCCAGGCACTCAATGATCTGGATTGGAAAGGTCATGGCATCACGGTTTCGGTGCGTATCAACGGCCTGGATACCCAGTATATGGTGCGGGATGTCGTTGATCTGGTGGAACAAGCCGGGCATAAGATCGATACGCTGTTAATCCCGAAAGCCGGGGTTTATGCAGATATTTATATGGTTCAAGCGATGGTAACCCAGCTTGAAATGCAGCAAGGACTAAAAAACAAAATTGGCCTGGAAGCGTTGATCGAAACAGCATTGGGTATGGCAAATGTGGAAGATATTGCGCGCAATGGCACAACAGGGCGGTTGGAAGCATTGCACTTTGGTGTTGCCGATTATGCCGCCAGTAACCGTGCCAGAACCACCAATATCGGCGGTTTGAATCCGGATTATCCTGGCGATCAGTGGCATTTTGCCATCAGCCGCATGATTGTGGCTTGCCGTGCCTATGGTTTACGTCCTATTGATGGGCCTTTTGGCGATATCAAGGATCCGGATGGTTTTGTGTTGGCTGCTAAACGTGCAGCGGCATTGGGCTGTGAAGGAAAGTGGGCGATTCATCCCACGCAGATCGAACTGGCGAATGACGTATTTACGCCGCCAGCTCGCGAAATTGAAAAAGCAAAACGTATTCTGGCCGCGCTCAAAGAAGCTGCCGCGCAAGGTAAAGGCGCTGCCGCACTGGATGGCCGCTTAATCGATGCGGCCTCTGAAAGAATGGCCAATAATGTGGTGAAAGTCGCTGAAGCGATTGCAGCAAAAAATGGATAGGGCCGCGCTGAACAGCCTTTATCTTTATGGCTCGGTGTATTGAGACAATATAAAATTATCGAATTGAATTTAATGCGATTGTTGAGGAAATTGAAGTGAATATTCACGAATATCAAGCAAAGGAAATTTTGGCTGAATACGGCGTCAAAATTGCTGAAGGCGGCTTAGCCTATAGCGCAGTGGAAGCCGTACAACGTGCCAGGGAAATTGATGGCGATGTATGGGTTGTCAAAGCACAGATTCATTCCGGTGCGCGAGGTAAAGCGGGCGGAATCAAGGTTTGCAGAACACATGCTGAGGTGGAACAAGCTGCCGAGGCATTGTTGGGAAAAAATCTGGTTACGCATCAAACCGGACCTGCCGGAAAAATCTGCTCTAGGCTATATATTGAAGCAGGCACCAGTATCGCCAAGGAAATGTATCTGTCATTCATGATTGATCGCAGCAGCGAGCGAGTCATCATGGTCGGTTCAGCGCAAGGCGGCATGGAAATTGAGAAACTGGCTGAAACCAATCCGGAAGCGATCATCAAGATTTATATCGAACCGGCGGTCGGATTGCAGGATTTCCAGGCGAGAAAAATGGCTTTTGCCTTGAATATCGACAGTGCGCAACTGAATCACGCAGTTAAAACGATCAAAGGCTGCTACCGTGCATTGCGCGATTTGGATGCCAACGTGCTGGAAATCAATCCATTGGTGCTGACCACCAACAACGAAATCATTGCGCTCGATGCCAAAATGGCTTTTGACGAAAATGCATTGTTCCGCCGCCACAAGATTGCAGAGTTGCGTGACAACACGCAAGTAGACAATCGT
>CXWL01043904.1_pt1 | contig 19841 bp, 19 predicted proteins | sample 590931 | NCBI WGS metagenome assembly CXWL01 (sample SAMEA3498368, study PRJEB10139) | groundwater metagenome | biome: water well; material: biofilm material | place: Germany | collected 2015-04-27 | reverse complement strand
GCGGTATTGGTCAAGGTGCCGCTGGCGTCGACCAGCACCGTCAGCGTAATTGCCGGCACCACGGCGCCAACCGCCAAGCTGCCTTCGCGGCTGCAGGTCACGATGTTCCCCGAATTGGCGCAGGACCAGCCGGCGCCTGTCGCGGAAACGTAGCTCAAGCCGGCCGGCAGGGTAGCGCTCACCACCACCGGCCCGGTCTCGGCATACGGACCGGCGTTGCCCACAGCCAGGGTATAGGTCGCGGTCTGGTTCAGCACCAGTTCGGTATTGCGGGTCATGTCGATGGTCAGGTCGGCGGTCGGCACGTTTGGCACGGCGATGATTTCGGCGTTCAGCAGCACCAGGTCCTGGCCCGACTGGTAGCGCGAGGTGGCGCTGGTCTGGCCTCCGGCAAGCGCGTCGGAACCGACCGTGTAGGCGTCGAAATCGATCCCGAACGAGGCACTGTCGTTGTTGATGTTGCTGGCCGAATTGAACTGGTTCTGCTGGGGATTGAGCGAGTCGTACATCTGCACGCCGTTGAACAGCAGGTCCTCGCCGTTGGAACCGAGCGACTGGTCGCCCTCCCAGGTGATATGTGCCACGCGGCCGGTCGCCGTGCCGAGCGGATTCGGCGTGCGAAAATTGCTGAGGGTCAGCGTAATGCCGTTGTAGCGAATGAACTGGAAGCCCTCGTACAGGTTCAGCACGCGAAATGGCTCGGCCGCATCGGCATACACAACCAGCAAGGCGAAGCCTCCCAGCACGCCCTCGACCGCGCAATACGGCGCGCCGTTGTCGACTGTCAAGCCGGAAAATTTGTAGGTGCCGTTGCGCTTGGCGACGACCTGGGCGGTGACGTCGGCGCCGCCGCCGAAATAGTCGAAGCCCGAGCCGATGGTATTGGAAAAATACTGGCGGGCCGCCGGCGCCGCCACTTCCGCGCCCTCGAACATGACCTTGGCGTCGGCAATGCTGTTCGAAGCGGCCCAGTACAGCTGCGCGCTGAGGATCGTCGCGCCGGCCGGAATGCCGGCCAAGGTCGCGCTGATGTCGGTATCGCGCGCCGTCACCTTGCAGGCGCTCTTGCCGTTGCCGTTGTTGTCCTTGGTGCGCATGGTCTTCTGGGTGCCGACAAAATTGACGTTGCCGGCGAAACTCTTGAACAGCGCGATCGGCGTGTCGGCGCGCGCCGCGCCGCACGCCAGCGCGAGCGCAAGAGCGAGCAAAGCCGCCGCGGCGCGCATCAGATGCTCACCATGATCTGGCGTTCGACGTAATCCGGATGGTTGCTCGGATTCGGGCACGCGCCGGTGGCAGGCTGCAGGCTGCAGGCGGTCGCGGTCAGGACGAAGCGCACCAGCGCCGCGGCGCTGCCGGCCGGCGCAGTCGCCGGGGCCGGCACGCTGGTGCAGGTGACGGTGACGACGAAGCCGTTCAGCGTGCTGGTGGCCGGCAAGGCGAACGAGGTGCTCGGCGCGCATGGCCGCGCCGGGTTGCGCAGGTTCTGGTACAGGCCCCACTCTATGCCGGCGCGCGCGGCCTGGTAGGCGCGCGCGCCCTGCACGTCGAGCGCGGAGGCGGACTGCTGCGCACCAGAAATGCCGACCATGGCAACGGCCAGTCCGGCCAGCACCACCAGCAGGAAGATGGCGGTGACCAGGCCGACGCCGGCGCCACGGCGCATTCGCCGAATGCTGGAGCGCTGAATGCTCATGGCGCGTTCTCCACGTGTACCTGGTGCACCAGCCGGATGTTGGCGTCGGCGTCGTTGCGCGGCCGTAGTTCCAGCGTCAGGATGACCAGGGCGCTGCGTTGGCTGGCGAGCGGCTGGTACTGAAACTGGCAGCTCCTGACCTGGCCGGCGAGCACGGCGCGCCGGCCAGTGCCGGAACCGTCGGCAGGAACCGGATCGGCCGCCTGCGCCGCCGCGATCGGATAGCCCGACTGGCGCGTCAGCTGGGGCACGGCGCCGGCCGCGTCGCGGCAGGAATAGGTCACCGGCCCGCCGACGATGTGGAAGCGGCGCGCCGGCGACGGCGACGGCGGGACCTGTACGGCGAACGGATTGTCCGCCAGCACCAGCAGGTTGCGCGCCGGGTCGGTGCTGACCACCCGCGCGATGTTACGCTGCGGCGCCGCAAGGTCGTAGGCGTTGGCCGGCGCGAAACCGGTGCCGAGGTTGTTGACCACCAGGAAGTCGGTGCCGGGCGTGAGCTGGGCCGCGCCCGGCATTGCCCCGACCACCGTCAGGCTGGTCTGGGCGGGGTCGAGAAAATCGAGCACCGGCAGGGTATCGTCGCCTTCTTCGGCCGACAGGTAGCGCCCGCCGGTGCGGGTCATCAGGAATTCGAGCGCGCTGCCGTCCGCGGTGACCCGAATGCTGTTGGGCAGCGCCAGGCGCAGGTCGCGCGCCATGCGGCGCAGCGCGAGGTCGGCCACGTCGCTCAGCTCGGCGCGCGCGACGCTGTCCGCATAGCCCTGCACCGGCGCGCGGATGAACACGGCGACCATCCCGCCCAGCACCCCGATGATGACGATCACCATCACCGCTTCGACCAGTGTGAAGCCGTGCTGGCGCCTTGCCTGCGTGAGCGTCCTCATGGCGAATTGGGCGCGTAGCGCGTGCGGTAGCCGTCCAGCACCAGGGTCTGGTTGTCGTAGCTGACCGCCACGGAAATGCGCAGCACGTCGCCGACCTCGGCCGCCGTGTTGCCCGGCGCGATACCGCCCAGCGCCTCGGGCACGATGGTCAGCCGCACAGTGAAGCCGGGCAGCGCCATCGGCGCGCCGCTGGCGTCGGACAGCACGCCGTCCGCGTCGAACGCCGCCTCGGCCACGCTGGCCGCCGCCGCATAGTCGTTGACGTTGTCGAACGGCCGCGGACCGATCGGTTCGGCCGCCAGGCCGCTGCCGCCGCCCTGCCCGAAGCGCTCCGGCACGGTGCACGCGGCAGTGCCGGCGGCGTCATCGACGTTGTCCGAAGTCGGATCGCAAAAGGTAAATTTGGCCAGCTGTACTTCCTCCAGCAGGCCTTCGGCGATCATCAGCGCCTGCTTGCGCCGCAGCGGATCGGCGCTGTTGGCAGTACCCAACCGCAGTGCCTGCAGCACCCCGACCACCGCCACCGACACGATGACGATGAACACGATCAGCTCGATCAGGGTGACGCCGCGCTGGCGTGCGCACCTAGTCGACATAGCCGGTTTCCGGGCTGACCGACAGGTCGCGGTCGATGCCGTAGCCGCTGATGCGCAGCACCAGGCCGGCGAAGGTCGAAGTCTCGCCGGGCACCGTGTCGGCCGCCGCGAACGGGCGCCCCAGCGCGTCGAAGGAAAAGGAGGCGGCCCCGCCTTGCACGGCGTAGGCCAGGTTGTCCGGCGTGCCTTCGCAATACCAGTCGGCGGCCGCGCAGCGCGCAACGGTGGCGGCGCTGCCGCTGTTGCCGGATGGCGCGAGCAGGCGGTTGCCGCCGGCGCAGCCCGGGTCGTCCGCGAAATTGAAGCAGAGCGCGATGCGCCGCTCGCTGAACACGACAAACACCGGGCGGCGCTGGGCTACCGCGGTCTTCTGGGCGTAGCGCAGCATGGTCCTGGTTTGCGCGGCGTAGGAGGCCGCGTCAAATCCGGCGTTGTCGAAGAACCGGGCCGCGGCCACGGCGCCGAGAATGCCGACCACCACCAGCACGACGACCAGTTCGACCATCGTGAAGCCGCGCGAAGGCGCTTTCATGGCGTGAACAGACGAAAAAAAAACAGGCCGGGACGCGGCGCGGCCCGACCTGTTCGATGCGGCATGGACGACAAACCCTGGTGCTTACTTGCAGTTCGCCAGCGTGATCCTGGTCGCGTCGACGGTTGGCGCAGCGCTCGCCGATGCCGCCTCGGTGTAGGTGAAGTAGCAGTTCGGACGCGAAACGATGTCGTCGTCCGGGCGAACGGTCAACACGGTCGCGGTGGCGGGCACCTTGGTGACGTCATAGTCGGCCAGGCCGCCTGCCGCAACCACGATACCGGAAGCGGCCGCCCCTGTGGCGGCGCCGGTGGCGCCGTCGCCGCCGACGTCAGCATAACCGTGGATGAAAGGAACGCGCTGTCCTTCCGCCAGCAGCACGCTGTTGGCCGAAGTCGAATTGTCGGCAGCCGCAACCTTCGAACCGCCGACCAGCCAGGAGCCATGCACCATCGACGAAGCGCTCTGCACCGCACCCACCGCCGCCTGCATCTTTGCCAGGCGGGCGTCGCCGCCCAGGTCGGCAAACTTCGGCAACGCGGTCGCGGCCAGGATGCCGAGGATGACGATCACGACGATCAGTTCGATCAGGGTGAAACCCGCCTGCGCGCTACGGTTGATGCTCGACTTATTCATCTGGTTCTCCAAAACTGTCATATTGCGGGGTAAGGAACGAACGCCGCTTATTTCCTGCCAACGCTGTGCGAATCGGATACTTGAACAAGAGCAAGGTTCTCGATCGCGGCCGACTGGGCCGGTTGGGACGGATAAAAGGGCAGGCGTAACAATTCTACCTTGAATTTGAGCAATATCGATGAACGAAATGCAAAACTATTTGTGAAATTTGGTAAATACACGAGCGTGCGGTCGCTGCGGTCAAAATACCAATTTCCTGTGGTTAATTGTTCGTTGTCGGGAGAATAATATTCCCCGAGGTAGTTTTTGGGCGGCTCAGAGAGCCAGCCGATGGGATTCTCATCGGCAATTGTTAAAAGTTCCTTCCTGCGCTGCGCGGCCGCCAGATGCGACGCCTTCAGTTGCAAGGCCGAGCGCAGGCTGGCAATCAGTTGCTCCGCCGCGACACTTTCCACTTGCTGCCGGTAGGCGTCAAGGCGGTTCGCGCCGATTCCGACCAGCGCCGCGAACACCGCCGCGACGATGGCGAATTCGAACAGGGAGACGCCGCATTGGCGCCGCGGGCGCGGACGCCGCAGTGGATGGGCGGACAGGCATCGGATCATTTGTGCAATGCAGCTTTGCCAAGATCCCAGATCGGCAGGAAGATCCCGAGCGCCAGCACCAGCACCATGACGCCCAGGAAGGCGATCAGGATCGGCTCGATCTGGCTCGACAGCGTCTTCAGTTCGTAGTCGACTTCCCGCTCGTACATCTGGGCCACTTCGTCCATCAGCTCGTCGAGCGTGCCGGATTCCTCGCCCACCGCGATCATCTGCAGCACCACCGGCGTGAAGATGCCGGCCGTGACCGAGGTGCGCAGGATGCTCTCGCCGCGCTCGACGCCGTCGCGCATCTGCTCGATGCGCGCGGCCAGGTAGGCGTTGTCGACGGTCTGCGACACCAGCGTCAGCGCCTGCACGATCGGCACGCCGCTGCGGTGCGACAGCGCGAAACTGCGCGCGAAGCGGGCCATCGTGCCCTTCACGATGATCTTGCCGGCCAGCGGCAGGCGCAGCTTGTGCATGTCCCAGGAATAGCGTCCGCCCGGCGTCGCGATCCACGCGCGCACCGCCAGCACCGCGCCGACGATCGCAAACAGCAGCACCGGCCAGTAGTTGACCACGAAGGCCGAACTGCCGATCAGCAGGCGCGTCATCAAAGGCAGCTCGGTGTGGAAGCTGGCGAACACCTTGACGAACTGCGGGATCACGAAGATGTTGACGATCGCGATCGCCGCCACCATCGCCACCACCACGAAGGTCGGGTAGCGGGTCGCGGTCTTGATCCGCTCGCGCATCGAGCGGTCGAACTCGAGGTGGTCGAACAGGCGCAGGAACACCTCCTCGAGGCGCCCGGTCATCTCGCCTACGCGCACCATCGACAGGTAGAAATTCGAAAACACGGCTGGGTGGCGGCGCATCGCGGCCGACAGCTCGCGTCCTGAATCGAGCGACTCGCGCAGGTCCTTGATGATGCGCCCGAACGCGCTGCTGATCGCCGATTCCTGCAGGCCGGCCAGCCCGCGCATGATCGGCACGCCCGACTTGAGCAGGGTGTAGAGCTGGCGGCTGAACAGCTGCACGTCCATCGAGCTGACCTTCTTCTCGGTCAGCTTCGACCACCATCCCTGCCCCCCGCCGCCGCGGGTGGTCGGCGCGATCTCGATCGGGGTCACCCCGGTGCCGAACAACTGGTCGGCGACCGCGCCGCTGTCGGCGCCTTCGAGCACGCCGCGCAGCAGTTCGCCGCGGGCGTTGCGGGCTTTGTAAGCGAAGAACGGCACCTCAATCCTCCAGCTGGTGGCTGATGCGCATCGCTTCCGACACCGTGGTGCGGCCCTGCACCACCAGCTCGACGGCGTGGCTGCGCATGGTGTCGCCGCCCATCTCGGCTTGCGCCACCTTCATGAAGTGGGACGGGTCGGGATGGTTGGCCGCTTCCATCACGCGGCGCGTCATTTCAAGCAGTTCGAACACTCCGGTACGCCCGCGGTAACCGAGCCCGTTGCAGTGCGAACAGCCCTTGCCGTGGAAATAACGCGCGCGCTCGACGTTCTCGCCCAATTCGGCGCGCAGCCATTCCTGCTCGGCCGGCGTCGGCGCATACGGCGTGCTGCAGCTCTCGCAGATGACGCGCACCAGCCGCTGCGCCAGCACTGCCCGCAGCGAGCCGCCCACCATGTAGCGCGGCACGCCCATGTCCATCAGGCGCAGCGGCGTCGAGGCGGCGTCGTTGGTGTGCAGCGTCGACAGCACCATGTGGCCGGTCATCGCCGCGCGCAGGCCGATCTGTGCGGTTTCCTGGTCGCGCATCTCGCCGACCAGCACGATGTCCGGATCCTGCCGCAGCGCAGAGCGCAGCACGCGCGCGAAGGTCAGCTCGATCTTGTCGTTGACCTGCACCTGGTTGATCCCGGGCAGGCGGTACTCGACCGGGTCCTCGACCGTGATCAGCTTTTTCTCGACCGAGTTCAGTTCCGCCAGCGCGCTGTACAGGGTGGTGGTCTTGCCGCTGCCGGTCGGCCCGGTCACCAGCACCAGGCCGTTGGGTCGCTGGACGATGGCGCGGAATTTCTCGACCAGCCGGGCCGGCATACCGATCGCGTCGAGCCGCAAGGTGGTGCCGCCCTGGTTCAGCAGGCGCATCACGACCGACTCGCCGTACTGGGTCGGCATGGTCGAGATACGCACGTCCACCCGCTGATGCTTGACTTTGGTGGCGAAGCGGCCGTCCTGCGGCAGGCGCTTTTCCGAGATGTCCAGGTCGGCCATCAGTTTCAGGCGCAGCGCCAGCGGGGTGGCGATCTTGATGTCGGCTTCGGTCTGCAGGTGCAGCACGCCGTCGATGCGGAAGCGGATCTGGAGCCGGGTTTCCTGCGGCTCGATGTGGATGTCGGAGGCGCGCACCTGGGTGGCGTCGTCGAACACCGATTGCAGCAGCTTGACGATGGGCGCTTCCTCCAGCCCCGGATTGGCGGCCAGCGCGCCGAAGTCGACCAGGCTGTCGCCCAGGTCCTGTTCCAGTTCGCGCGCGAAGTCGGTGATTTCCTCGGTGCGCCGGTAGATCCGGTCGATCGCGTGCAGCACCTCGGTCTCGGTGACCACCGCCAGCTCGACCGGCTTTTTCACCAGCCGGGCGATTTCGTCGTAGGCGAACAGGTCGGTCGGGTCGGACATGCCCACCAGCAGCGAGGCGCCGCGGTCTTCCAGCACCAGCGCGCGGAAGCGGCGCGACTGGGTTTCGGGCAGCAGCCGCACCACGTCCGGACTGGTGTTGTAGAACTTGAGGTTGATGTACGGGATGTCGAGCTGGCGCGCGATCGCGCCCGAAATCTGCTCCTCGGTGACGAAGCCGTTCTCGACGAAGACACGGCCGAGCTTGCGGCCGGTGCGCTTCTGGTCGGCCAGGGCCAGCCCCAATTGCTCTTCGGACAGCAGCTTTTGCTGGACGAGAATCTCGCCAAGTCGGACTTTTTCGGGCCTTGCCATGGACAACCTTCGGGTAGTTGGAATTACTGCGAGCTCATTCTATGACATAACGTGGGGGAATTTTTACTTTGGGCACTATTTTATGGCGCCATACCACTCTTTGCCGAACGATTTTTTTTTACTCAGCCTGGGTTCCCGCCTGCGGGAACGAGGTCAACGGCCGCTGCGGCGGCGCGGCCGCCTTCTCCCGCGCCGGTGTAATATGATGCAATGATCACCACCACCACCCGCCGCCGCGTGTTCCTGATGCGCCACGGCAGCGTCACCTACTTCGACGAATCCGGCAAGCCCTTCCTTCCCGAAACGGTCGCGCTCAACGAGCAGGGCCGCGCCCAGGCCAGCGCGGCCGGCCAGGCGTTCGCCGCGCACCAGGTCAGGTTCGACCGGGTGATCGTGTCCGGCCTGCCGCGCACGGTGGAGACGGCGCGCCGGGTGCTGGCCGAAACCGGCCAGGACATCGCCATCGACCACTGGCCCGACCTTGAGGAAATCCGCGGCGGGCGGCTCTCGGCGATCGCCGACGCCGACCTGCGCGACGCCTTCACCGGCGCCTTCGAAGGCATGGTCAGCGCCGACAAGCGCTTCCTCGGCGGCGAATCGGTGGGCGAACTGATGGACCGGATCCATCCCGCCATCGCGCGCCTGCGCGCCGATCCCGATTGGGACACGGTGCTGCTGGTGCTGCACGGCGGCGTCAACTGCGCGATCCTGTCGCTCGCGCTGACCGGCCAGCGCATGTTCCTCGGCGGCCTGGCGCAGGCGGCCGGCTGCATCAACGCGCTCGACGTCGGCAGCGCGGACGCCGACTGGGTGGTCCGCTTCGTCAACTACGCCCCGCCCGCGCCGCTGCACGGGCAGTCGCGCAGCACCACGATGGAGGCGCTGTTCGAGCAGTACAAGAAGTCGCGCTAGCCCCGTCAAAATAAATAGTACGGTCGTTCCATTTCATCGGCTAGAATAGCCAATCACACATCGCAGGAGACGCAATGTTCGAAGAAATGATGGGAACCAAGCCGGTCTCGGAGCGTCAGCGCTTCGATGTCGAGGCGCTCGGCGCTTACCTGCGCGCGCACATCCCCGGCTTCCCAGATGGGGCCATTACGGTCGAGCAGTTCAAGGGCGGCCAGTCGAATCCGACCTTCAAGCTGTCCGCCGGCGGCCAGCATTACGTGCTGCGCACCAAGCCCGGCCCGGCCGCCAAGCTGCTGCCGTCGGCCCATGCGATCGACCGCGAATTCCGCGTCATGGACGCACTGAACAAGGCCGGCTTCCCGGCCGCCCGCCAATATGTGCTGTGCACCGACGAGTCGGTGATCGGGCGGGCGTTTTTCGTGATGGAGTTCGTCGAAGGCCGGGTCCTGTGGGACCAGGCGCTGCCCGGCATGACGGCGGCCGAGCGCAGCGCCATCTATGACGAACTGAACCGCGTGATCGCCCAACTCCACAGCATCGACTACGCCGCCATCGGGCTGGCCGACTACGGCAAGCCCGGCAACTATTTCGCGCGCCAGATCGAACGCTGGACCCGCCAGTACCAGGCCTCGGCCACCGAGACCATCGAGGCGATGGACCAACTGATCGAATGGCTCCCGAAACACATCCCGCCCGGCGAGGCGACTGCCATCGTGCACGGCGACTTCAGGCTCGACAACATGATCTTCCACCCGACCGAGCCGCGCATCCTCGCCGTGCTGGACTGGGAACTGTCGACCCTGGGCCATCCGCTGGCAGACTTCTCCTACCATTGCATGAGCTGGCACATCGAGCCGGGGCAGTTCCGCGGCATCGCCGGGCTCGACCTGGAAGCGCTCGGCATCCCGAGCCAGGAACAGTACATCGCCACCTATTGCGCGCGCACCGGCGCCACGATCCGCCCCGAGGACTTCAATTTCTACCTGGCCTACAACATGTTCCGGCTGGCCGGCATCATGCAGGGCATCATGAAGCGCTATGTGGACGGCACCGCTTCCAGCGCCCAGGCGCTGCAGAACGGCAAGGCGGCGCGTCCGATGGCCGAACTCGGCTGGCAGTACGCGCTGGCCAGCATGGCCTGACCGCCCCACTCACCCCACTCCAAGGACCGACCCATGAATTTCGATTACTCAGAACGCTGCAAGGAACTGCAGGCGCGCCTGCTCGCCTTCATGGACGAGCATATTTATCCGAATGAAAAGGCGTTCAAGCAGGAAGTCGACCGCAACGGGATTGAAAAAGGCAACCGCTGGATTCCGACCGAACTGATCGAACGGCTCAAGCCGCTGGCGCGCGAGCAGGGCCTGTGGAACCTGTTCCTGCCGAAGTCGGCGCGCGCACCGGAAGGATTGTCGAACCTCGACTACGCGCCGCTGTGCGAAATCATGGGGCGCGTGGTGTGGGCGCCGGAGGTGTTCAACTGCGCCGCGCCCGACACCGGCAACATGGAAACGATCGAGCGCTACGGCAGCGAGGAGCACAAGCGCGAATGGCTCGAGCCGCTGCTGCGCGGCGAAATCCGTTCGGCCTTCGCGATGACCGAGCCGAACGTGGCCTCGTCGGATGCGACCAACATCGCCACCCGCATCGAGCGCGACGGCGACGATTACGTGATCAATGGCCACAAGTGGTGGATTTCCGGCGCGGGCGATCCGCGCTGCAAGATCTACATCCTGATGGGCAAGACCGATCCGACCGCGGCGCGCCATGCGCAGCAGTCGATGATCCTGGTGCCGGCCGATACGCCGGGCATCACCGTGCTGCGTCCGCTGCCGGTATTCGGCTACGACGACGCGCCGCACGGCCACTGCGAGATCCTGTTCGACAAGGTGCGGGTGCCGGCCTCGAACCTGCTGCTGGGCGAAGGGCGCGGTTTCGAGATCGCCCAGGGCCGCCTCGGGCCTGGCCGCATCCACCATTGCATGCGCGCCATCGGCGTGGCCGAGCGCGCGCTCGAGCTGATGTGCAAGCGGCTCAACAGCCGGGTCGCATTCGGCAAGAAGATCTCCGAGCAGAGCACCTGGCGCGAACGGATCGCCGAGTCGCGCATCAAGATCGACACGGCGCGCCTGCTGACCCTGAAGACGGCGTCGCTGATGGATACGGTCGGCAACAAGCATGCGCAGGCAGAGATCGCGATGATCAAGGTGCTCGCGCCGAACGTGGCGCAGGAAGTGCTGGATTGGGCGATCCAGGCGCATGGCGCGGCCGGCGTGTCGGACGACTTCCCGCTGGCGTCGCAATGGGCGGGGAATCGCACCTTGCGGCTGGCGGACGGGCCGGATGAAGTGCACCGCAACGCAATCGCGAAGCTGGAACTGGCGAAGTGGATCTCGTTGGGAGAGGACACTTCGCTACCCGTCACGCGCGCTTAACCCCCACCCCCAGCACCGTCATTCCCGCGCAGGCGCGAGGACGACGGCCGGGTCAGGGGTAGCGCCGCATCACGAATTCGGCCACGCACACCGGGCGCGCAGTGCCTTCGCACTCCACCGCCACACTCCACACCAGCTGGGCGCCACCCTCGATCTCCTCGACGCTGGCCAAGGTCAGGCGCGCGCGCAGGCGGCTGTCGACCGGCACCGGCGCCGGGAAGCGCACCTTGTTCAAGCCGTAGTTCAGCGCCATCCTCACATCGAGCATGCGGATCGCGTTCTCGAACATCGCCGGCAGCAGCGACAGCGTCAGAAAGCCATGCGCCACCGGCCCGCCGAACGGCGACTCGCGCTTGCATCGTTCTGCGTCCACGTGGATCCACTGGTGGTCCGAGGTCGCGTCGGCGAACGTGTTGATGCGCTCTTGCGTGATCTCGATCCAGTCGCTGAGCCCGACCTCGGTCCCGGTCAGCGCGGTCAGTTCTTCGAGGCTGGCGATTTCACGCATCGGGACGCCGCCCGAACATCCCCATCCCTTCAATCGTGCACACCGCCTGCCCATGCTGGTTGGTGGCGGTCCACTTCGACCACACCACGCCGCGGTCGGTGCGCGAGCTCGACGGCTTGACCGCGGTGGTCAGGTAACTGACGCTGATGGTGTCGCCGGCGCGCACCGGCAGCAACCAGCGCACGCCGTCCAGGCCGGGCGAACCCATGCTCGACGATTCGCTCATCAGCTTGTCGACCACCAGCCGCATCATCATGCTGCAGGTATGCCAGCCGCTGGCGATCACGCCACCGAATATCGAGGCCGCGGCCGCATCGTGGTCGACGTGGAACGGCTGCGGGTCGAACTGCGTCGCGAAGGCGATAATCTCTTCCTCGCTGACGGTGCGGCTGCCCAGCGCGATCTCCTGGCCCGGAAAAAAATCCTCGAAATACCAGTTGGTCTTCTTCATGCCGCCGCTGCTTCCGCAAATCCCGGCTGCGCCATGAAGCGCCGCAGGTGGTGGTCGGAGTCGCCCAGGGTCAGTTCGATCATGGTCAGGCGCTTGAAGTGGTGCGCTGCCGGCAGTTCGTTGGTCACGCCCATCCCGCCATGCAGCTGGACCGCCTGCTGGCCGACGAATTTCATCGCCTGGCCGACCCGGAACTTGGCCGCCGATACCGCGCGCCGGCGCTCGCCGGCGTCGTTCGAACCCAGCTTGACGGCGGCCAGCAATGCCATCGAGCGGGCCTGTTCGAGGTGGATGAACATGTCGGCCATGCGGTGCTGCAGCGCCTGGAATTTGCCGATCGGCGCACCGAACTGGGTGCGCGTCTTCAGGTACTCGAGGGTGGCGGCGAAGATCGCTTCCATCGCGCCGAGCGCTTCGGCGCACAGCAGGCCGGCACCGTAATCGGCCGCCGCGTCGAGGATATCCCAGCCGGCGCCCGCGGCGCCGACCAGCGCCGTCGCCGGCACGCGCACTTTGTCGAACACGATGTCGGCGGCGCGTTGGCCGTCCAGCGTGCGGTAACCGGTAATGGCGAGGCCGGGGCTATCGGCCGGCAGCACGAACAGCGAGATGCCGGCCTGGTCGCGCTGGGCGCCGCCGCTGCGGGCCGAGACGATCAGGCTGCCCGCCTGCGCGCCGTGCACGACGACGCTCTTGCGTCCGTCGATCAAATAACCGTCGCCGTCCGCCACGGCGGTGGTGGCGATATCGGCCAGGTCATGGCGCGACTGGCGCTCGCCCAGTGCGCACGCCAGTTTCAGTTCGCCCGCGGCGACCTGCTCGAGCAGCGCATCATGGTCGCCGCCCAGTTTCAGGAACTCGGCACCGAGCACCGTGGCCAGGTACGGTTCGACCACCAGCCCGCGTCCCAGCTCCTGCATCACGACGAACATATCGACCGCGCTGCCGCTGAAGCCGCCCTGCTCTTCCGGCACCGGCAATGCAGTCATCCCGAGTTCGGCCAGCGTGGCCCACGCCGCGTCCGAAACGCCGGCCTCGGAGCCGATGATCTTGCCGCGCTGCTCGAAGCTGTAGTCCTTGTCCACCCAGCGCCTGAGGGCGTCGGCGAACTGCAGCTGTTCTTCCTTGAAGTTGAAATCCATGCTCAGTCCCTCACAGGCCCAGGATCATCTGGGTGATGATATTTCGTTGAATTTCGTTCGAGCCGCCGTAGATGGAGGTCTTGCGGACATTGAAGTAGTGCGCGGCCAGCGGCGCGGCGTCGTCGTCCGCGATGCTGTGCTCATGTTCGCCTTCGAGGTAGGCCGGGTCGAACGGCAGCGCCATCGGGCCGGCCGCTTCCACCATCAGTTCGGTCAGGGTCTGCTGGATCTCGGTGCCGCGCACCTTCAGCACCGAGGCCTCGGGGCCGGGCGCCTTGTGCGCCTGGGCGAGCACGCGCAGCACCGTCATCTCGAGCGCCATCAGTTCGATTTCCAGCGCCGCCACCTTGGCGCCGAACAGCGGGTCGGCCAACAGCGGCTTGCCGTTCAAACTCTGCGCCGCGGCGAAACGCTTGAGGAAGCCGAGTTCGCGCTTGGAGCGCCCCACTGCGGCGATCCCGGTGCGCTCGTGGCCGAGCAGGTATTTGGCGTAGGTCCAGCCCTTGTTTTCCTGGCCGACCAGGTTCTCGACCGGCACCCGCACGTTATCGAAGAACACCTCGTTGACCTCGTGGTCTTCGTCCAGCATGATGATCGGGCGCACCGTGACGCCGGGCGCGTGCATGTCCATCAGCAGGAAGGAAATGCCCTCCTGCTTGCGCACGCCGGTGTCCGTGCGCACCAGGCAGAAGATCATGTCGGCGTGTTGCGCCAGCGTGGTCCAGGTCTTCTGGCCATTGACGACGTAATGGTCGCCGTCGCGCACCGCGGTGGTCTTCAGCGAGGCCAGGTCGGAGCCGGCGCCCGGCTCCGAATAGCCCTGGCACCACCAGTCCTCGCACGACAGGATGCGCGGCAGGAAATGGTCCTTCTGGGCCTGGCTGCCGAACGCCATGATCACTGGCGCGACCATGTTCACGCCGAACGGCAGGATCGGCGGCGTACCGGCGCGCGCGCATTCTTCTTCCCAGATATGGCGCTGCACCGTGCTCCAGCCCGGGCCGCCGAATTCCACCGGCCAGCCGGGTGCAACCCAGCCCTGCGCGGCCAGGATCCGGTGCCAGCGCAGGTAGTCATCCTTGTCCAGGCGCAGGTGCTTGCGCACCTTGCGCTGCAGGTCGGCCGGCAGGTTCTGGTCGAGGAAGCCGCGTACGCTGTCGCGAAACGCCATGTCCTCGGCGGTGTAATTCAGGTCCATACAGTCTCCTTGTTATCACCCCCTTGGGGCGCCGATCCAAAAAAGCACGACCGTTCACAAGAATTGTACTCGAAAAAAAGCCCGCCAAGGCATTTCGCCTGGCGGGTCGTCTGGTCGATGCGCGCCCGGTTTAACGCGTGCGGCGGCGCGACATGAAGCCGAGGCCCGCCAGGCCGGCAAGCATCAGCGCGCCGGTAGCCGGCTCCGGCACGGCGTTCGCCTCCAGCGCCTGTGGCTCCACCAACTGCGCGCGGCCGCCGATCGCGCCGCCAGCCACGATGTCCGTCGAGCCTTGGGCGCCAGTCCCAGCCTGGGTTCCCGAGCCATTCGCCGGTTGCCCGGCGCCCTTGGAGCCGAGCGACAGGCCCGACAAGCCGGACATGCCGGACATGAGCGCGCCCGAGAATTTTGCCGAACTGATCAGATAAAAACCCTCGATCCCTTGCGCGAAGTACAACTTCGACTGATTCAAGCCGTGCTGGCCCAATCCGTAGTTATTGGTGGCGGAACCGAACAGCGCATTGGCCACGCCGTTCGAGCTCAGCGAGTCGCCGCTACCGTAGGTAATGCCCGCGACCATCGCCAGATTGTCGGGCCGCGCACCAGTATTGCCGGCCGCACCCAAGACGCCGAGCACATCGGCGGCGTCAGAGAGGATGGCCGATTGGCTAGCCGCAGGAATGACGCCGGCCTGGGCGGAACATGCGCTGGCAACCAGCGCGGCAAGTACTAGATGACGGATCGCCATGGCACTTCCTTTCGGGTTATTCGGATTAACGTTCTTACAACTGATTTAATGCTAACACCAATAGTGTTTTTTACAATGTTCGGTAGCCAACATAATAACAAAAATACAAATTGCTTGTTGNNGGCTCCTTGGTAGACGCCATGTACGGCATGACGCGCGACGCCATCCGGGTGTTGGTCTTGAGCATGGCGACCTCGTCGCTGAGAATATGCGCCGCTTCCTGCAGGAACACGTCCTTGGCGTTCTTGGCCGCTTTCTCGGCGGCCAGTTCGGCCGTCAGGTTGCGCTCGTCGGCCTGCAGGCCGTCGTCCTGGCGCGACGAGCCTTTCAGCGCGACCGCCTTGGCCGGCTTGGTCGGGGTCGGCACCTTGCTGCGCGCCTCCTTGGCTTCCGGGCCTATGGCGGCCTCGTCGGCCGGGGCTTGCGCCGCGAGACGGGCTTCGCGCAGTTTCGCGCGCGCATCCTGGGAATCGCGCTCCTTGCGGCGCACCGATTCATTCAGCGAAATCGCGTTTTCCTTGCGCAGCTTGCGCATCTCGGCGATGTCTTCCTGCACGTACTGGAAGTCCTTGTCGCGCGCGATGCGCAACTCGTGGCGCTTTTGCAGCGGCGCGAACAGTTCCTTCAGGTCGCCGGCCGGCACGTAGCTGGCAGGCTTGATCGCCACCCAAGGCAAGGCGTTGTCGTAGCTCGACTCGCCGAAATTCTCGGTGTCGGACGTGACCGGCAGCTTGATGTCGGGCGTCACGCCGCGCAACTGGGTGGTGCCGCCGTTGATCCGGAAGAACTGGGCGATCGTCATCTTCAACTCGCCGTAGCGCACCTTGTCGTTTTGCGCGAAACGATCGAGGTTGACCAGGGTTTGCACCGTGCCCTTGCCGAAGCTCGGTTCGCCGATGATCAGGCCGCGCCCGTAATCCTGGATGGCGGCGGCGAAAATCTCCGAGGCCGAGGCCGAACCGCGGTTGATCAGTACGCCCACCGGGCCATCCCACACCAGCCCGGAGTTGGTGTCGCTCTCGACTTCGATCCTGCCTTCGGCGGTGCGCTGCTGCACCACCGGGCCTTTGTCGATGAACAGGCCGGTCAGTTCGACCGCTTCGATGAGCGAGCCGCCGCCGTTGTTGCGCAGGTCGATCAGCACGTTGTCGACCTTGTCGCGTTTCAGTTCGCCCAGGATGCGCGCCACGTCGCGCGTTGCGCTCTTGAACTCCTTGTCGCCCTTGCGGCGCGCTTCGAAGTCCTGGTAGAAGGTCGGCAGCGAAATCACGCCGACCCGGCGCTTGACGCCGCCTTCGCGCACTTCGATGATCGATTTCTTGGCGGCCTGCTCTTCCATGCTGATTTTCTTGCGCACCAGCGACACCGTGACATGCTTGCCGTCGGTGCCGGAATCGGCCGGCAGCACGTCGAGCCGCACGGTCGAATCCTTGGCGCCGCGCACCAGCTGGACCACGTCGTCGATGCGCCAGCCCAGCACTTCGGTAAATGCCGTCGTTTCGCCTTGCGCCACGCCGACGATCCGGTCGCCCACCTTCAGCTTGCCCGACAGGCTGGCCGGGCTGCCCGGGACGATTTCGCGGATCACGGTGTAATCTTCGCGCGACTGCAGCACCGCGCCGATGCCTTCGAGCGACAGGCGCATCGCGATATCGAAGTTTTCCGCCGAACGCGGCCCCAGGTAGTTGGTGTGCGGCTCGATCGAGGTGGCGTACGCGTTCATGAACATCTGGAACACGTCTTCGTTGTTCAGCTTGCGCATGCGCAGCGCGTAATTGTCGTAGCGCTTGTCGAGCGTGTCGCGGATCGCCTTGTCTTCCTTGCCGGCAAGCTTCAGGCGCAGCCAGTCGTTCTTGACCCGCTTGCGCCACAGGTCGCGCGCTTCGTCGTCGGTCTTCGGCCAGGCCGCCTTTTCGCGGTCGAGCTGGAAGGTTTCATCGGCGCTGAAGTCGAATTTCCCCTTGATCAGTTCGCGCGCAAACGCCATGCGTTCGTTGAAACGCTGCTGGTAGACGCTGTAGACGGCAAACGGCAAGGTCAGGTTCTCGTTGTTGATGGCGTCGTCGAGCTTGTTGCGCACGACGTCGAACTGGTCGATGTCGCTTTGCAGGAAGTACAGCTTCTCGCCGTCGAGCGTCTTGAAATAGCGGTCGAAGATTTTTTCCGACATCGCGTCGTCCAGCGGCAGCGCCTTGTAGTGAGAGCGGGAAAGCAGCTTCGAGGCCCACAGCGCGGCCTGGGCCTGGGCGGCGATCGGCTTGAGCTGGGTCGAGCCGATCTTCTCGGGTTGGGCCAGGGCTGCCGGGACGGACATGGCGAACGCCAGTGCAACGATGAAAATTTGCTTCTTCATTCTTGGTCTCTCCGTGCTTGATACTGGGTAACTGCGGGCGGTCCGGGACACGCGAAAAGGCGGGCAAACGCGCCGAACGGCCAATCCGGATGATTTTAACAGGATAGCGCGACAGCGCAGTGCCGGCTTGACCGATTGTGCACGGGCCAGCTTACGGGCGGCGCGGCCCGCACAGTCACGGTTTTACAAATTGAAACAGACTGGGATGGTAATGCCACAACAGCCCCGCCGCCGCGCCCAGGATCAGCAGGTACGGCCAGGAGCGCAGCGCGATGCGCCAGTCCACCGCGGATGGCCAGAACGACAGGAACTGCGGCGCCAGCGCGAAGGCGATCAGCAGGTCGGCCGGCTGGAACGTCCAGCCCGGCACGGTGCGCCAGCGCGCCACCAGGAACGGCAGCACGATGATCAGGAACGGCGCCAGCGCCGCGGGCGCCGCGTTGTACCAGCGCACCCGGGTCAGCGTGACCGAACCGAGCTCCCAGTGGCTGCGCGCGCCGGAGCGCGCTATGCGGCGCGGAATTACCGTCAGCGCGGTCGGGCGCGCGCCGGTCAGCAGGCCGACGCAGTAGTGCGCCAGCTCATGGCAGATGGTGCCGGCCACGGTGAACAGGAAGAAGACCGGATGGGCGCCGGCCAGCAGGCGGATCAGGAACGCCAGCGCGGCCGACGGGATCAGGTAGACCAGCAGGTCGAGGTGCTGGCAGGCAAACGCCGGCGCGAGCGCGCGGCAGCTGGCAAGCAAGGACATCGGTCAGGCGTAGAAACAGCGGCCGCACGCCTGGCGATAGCGCTCGTTGCCGCCGATGCTGACCTGCTCGCCCTCGCGGATGCGGCGGCCGGCCTCGTCGACGCGCACGTTCATGGTGGCCTTCTTGCCGCAGGTGCAGATGTTCTTGAGTTCTTCGATATCGTCGGCCAGCGCCAGCAGGTAGGCCGAACCGGGGAACGGCTCGCCGCGGAAGTCGCTGCGCAGACCGTAGCAGATCACCGGCACGCCGCGCACCTGGGCCAACTGGTGCAACTGCTGGACCTGGACGGTCGACAGAAACTGGGCTTCGTCGACCAGCACGCAAGCGACCTTCGGCACGCTGGCGAGGAAATCGGTGGCGCCGTCGAAGCTGTCGACCTGGCGCTGCGGGCCCAGGCGCGAGGTGACCTGCCCGACCCCGTAGCGGCTGTCGATGGCGGCGGTGTACAGCTTGACCTGCTGGCCCTGCTCTTCGTAGTTGTGCGCCACTTGCAGCAGTGCGGTCGATTTGCCGGCGTTCATCGCCGAGTACCTGAAATAGAGTTTTGCCACTGCCCGCCCTGTGCGCCGTTGGAAGCGCCGATTATAGCAAGCGGCCCCGCCCGGGCGCCGGGCCAGGCCGCATTTCCAAAGGGCTTGCAATCCAATTAAGCTTTATTCAATACCACCTTGCGATAGCGGGGGTAAGCAGGCGAGTCCGCGGGCTTATTGGCCCGGATGATATTTCCGCTCAAGAAATTTCTCGATATCCGCCTTGTAGAACAACACATCCTTGAACTGGCCCTTGCTGTACATTTCGGCCTGGTCGCTGAAATGCCTGGAGGCCGGATTGGCGCTCTGGCCGCCGGCCAGGATGCTCTTGGCGCGCAGGCGCGGCCCGAATTCGACCACCGCCACGAAGCTGTTGCCGCGGTCGCCGTAGATGCGCTTGGTCTTCTGCTTGGCCGTCATGCCGAACGAAGCGAGCGAGCCCCAGTTGGCCGACGCGAACGGCACCGGATAACTCGGCTTGCTGTCGTCGTACTGCTGGTCGACGTCGCCGCTGATGCGCTGGAAGCGATTGATCTCGCCCCACGGCGTTTGCCAACTGCCGAAATCGGCCTCCAGCTTGGCCGACGCTTTCACCAGCGCCTGCAGCCGCTCCGCCGGCGTCAGGCGGGTGCTGATGTAGGCGACCACCGGAATCTCACTGGCCTTCGCTTCTTTCGACGCAGCGGCCACCATCTGCTGGCCCCAGTACACCGCCAGCGAGGTCGGCGACGAAGCTGCCGCGAAGCGCAGATCCCAGCCGCGCAAGGCGGCGACCTGCGCCGCCAGTTGCGACTTGAGCGGATCGGACGGCGCCAGCGCTTCCCAGTCCTTGACCAGAGCCGGCACCAGCGGCTCGAAGGCGGTCAGCTCGCTGTCATAGGCGGTGGCGATCAGGCTCTCGAGCGTGAAGTCGCGCTGTTCCTTGAGCACCTTGA
>CXWL01005649.1_pt1 | contig 19841 bp, 19 predicted proteins | sample 590931 | NCBI WGS metagenome assembly CXWL01 (sample SAMEA3498368, study PRJEB10139) | groundwater metagenome | biome: water well; material: biofilm material | place: Germany | collected 2015-04-27 | reverse complement strand
GGTCGGCCACGATGAGTGCGCCTTGCGCATCGAAGTCGAAACCCAGCGGCCGCCCGCCGGTGGCGACCACCACTTCGCGCGCGCTGCCGTCGGGCTTCATCCGCACGATGTGGCCGCCACTGTGATCGGGGCGGGCCAGCGCCATCCAAACCCAGGCCTGGCCGTCTTCCTCGCGCACCATCACATGCTCGGGGCCGATATCGCCGGCCAGCGGCAGCTGCTGCAGCGCGGCCAGGCGCTGGTTGACGGCGTGCGGCCCGGTATAGCCCGGCGCCTTCGGCGCCAGCCAGGCGACGGGCTGCACCGGCACGGGCCACAGCAGCAGGTAGGCACCCAGCGCAGCGACGATGAGCAGGGCAGCAGCGAGCAGGCGTTTCATCGCGCGAGCATTGCCAGGTGCGCGCGGGCTGTCCATAGGCGCGGACCCGCAGCGCTACGACAGGGCGCGGCCGATCAGGATCTTCTGCACTTCCGAGGTGCCCTCGTAGATCTGGCACACCCGCACATCGCGGTAGATGCGCTCGACCGGGAAGTCGCTGACATAGCCGTAGCCACCGTGCACCTGGATCGCATCGCTGCACACGCGCTCGGCCATCTCGCTGGCAAAGAGCTTGGCCATCGCGGCCTCTTTCAGGCACGGGCGGCCGGCGTCCTTCAGGCTCGCGGCGTGCCAGATGAGCTGGCGCGCGGCTTCGATCCGGGTGGCCATATCGGCCAGCTTGAATTGCACCGCCTGGTGTTTGAAGATCGGCTGGCCAAAGCTCACGCGCTCCTTGCTGTAGGCCAGTGCCGCTTCGAACGCAGCCCGCGCCATGCCCACGGCCTGGCTGGCAATACCGATGCGCCCGCCCTCCAGGCCGGCGAGCGCGATCTTCAAACCCATGCCCTCGTCGGCCAGCCGCCAGTCCGCCGGTATGCGGCAATCCTCGAACAGGATCTGCGCGGTATCGCTGGCGTGCTGGCCAAGCTTGTCTTCGACGCGTGCCACCGTATAGCCGGGCGTGGCGGTGGGCACGATGAAGGCGCTGATGCCCTTCTTGCCGGCGGCCTTGTCGGTCACTGCCATCACGATGGCGATGTCGCCGTTCTTGCCGCTGGTGACGAACTGCTTGACGCCGTTCAGCACATAGCCGTCAGCGTCGCCGTCCCGCACGCGAGAGGCGGTGGTCCGCAGGCCGCCGGCCTCCGAGCCCACGTGGGGCTCGGTGAGGCAGAAGGCGCCCAGCATCTCGCCGCGCGCCAGCGGCATGAGAAAGCGCTTCTTCTGCTCGTCGTTGCCAAACGCCATCAGGATCGAACAGACCGGGCAGTTGTTGACGCTGACCACCGTGCTGGTGGCACCGTCGCCGGCGGCAATTTCTTCCAGGATGACGGCCAGTGCCAGGTAGTCCAGGCCGGCGCCGCCCGTGGCCTCGGGCACGGCCACGCCGTAGCAGCCCAGCGCGGCCAGGCCGGCCAGCTGCGCGGCCGGGAAGTGGTGTGACTTGTCCCAGGCGGCGGCATGCGGCGCGATCTCGGCCTGCACGAAGGTGCGCACGGCATCCTGCACCGCGAGGTGGTCGTCACTGAGCAGCATGGCGTGGCATCTCCGTGAGGTGGTGCTGGCGCGCCTACCAGGCCAGCGGCTGGCCGTCGTGGCTGAAAAACGCGCCGTTGTCCGCAGCATCCAGGCGCGCCAGCGTGCGGCGCATATCGGCCACGCTGTCGGCCACGTCCAGGTCGGCACCCGCGCCGCCCATGTCGGTGCGCACCCAGCCCGGGTGCAGGGCCACGCAGACGGCGCGCCCGGCCAGGGCCAGCGAGGCATCCTTGAGCACCGAGTTCAGCGCTGCCTTGGAGGCGCGGTAGAGCCAGCCCGAGGCTGACTCGCGCAAGCCGATCGATCCCATGCGCGACGAGATCACTGCAAGCTTCGCGCCCTTCGCCAGCAGCGGCGCCACTACTGGCAGCACGCGCATCGCGCCCAGTACATTGGTGTGCATGACGGCGTCGAAGTCGGCCTGCGTGGGCGTCTCCAGGCCTTGCGTTCGTGGCCCAAAGACGCCGGCATTGATCACGACGATGTCGAAAGGCGCGCCCGCGACGGCGCCCACCAGCGCCGAGTCGCAGTCGGCGCCAGCCACGTCCAGCCGCAGCGCGCACGCCCCCAGGGCCCGGATGTGCGCCAGGCCGGCGTCAGAGCGCGCAGTGCCGGTGACCGCGGCACCTTGTTCGCGGTACTGGCGCACGAACTCCAGCCCGATGCCGCGCGAGGCGCCGACGATGAGGATGCTGTTCATGCGGAAGCAGGCCGCTCGCCGAGCAAGCGCAGCGCCAGTGCGATGAAGAGCACCCCGCCCAGGCCGCCCAGTGCGCGCCGGGCCGGGCCGGATGTGTGCAAGCGCGCCAGCCGCGCAGCCAGCGCCACCAGCAGCAGCAGGAACAGCGTGCCCTGCACCACGAACCAGCCGCCCAGCAGCAGGAATGACAGCGTCTTGTCCGGTGACCCTGCAGGCACGAACTGCGGCAGAAAGGCCAGGAAGAAGAGCGCCACCTTGGGGTTGAGCACATTGGTGTACAGGCCGCTGCGGAAGTCAGCCCGCCAGGACCGGTGGGGCAGGCCACCCGCCGCCGCAGCCGCCGGCTCGGCATGGCCTGCCCAGGCCTGCCGCAGCATCGCGAGGCCCAGCCACACCAGGTAGGCCGCCCCCGCCCACTGGATGGCGCGGAAAGCCTGTGGGTGCAGCGCCAACAGTGCCGCCAGTCCGAACGCCGCCGCCAGCGCATGCACCACACAGCCGGCGCTGATGCCCAGCGCCGCCGCCACACCGGAGCGGGCCCCGCCCTGCAGCGTGCGCGTCACCGTGAGCAGGAAGTCGACGCCCGGCGTGGCATTGAGCACGAGCACGGCGGTGGCGAAGACCGCCGCCTCGGCAGCGCCGGGCAAGAGGGCGGCCAACGCCGTCAAATCAGCTCCAGCGCCAGTGCCGTGGCTTCGCCGCCGCCGATGCACAGCGCCGCCACGCCGCGCTGCTTGCCGTGTTTGCGCAAGGCGCCCAGCAGCGTGACCACGATGCGCGCGCCGCTGGCGCCGATGGGGTGGCCCAGCGCGCAGGCGCCACCATGCACATTGATCACTTCATGCGCAATCTTGAACTCGCTCATCGCAGCCATCGTCACCGCGGCGAAGGCTTCGTTGACCTCCCACAAGTCCACCTCGCCGGCCTGCCAGCCGGCCTTCTTGAGCACCTTTTCGATCGCCCCCGCCGGCGCGGTGCTGAACCATTCGGGCGCCTGCGCGTGCACGGCGTGGCTGACGATGCGGGCCAGCGGCGCCAGGCCCATCCGCGCCGCCGTGCTCGCGCGCATCAGCACCAGCGCGGCAGCGCCGTCGGAGATGCTGCTGGCGTTGGCGGCGGTGATGGTGCCGTCTTTCTTGAACGCGGGCTTGAGGCCAGGGATCTTGTCGAGCTTGGCCTTGAAGGGTTGTTCGTCGAATTTGATGACCGTCTCGCCCGCCTTGCCCGCGACCGTGACCGGGGCCATCTCCCAATCAAAGCTGCCGTCTTCGTTGGCCTTCTTGGCGCGCACCGTCGAAGCAATCGCGAACTGGTCTTGCGCCTCGCGCGTGAACTGGTATTTGGCTACGCACTGCTCGGCGAATACGCCCATCGCCTTGCCGCGTTCATAGGCGTCTTCCAGGCCGTCCAGTGCCATGTGGTCGAACATCTGCGCCGCGCCGTAGCGCACCCCCTTGCGCGCGAACATCAGGTGCGGCGCGTTGCTCATGCTCTCCATGCCGCCCGCGACCATCACATTGGCGCTGCCGGCGGCAAGCATGTCGTGGGCGAACATCATGGCGCGCATGCCCGAGCCGCACATCTTGGTCAGCGTGACGGCGCCGGTGCTGTCGGGCAGGCCGGCGCGGCGCATCGCCTGGCGCGCAGGCGCCTGGCCCTGGCCGGCCATCAGGCAGTTGCCGAGCAGCACTTCGTCGATGGCGTCGCCGGGCACGCCGGCGCGCTCGACCGCGGCCTTGACGGCCACCGCGCCCAGCTCCCAGGCGGCGAGGCTGGAAAAGTCGCCCAGCAGGCCGCCGATGGGCGTGCGCGCGGCAGAAACGATGACGATGGAATCAGCCATGGAATGCTCCTGGGTGAAGTTGAAGGATCAGGGGATGCGAGGCCATCCCTCAGCCCGCCGTGCGCGCAAAGCGCCGGGCCGGCTCGTAGGGGAAGACATCGTGCACGTGGCCGGCCTTGATGCGCTCCTTGTGGCCCTGCCAGAAGGCGGCGTCCAGCAGATCCGCATGATGCGCCAGGAAGACCTCGCGCACTTCGTTGTTGCCCAGCAGGAAGGGCGCAAAGGTCTCCGGGAAGACATCCTTGGGGCCCACCGAATACCAGACCTCGCCACTCATTTCTTCTTCTTCGTTGCGCGGCGTGGGCACGCGGCGGAAGTTGCAGTCGGTGATGTACTCGATCTCGTCGTAGTCGTAGAACACGACCTTGCCATGGCGCGTGATGCCGAAGTTCTTCCACAGCATGTCGCCCGGGAAGATATTGGCGGCCACCAGGTCCTTGATGGCGTTGCCGTACTCGACCACGGCGCGTGCAATGGCGCCCTGGTCAGCGGCCGCGCTGGCGTCCTGCAGGTAGATATTGAGCGGGATCATGCGGCGCTCGATATAGACATGGCGGATGACCAGCATGTCGCCGTCCTCCTCGACCACGCTGGCGCAGAAGTGCTTCAGCTCGGCGATCAGCTCGTCGTCGAAACGCCCGCGCGGAAACGCGACATTGCTGTACTCCAGCGTATCGGCCATGCGGCCCACGCGGTCGTGCTGCTTGACGAGCAGGTATTTGCCGGCGATCTGCGCGCGCGTGGTGTCCTTCTGCGGCGGGTAGAAATCCTTGATGACCTTGAAGACATACGGAAAAGACGGCAGGTCGAAGACCAGCATGACCATGCCCTTGATGCCGGGCGCGATGCGGAAGCGGTCGCTGCTGTGGCGCAGGTGGGCCAGCAGGTCGCGGTAGAAGAGGTTCTTGCCGTGCTTCTGCAGCCCCAGCGCGCTGTACAGCTCGGCGCGCGGCTTGCGGGGCATCAGGCTGCGCAGGAACTGGACATAGGCGCTGGGCACTTCCATATCGACCATGAAGTAGGCGCGCGCAAAGCTGAATACGAGCAGCAGGTCGTCCTCGCGGAACAGCGCGGTATCGATCACGAGCTTGCCGCTGTCGAGATGCAGCACCGGCAGGCACAGCGCGGTCTCGTTGAAGCCGTTGATGATCTTGCCGACGATGTAGGCGCCCTTGTTGCGGAAGAAGATCGAGCTCAGCACCTGGATCTGGAAATTGGCGCGCAGCCGCCATTGCGCCAGCGGCAGGCCGTTGTCGGCCTGCATGGCCTGCAGCACGGCGTCGATATCGCGCTCCAGGTCCTCGAACTCGCACTCGAGCTGGAAGTTGTGCACGATGCGCACCAGCGTGCTGCGCAGCGTCTCGCGCGTGGGGTAGTAGGCGCGGTAGGTNNAAGGTCTCGGCCAGCTCGGGTTGGTGGTGGTCGGTGAGCAGGCCGATGTAATGCAGCTTGGCCTGTTGCCAGCTGTCCATCGACAGGCCATCGACACCGAAGTCGCTGCGCAGCCGCGCCACGGCCTCGTCGACGCGCTTGTCGTAATACTCGATGCGTTCGCGCTGGGCGCGCTGCTGGCCGTGCCAGTCGGCCTGCTCGAAACGCTGCTTGGCGCAGGCGCTGGCGGCGCGGAAGAGGCGGTAGTGGCGGTCGAAGCCGTCGCGCATGGCCTGCGCGATCTCGAAGGCGCGGCTGTCGGTGAGCTGGTGCGGAAACATCGCGTCAGTGGCCCCCGTCAGGTGCGCCGCGTGGGTAGCGTTTGATGGCCGCGGCGAACCTCTCGACCACGTTGTCGGGGTGGTCCATCGTCACGTGCAGGTCTTTCAGCAGGCCGTCGCGCAGGCCATAGACCCAGCCGTGCACGGCCACCTGCTGGCGGCGCGCCCAGGCGTCCTGCAGCACGGTGGACAGCGCCACGTTGCCGACCTGCTCGATGACATTGATTTCGCACAGGATATCTTCCTGCTCGTCGGCGGGCAGATGGTCCAGCCGCTTGCGGTGGCGCAGGCGCACATCCTGCACGTGGCGCAGCCAGTTGTCGGCCAGGCCGATGCGGATGCCGCGCATCGCCGCGCGCACGCCGGCGCAGCCGTAGTGGCCGACCACCACGATGTGCCTGACCTTGAGGTGCTCCACCGCAAACTGGATCGTGGACAGTGCGTTGAGGTCCGAGTGCACCACCAGGTTGGCCACGTTGCGGTGCACGAATACCTCGCCCGGGTCGAGGCCGGTGATTTCGTTGGCCGGCACGCGGCTGTCGGCGCAGCCGATCCACATGTAGCGCGGACTCTGCTGCTGCGCCAGGCGCGTGAAGAAGCCGGGCTCGCGCTGTTCGGTGGCGGCCGCCCATGTGCGGTTGTTCGCCAGCAGGTCCTGAAGGTCGTGGGTGTCTTGGGGGCTCATGCCGCAAGTGTAGGCAGCCGGTACTCGCCGGCGCTGGCGCCCGGCCGCGTGCAGCTCCAGCTGACGGCATCGATCGCCAGGCCGGCCTTGACGATGGCCAGCGGCATGCGGCCCTCCAGTGTGTAGCCCGCGCTGCGCGCCACACCCTGCGAGCCGAGATTGCGCGCATAGATCGGCATCCACAGGCGGGTCACGCGCGGCAGCACCGGCCAGGCCCAGGCGGTGAGGAGGGCCAGCGCCTCGCTCATCACGCCACGCCCCCAGTACGCCTGCCCCAGCCAATAGCCGACCACCGCGCTGCAGGCCGCGGGCCCCTGCTGCGGCGTGACGCTGATGCAGCCGGCGACCTCGTCGCGCTCGACCACTACGCCCAGCACGTGCGCGTATGCCGGCTCCAGGTGTTGCGGGCCGCACCAGGCCCGCGCGAGCTCCAGCGTGTAGGGCTGCGGGAAGCCATCGAACAGGTTGTGCGCCACCGCCGGGTCGTCGGCATGGCGCTGCAGCGACGGCGCGTCGGCCGGCGTCAATGGGCGCAACGTGCAACGCCGCCCGCGCAGGGTGGGCAGCTCGATCACATCGTCTGCGCGAAGAGTTCGCGGCCGATCAGCATGCGCCGGATCTCGCTCGTGCCGGCGCCGATCTCGTACAGCTTGGCATCGCGCCACAGGCGGCCGAGCGGGTAGTCGTTGATATAGCCGTTGCCGCCGAAGATCTGGATCCCCTCGCCCGCCATCCAGGTCGCCTTCTCGGCGCACCACAGGATGACGCTGGCGCAATCCTTGCGCACCTGGCGCACATGCTCGCTGCCCTCTTTGTCATGCAGGTCGAGATTCTTGCCCACCAGGTAGCAGTAGCTGCGCGCCGCCTGCAGCACGGTATACATATCGGCCACCTTGCCCTGGATGAGCTGGAATTCGCCGATGCTCTGGCCGAACTGCTTGCGGTCGTGGATGTAGGGCAGCACGTTGTCCAGCACGGCCTGCATGATGCCGATGGGCCCGGCGGCAAGCACCGCGCGTTCGTAGTCCAGGCCGCTCATCAGCACCTTGGCGCCGCCGTTCAGCGCGCCCAGCACATTGGCGGCCGGCACCTCGACGTCGTTGAACACCATCTCGCCCGTGTGCGAGCCGCGCATGCCGAGCTTGTCGAGCTTTTGCGCGGTGCTGAAACCCGGCATGCCCTTCTCGACGATGAAGGCCGTGACGCCGCGCGCACCCAGCTCGGGTTCGGTCTTGGCATAGACCACCATGGTGTCGGCGTCGGGGCCGTTGGTGATCCACATCTTGGTGCCGTTGAGCAGGAAGTGGCTGCCCTTGTCTTGCGCCTTGAGCTTCATCGAGATCACGTCGCTGCCGGCGCCGGGCTCGCTCATCGCCAACGCGCCGACATGATCTCCGCTGATGAGGCGGGGCAGGTATTTCCTCTTCTGCGCCTCACTGCCGTTGCGCTTGATCTGGTTCACGCACAGGTTGCTGTGCGCGCCGTAGCTCAGGCCGACGCTGGCACTGGCGCGGCTGATCTCCTCCATCGCCACCATGTGCGCGAGGTAGCCCATGCCCGCGCCGCCCAGGTCCTCAGGCACGGTGATGCCCAGCACGCCGAGGTCGCCCATCTTGCGCCACAGATCTGCGGGGAACTGGTCGCTGCGGTCGATCTCGGCGGCGCGCGGCGCGATCTCGGCCTGCGCGAAGTCGCGCACCGCGTCGCGCAGCGCGTCGATATCTTCACCCAGTTGGAAGTTCAGGCCGGGCAGTTCCATCCAGGGTCTCCGGGTGCTTTACGTTGACGTAAACGTCAAGCATAGCGGAGACGGCGCGCGCGGCCGGGTGCAGCGCCCCCAAGGCGCCGCCGGGTGCTACTTGGCGTTGACCAGCAACTGAGCCAGTTCCTTGAAGACGGTGCTGCCCGCAGCCGTCAGCGCGGGCTCGAGCCCCGCCGCATCCACGCTGACCCAGAAGTCGGCCTCATCCTTGTCCACGCCCGCGCCGCCCATCAGTGCGCCGATCAGGCCGCTGCCGCGGGCGGAGCGCACGCCGAAGAGCGAGTGGTCGAGCGACTTCCTCTCGGGGTCCGAGCTGACCTTGAGCCCGGCAATCGGCACCGGCCTTTGCAACGCCACCACGTGCCGGTGACCGGGGTTGCCCCCGGCCTGGGCAAACGAGAATACGGTCCCGGCTTCGACGAAGCGCGGGTTGGGCTTGATGAGCCCGGTGACATCGGCATAGTTTTGGCAGTCCGCCCAGCCTGCGACCCAACCGTGCACATTGCCGCAGGTCGTCACGCCCATGTCCACGAGCGGAATCGTGAGACGCACATTCAGCGCCGTCGCGTTCAGGCTTTGCGCGATCTTGACCTGGCCGAAGTAGATCGTGGGCAGGCTGCGCAGCTCGAAGTTGCTGCCCAGCAGCCAGTCGCTGGCCTGTTTGTCCCATCCCTTCAGGTTGCCGGGTGGGTCGGTCCCCTCCAGCGGCCGCGTGGCATAGCTGGGCAGCTTGGCGTCGGGCAGCGTGGCCAGTACGAGCGGCAGCTTGCGCGCCGTCACCAGCGTGCTCGTCTTGCGCAGCGTGTTGTCGTCCACGCGCGCCGGGCTGGGCCGCCCGACCGCGCGCAGCTCGGCCATGGCCTCCTGGGCGTCCACCAAGTCGCCCGCAACGACTTCGACTCCCGCCGCCTTGAGGTCGGACACCAGCTGCGCGTAGAGCGCATCCGTGGCGGCCTGCATCACTTCGGCAGACGGCTCTTTCCACTTGGAATGGAAGCTGCCACCGCGCTTGCGCTTGGTCTCGATGCCGAAGTCCGTCACGTACTGGACGAAGAAGGTCGTGATGGCCACGCGCTTGAGCGCCGGCAGGTTGTCGGGCACCTGGCCCTTGAGCAGGCCCTGCGGGCTCTCCACGTCGGTGGCGGCGTGCAGCGGGGCGCCGATCAGGGCGGCGGCAAGGCAAGTGGCTGTCAATGCGAGTTTCACGGCGGACTCCTGTCTCGGGGGTTGCGCATGGATCCAACGCGCTCACTGCCTTACGCCGTCAATCGCGCCGATTCGGCTCAGCGGCGGCGCGCATCCGCTCTTCGCTGCCCGGGTGGGTCGACAGCCACACCGGCAGGCTCGAGGCGCCGCTGCGTTGTTGATGAGCCAGCACCTTGCGCCACACCGAAACCAGCACGGCCGGCGGCAGGCCGGCCTCGGCGATGAAGCGGCGGGCGTAGGCGTCGGCCTCGCGCTCGGCGTCGCGGCTGTAGCTGAAGTTCTGCAGGCCCGCCGTGGCCCCTGCCGCCACGGTCGAGAAATCGCCGAAGACGACGCCCGCCACCGCGAGCAGCCCGAACGAGCGCAGCACCGAGCGCATGCCGTGGCGGTGCACGACATGGCCCATCTCGTGGCCGAGCACCGCCATCAGTTCGTCGTCGCTGAACTCGTCCGCCATGCCGTCGAGCACGACGACCGTGCCGTGCGGCAGCGCAAAGGCATTGAAGCCGGCTTCGCCCTCCAGGCGGCGGAACTCCAGCCGCACGATCAGATCCGGTGCGAGCCGCGCCGCGGTCTGCACGAAGCGCGCCTCGATCGCACGCCGCCGGTCGAGCGGGGTCTGCGTGGACGCGAGCCACTGTTTGTCGATCTGCTCCAGCGCCCGGATGCCGACCGTCTGGTCCACCGTGCGCGGCACGAGACGCAGCGCCGCATCGGCGGTCAACCCGGCGCCCTGGCGGTCGAACCAGACCACGAGCGCGACGGTGCACAGCAGGCACGCCAGCACCGCCGGCCACGATGCGATCAGGCGCGCGACACGTTGCGGCCGCGCAGGCGCCATCCGCGCGACTTGCGCGATTTGCGCGAGCAGCTCGTCGGCCACCGGCGCGGCCCGGGCATCGAGCCACAAGGTGCCGCCGTCGGGCAGGGCCAGCGGCAACGGGGCGCCGCGCCAGCGCTCGCCGGGGGCGAGCGCGGCAATGTCGTAGCGGCGCGGCGGCGCGCCGGGGCTGGCGTCGTCGCGCACTTCGAGCGCATTGCCCGCCAGGCGCAGCTTCACTGCGCGACGCTGTGTCGTCAGGCCGTCGAACCAGGTCGCCGGCAGTCCGGGGGCCGCGGTGTCGATGCCGATCGATGCGTCCACGCTCACCTGAGCCCCCTGCGGCGCTGCGCGCCGGTCCCCCCGCGGGGGAGCGAGCGCCCGACGCGAGACGCGGCGGGCGTTCGTGCCGTCCAAGCCCGCGCAGGCGGGCTTGGAGCCGCGGCACTCACCCTTCGGAGCGGCCGTGCGGCGCTCACCACCCGAGGTCGAGGCCGAAGAAGTCGGCCGCGGCGTCGCCGCTGGCCTGCGCGCTGCCGGCCGGGTGCGCGAGCGCAACGATCTCGCCCACCGGTGCATCGGCCTCGACGACGATGGCCTGCACCCGATAGCGCGCGATCGCCACCGCCGCGAAGGGCCAGTACAGGCCGGCCGTCAGCAGCACCAGCGCGGTCTGGCCGAGCACCAGCCGCCACAGCCTGCCGCCCTTCATTTCGCCGCGAAAACGTACCCCGCCACAGCGCGTGTGCGACCACACGACCTGCTGCATGCGGGCGGCGAAATAGGGCCACGCCAAGAGCCACGCCAGCAGGCTGGCCGCGGCGCCGACAACCAGCGGGATCAGCACGGGCGGGGGCTCACCGCCCTGGGTCGATTCCCTTACGCCGAGGACGACGATCGGCGCCGCCAGCGCCGCGCCGACGACCGCCAGCGCGACCGCCGCCGCGTACAGGTAGTAGAACTCCGGCGCGGCCGGCTCGAACGAGAAGCGCTGCGCGCCGAAGTTCGCATGCTCGTGCTGCAACTGCTTGAGCCGCGCGTGCGCCCACGGCAGCCCGACCAGCGTGGCCAGGCCGGCGCCGACGATCCACCCGCCCGTCACGCCGGCCGCCTGCAATACGCTGCCCAGCGTCCACAGCAGCAGCATCGGCACACAGACGAGGTAGACGCGCCGGCGCGGCACGTCGAAGCCGAAGCGCAGGCCGCGCCAACTGGTATTGGCCAGGCGGAACCGCTGCGCGCTGGCGAACAGCAGCGGGCCGACGATGCAGAACAGCACCAGCACCGCGCCGCCCAGCCACAGCGCAATGTCGAACGACCAGCTCCACAGCACGAGCAGGCCAACCGCGACCGCCCGCCCGAGCAGGATGCGCCAGGGGTCGCCGTGGAAGTCGAAGCGGTCGCCCATCAGCGCGGTGTGCTGGGCAAACCAGCGCAGCTTGCGCACCTTGGCCCACGGCGAATAGAGGCCCAGCGTGAGCAGCGTGAGGAGCAGGTTGACGACCCAGATGCGGAAATATTCGCTGCCGCGGCCGTGGAAGGCCAGCCGGGTCTCGAATTCGGGCGGGCGCTGCGCTGGCGGCGGCGGCGGCCTGCCGAGCAGCTCGCGCCGCAGCGGGCCGTCTTCCAGCTCGCGCGCCAGCCTCGATGTCGTGCCCGTCGTTCCCCAGTCCATCGAGTCACCCTCGGGCCGCTGCGACCTGCGGGCATTGTGCCCGCGCGTTGCGCCGGGTCCGCTTCAGCGCCGCCTGGGTTTGCCCGCGGCACCGGCCAGCAGCGTGCGGCAGCGTTGCTCGTGCTGCGCAATCTCGGCCAGCGTGATCTCGATATCCTCGCTCTGCTGTTCGAGCAGCTGGCGGTGCTGGCCGAGCACGGCGAGAAAGGCGGTGAGCTGCTGCGCGGTGTCGGATGGCGAGTCGTACATGTCCACCAGCTGCTTGATCTCCAGCAGGCTCAGGCCGAGCCGCTTGCCACGCAGCGTGAGCTTGAGGCGGGTGCGATCACGCTGCGTATAGACCCGGTTGCGGCCGGCGCGGCCGGGCGTGAGCAGGCCCACATCCTCATAGAACCTGATCGCACGCGCGGTGACGTCGAACTCGGCGGCGAGCTCGGTGATGGTGTAGCAGCGCTGCGCGGCGGGTGGCGTCACAGGCGCTGCGAGGCGATCTCGTGCTCGGGGAATGGCGGCCATGGTTAGACTGACGTTAACGTAAACGTAAATATAGAACCATGGCCAACCTGCAAGAAAGCGCGCTGCACTACCCCTTGGGCGACACCCTCCCGGCCGCCGGCACGACGCTGGAGCTGGCGCCCGGTGTGCGCTGGCTGCGCATGCCGCTGCCCTTTGCGCTGGACCATATCAACCTGTGGCTGCTGCGCGATGTGCAGGCGGGCGTGCAGGGCTGGACGATCGTCGATTGCGGCGTCAACAACCCGGCCACCCGGCAACACTGGGAGCACATCTTCGAGCACGAGTTGCAGGGCCTGCCGGTGCTGCGCGTGATCGTGACCCACATGCACCCCGATCACATCGGGCTGGCGCATTGGCTCACCGAGCGCTGGTCGACGCCGGAGCGTGGCGAGTGCCGGCTGTGGATCAGCGCCACCGACTGGAATGTGGCGCGCAGCGCGATCCAGGTCACCACTGGCTTCGGTGGCGACGGTGCGGCGCGCTTCTTTGCGCGCCACGGGCTGACCGATGCCGACGCGCTGGCCAAGGTGCGGGCGCGCACCAACTACTACGCCAATATGGTGCCGCAGGTGCCGCCGCGCTTCAGGCGGCTGATGGGTGGCATGCGGCTCACCATCAACGGCCTGGAGTGGCGCTGCATCGTCGGCTACGGCCACGCGCCCGAGCACATCGCGCTGCACTGCCCCGCGCTCGATATCCTGATCTCGGGCGACATGGTGCTGCCGCGCATCTCGACCAACGTCAGCGTCGTCGATATCGAGCCCGAGGCCAACCCGCTGCCTCTCTACCTGGACTCGATCGCGGCGCTGCGCGCGCTGCCCGCCACCACGCTGGTATTGCCGTCGCACGGCAAGCCCTTTACCGGGCTGCACGAACGCATAGCCCAACTGCACGCGCACCACGACGATCGCTATGCCGACGTGCTGGTGGCATGCAGCGCGCAGCCGGCCAGCGCGGCGGATATGCTGCCGGTGCTCTTCAAGCGCACGCTGGACCTGCACCAGACCACCTTTGCGATGGGCGAGGCCATCGCCCACCTGCACGCGCTGGCGCAAGCCGGCCGCCTGCTGGCGGTGGAGGGCGATGACGGCGTGTTGCGCTACCGCACAGCCGCCTGAAGCGCCCTCGCCGCAGGCCGGGATCGCCCCTCAGGCCCTCACTCGAAGACCGGCAGCATCTCGTGGCGCAGCACGCCGCGTGCCTGCTCGTAATCTGGCAGGGCCGCGCGCACGACATCCCAGAAGGCCGGGCTGTGGTTCATCTCGCGCAGGTGCGCCAGCTCGTGCGTGACCACATAGTCGATGGTCGGCAGGGCAAAGTGCACGAGACGCCAGTTCAGGCGGATCGAGCCGTCGGCGCTGGCGCTGCCCCAGCGCGTGCTGGCCGAACTCAGCGCCAGCCGCGTCATGCGCACGCCCAGGCGGGCGGTGAAGATCGCACAGCGCTCGGCAAATATGCGCCGCGCCTGGCGCTGCAGCCAGCTCTGCACGGCATCGCGGATCTGGTCGGCCTGCGCCGCCTGCGGCAAGCCCAGGTGCAGCGTGAGCCGCGGCACGCCGGGCAGGGCCTGGGCGTCGGAGTGGAGCACGGCGCCGGTGGTGCGCGGGTCGAGCACCAGGATCACGGTTTCGCCCAGGAACGGGATCGTGCCGCCTTCGCGCCAGTCCACGCGTGCGGCGGCCAGGCGGGCGGCGCGCTCACGTTGCTCTTGCAGCTTGCGCAGGATCCAGGCCGACTTTTCGCGCAGCGCCGCTTCGATCTCGGCCACGCCCACCCAGCGCGGTGCGCTCACGCTCAGGCCTTCGGCGGCAACCACGAAGCCGATGCTGCGCCGGCGTGACCGGCGCAGCTCGTAGGCCACGCGGTGGCCCGCCAGCAGCAGCTCGCGGTGCGAGCGAGGATGGCAGAACTCGTGCGGAGACGCCGCCGGTGCGGCAGCCGGCGCAGGGCTTGCGGGCGCGGGCGTCGGCGCGAACACCGCGAGCGCGGACGCCTCGTCAAACAGCGACATCTGCAGGAAGGGTTGATCGACGGGCCCACTCGGCATGGGCCGCGATTCTAGGAGGCTGCCGGGCTTTGGGCCGGGCCTGCGGCGGCGTAGGCCTCGGGGTCCAGGCGGCGCATCTCGGCCTCGATCCAGGTCTCGACCTCGCGCATCAGCTCGTCGGGCTCGCGGCCGGTGCTGGCGATGGGCGGGCCGATCGAGATGTCGATCACCCCCGGCCGCAACAGAAAGCTCTTGCGCGGCCAGCACTTGGCCGAGGTGGCGGCGATGGGCACGATGGGCACGCCGGCGGCGATGGCCAGCCTGGACGCGCCTGATTTGTATTTGCCCTGGCCGCCCCGCGCAGCGCGCGTGCCCTCGGGAAACATGATCACCCAGATGCCCTGCGAGAAGCGCAACCGGCCCTGCGCGGCGACCTTGTTCCAGGCCTCGGCGCGCTTGCTGCGGTCGATGTGAATCATGTCCATGCGCGCCATCGCCCAGCCAAAAAACGGCACGTACAGCAGTTCGCGCTTGAAGACATAGGCCAGCGGGTGCGGCATCAACGTGGGGTAGGCAAAGGCCTCCCAGGCCGACTGGTGCTTGGACGCCAGCAGCACGGCGGCGTGCGCGTCGGCGGCGGTGGGCAGGTTGTGCATGCCCTGCACCCGATGGCGCACGCCGCAAATCACGCGGGCACCCCAGATCGCCGCCGCCAGCCAGCCGGCGCAAGCGCGGTAGACGCGCGGCCCGCGGCCGAATATCGAGATCAGCAGCACGGCCAGTGCCCACGGCACCACCGTGGCCATCAGCCAGAGCACGAACAGCAGCGAGCGGATGGCCCAGGCGGTGCGCATCAGGCGAGCTGGCCGACCACCGAATCGGCGTTGTGATCGCGCGCCAGCAGAAAGTCGGCAAAGGCCCCGAGATCGGCATGCACGCGGGCGCCAGGCACCTGGGCCAGCATGTGCTGCACCTGCTCGGTGCCGATGCCCGCGGCGCGGCCGGTGAGCACCAGGTGCGGCTCGCAACCGGCGGCCTGCGCGGCGAGCAGGTCGCGCAGCGTGTCGCCGACCATCGGCACGCCGGCCAGGTCGACGCCGTAGCGTCGCCCGATGTCGAGCATCAGGCCCGGCATCGGCTTGCGGCAGTCGCAGCCCTCTTCGGGCGTGTGCGGGCAGAAGAACACCGCGTCGATGCGCCCGCCCTGGGCCTGCAGCAGCTTGTTCATGTGGGCATGCACGGCATTGACGGCAGCCATGTCGATCATGCCGCGGCCGATGCCCGACTGGTTGGTCGCCACCACCGTGTGCCAGCCGGCGTGGTTGATGCGCGCCACCGCCTCCAGCGCGCCCGGCACCGGATGCCACTCTTCGGGTTCGGTGACATGGCCTTCGCGGTACTCGTTGAGGGTGCCGTCGCGGCCCAGGATGACGAGCTTGGTGTAATGCATCGCGGGCTTTCAGCAGGTCTCAAGTCGCCAGGCGCGAGAGGTCGGCAACGCGGTTCATGACACGCTGCAAACGGGCCAGCAGGGCCAGGCGGTTGGCACGCAGGGCGGCATCTTCGGCGTTGACCATGACGGCGTCGAAGAAAGCATCGACCGGCGCCTTGAGGGTGGCCAGCGCCTGCAGGGATGCGGTGTAGTCGCCGCGCTCGAAGGCCGCGTCGGCCTGCGGCCCGATGGCCGCCAGCGTGGCCGCCAGCGCCTGCTCGGCGGGCTCGCGCAGGAGCGCGGCGTCCGGCACCGAGGGGATGTTTCCTTCGGCCTTCTTCAGGATGTTGGAGACGCGCTTGTTGGCCGATGCCAGCGCCGGCGCTTCGGGCAAGGCGGCGAAGGCGCGCACGGCCTGCAGTTGGCGCGCCACCAGGTCCAGGCGCACCGGGCGCAGGCACAGCACGGCATCGATCTCGGTGGCGCTGCAGCCCTGCTCGCGCAGCAGGCCGGCGTAGCGGTCGAAGATGAAGGCCGCCAGATCGGCCTGGTTCTGGCCCAGCATGCCCTGTGGGAAGACGGCGTAGGCGGCATTCAGCAGCTCAGGCAGCGCTAGCGCCAGCGCGCGCTCCACCAGCATGCGGATCACGCCCAGCGCATGGCGGCGCAGCGCAAACGGGTCCTTGTCGCCGGTGGGCCCCTGGCCGATGCCAAAGAGGCCGGCCAGGGTTTCCAGCTTGTCGGCCAGCGCGACCACCAGGCCGGCGTCGCCGTGTTCGCAGCGGGGCAGGGCATCGCCGGCGAAGCGCGGTTTGTAGTGGTCTTCGACTGCCAGGGCGACGGCCTCGGTCTCGCCATCGTGGCGCGCGTAGTAGCCGCCCATGATGCCCTGCAGTTCGGGGAATTCGCCCACCATGTCGGTCAGCAAATCGGCCTTGGCGAGCAGCGCGGCGCGGTCGGCCTGCTGCGCGAGGGCCGCCCCGCCGAGTTGCTGGCCGATGGCCCGGGCGATGGCCCGCACGCGCTCCACGCGCTCACCCTGGCTGCCGAGTTTGCCGTGGTAGACGACGCGGGCCAGTTGCGGCACGCGCGACGCCAGCGTCTTCTTGCGGTCCTGGTCGAAAAAGAATTTGGCGTCGGCCAGCCGCGGCCGCACGACGCGCTCGTTGCCCTGGATCACGCGGCTCGGGTCGGCCGGGCTGATATTGCTGACGATGAGGAATTTGTGGGTCAGGCCGCCCCCATTTCCCAAACTCGCGTCGAGCAGCGGAAAATATTTCTGGTTGGCCTTCATCGTCAAGATCAGGCACTCGGGCGGCACTGCCAGAAACTCGGGTTCGAACTGGCACAGCAGCACATGGGGCCGCTCCACCAGCGCGGTCACTTCATCCAGCAGGGCCTCGTCATCGATGGGCGTGAGACCCTCCTGCGCGGCGGCCTCGGCGAGCTGACGCGCGATATCTGCCCGGCGTGCGGCAAAGCTCGCGATCACTGCGCCTTCGTCGCGCAGTTGCGCGGCGTAGCTGGCGGCATGGCGCAGCGTGATCGTTGGCGTGGCGGCCTCGAAGCGATGCCCCTGCGTGACGCGGCCCGAGCGCAGGCCCAGGGCCTGCACCGCCACCACCTGCTCGCCGTGCAAAGCCACCAGGCCGTGCGCCGGGCGCACGAAGTGCACGCTGCTCCAGCCGGGCTGGAAGCCCGGCCCCTCGCCGCTCTCCAGCTGGTATTGCATGACCTTCGGGATCGGCAGCTTGTTGATGGCTTCGGCCAGCGCCTTCTGCAGGCCTGCGGCCAAGGTGGCGCCGGGCAGCACGGTATCCAAAAACAGCGTTTGCGCCTTGCCGTCCAGGGCCCGCTTGAGCCCAGGCACCACGCTGGCGTCGGCGCCCATCGCCGCCAGCTTCTTCAGCAGCGCGGGCGTCGGCTGGCCGCTGGCATCCAGCGCCACCGAAACCGGCATCAGCTTGCTCTGCTGCGCCCTGTCAGCGGCCTGCGGCAGCACGCCGGCCACCTGCACCGCCAAGCGCCGGGGCGAGGCATAGGCCGTGACGGCGGCGTCCGCCGCCGCCAGGCCCTGCGCCTTCAGGCCTTGCGCCAACAGCGAAGCGAAGGCCTCGCCCAGCTTGTTCAGCGCCTTCGGCGGCAGCTCTTCAACCAGCAGTTCAACCAGCAGCATGTCCATCGCGTCAGGCCGCCTTCTTGGCCAGCGCGGCCAGGACTTCGTCGGCCCAGGCCCGCGGCGCCATCGGGAAGCCCAGCCGCGCCCGGCTGTCGAGATAACTCTGCGCCACGCTGCGCGCCAGGTTGCGGATGCGGCCGATATAGGCCGCGCGCTCGGTGACGCTGATGGCGCCGCGCGCATCGAGCAGGTTGAAGGTGTGCGCCGCCTTGAGCACCTGCTCGTAGCCGGGCAGGGCGAGTTGCTGCTCCATCAGATACCGGGCCTGCTTTTCATGCGCGCCGAAAGCCCCGAGCAGGAAGTCCACGTCGCTGTGCTCGAAGTTATAGCGGCTCTGTTCGACCTCGTTCTGGTGATAGACATCGCGGTATTTCAAGGTGTCGGTCCAGGCCAGGTCGTAGACGTTGTCGACCTCCTGCAGATACATCGCCAGGCGCTCCAGGCCGTAGGTGATTTCGCCGGTGATGGGCCTGCAATCGATGCCCCCCACCTGCTGGAAGTAGGTGAACTGGGTGACTTCCATGCCGTTGAGCCAGACCTCCCAGCCCAAGCCCCAGGCGCCCAGCGTGGGGTTCTCCCAGTCGTCTTCGACAAAGCGCACGTCATTGACCTTGAGGTCGAAGCCCAGCGCTTCGAGTGAGCCCAGGTAGAGCTCCAGGATATTGGCCGGAGCGGGCTTGAGCACCACCTGGTACTGGTAGTAGTGCTGCAGGCGATTGGGGTTGTTGCCGTAGCGGCCATCCTTGGGCCGGCGGCTGGGTTGCACATAGGCCGCCTTCCACGGCTCGGGGCCGAGCGCGCGCAGGAAGGTGGCGGTGTGGCTGGTGCCCGCGCCCACCTCCATGTCGTAGGGCTGCAGCAGCGCGCAGCCCTGCGCATCCCAGTACGACTGGAGCCTCAGGATGATCTGCTGGAAAGTGAGCATGGGCGCGGCTTTGCGGGGTCAGGTGAGCGGGACCGCGCGAGTTTACGGGGCGCGTCGGGCCAGCAGCGCTGCCAGCAGCAACGCCAACAGCACCAGCGGCCACAGGCCCAGGCGGGCGGCCCACCAGGCGTACGGCGTCGCGCCTTGCCGGCCCTCCACGCGGGCGGCCAGGACGCCGCGGCTGTGCGCCTCCAGCCGCGCGGTCACGCGGCCGTGGTGGTCGATCACCGCGGTCGCGCCGGTATTGGTGGCGCGCAGCATCGGCCTCTGAAACTCCAGCGCTCGCAGGCGCGAGATGTGCAGATGCTGATCGATCACGATGGTCTGCCCGAACCAGCCGATATTGCTCAGGTTGGCCAGCACCGTGGGCGCCGCCGAAGGGTCGATGAAGCGCCGCGCAAGCTCTTCGCCAAACAGGTCTTCGTAGCAGATGTTTGGTGCCACGCGTTGGTCGCGCACGGCAAAGGAAGGCGGGTTGGCGATGCCGCGCGAAAAGTCGCCGAGCGGGATATTCATCATCTCGGTGAACCAGCGGAACCCGCGCGGGATGAACTCGCCAAACGGCACCAGGTGTGCCTTGTCGTAGCGGTAGTCGGGCGCTGCGGACAAGCCGACCACCGAGTTGGCATAGCCGTGCTCGAAGTTGCCCAGCGGCACCCCCACCAGCGCCGCGCGGCCCGGCGCGGCAAAGTGGGCACGCAGGGCATCCCAGTAGCCCGGCGCCAGCTCGTCCAGTTGAAACGGCAGCAGCGGCACGGCGGTCTCGGGTGCCACCACCAGGTCGGCCTGCGCGGCCAGCAGTTCGCGGCCGACCCAGGCC
>CXWL01011387.1_pt1 | contig 19854 bp, 20 predicted proteins | sample 590931 | NCBI WGS metagenome assembly CXWL01 (sample SAMEA3498368, study PRJEB10139) | groundwater metagenome | biome: water well; material: biofilm material | place: Germany | collected 2015-04-27 | reverse complement strand
TAGCAACCCATGAGGGTAATAATAAATCCAAACACCGAGGCTTTAATCAAGCCAGAAACAACGTCTTTGCTTTCCAGATATTCAAAGGTGCTTTTTAAATATGGACCAGGTGAGAAGCCAAGATTATGGATGGATACCATATAACCACCAAACACCCCGATAATATCGCCGACTGCTACCAGCAACGGTAACATAGTAATTCCTGCCAACAAGCGTGGTAGCACTAGATATTTATGCGGGTCAGTAGAAAGGGTAGAAAGCGCGTCAATCTGTTCTGTTACGCGCATTGTTCCAATTTCTGCTGCGTACGCTGCGCCAATGCGCCCTGCTACCATAAGTCCAGCCATTACCGGACCTAGTTCACGGGTGATGGCGAGAACAACAACGATAGCTACAGAACTTTCGGCATTAAAACGAGAAAATCCTGAATAGGTTTGCAGCGCAAGGGCGGCACCAGTAAACATTGCTGTCATACCAACAACAGGAAGAGAATAATAACCAAGTTCAATGATTTGCTTGAGGAGCATTTTGCCATAAAAAGGCGGACGGAAAATACCACTAACACTTGCCCACACAAATAACGTAAGCCGTCCTACTGCTTCAAGAAAAGCAAAGAAAACCCGACCGATTGATGCTAAAAATGTAAATGGAATCGTCATGAGATGTTTTTATACGAGGTTTATATGATTTGCAACTTTTCTTTGGTATTTTCCAATGCTTATGAGGTGTGTAAGGAGAAGGTAATAATATATTTACCAATTAATTATGGGTGATGTTTTCTTTTGCACTAATAATCTTAAAAATTGTAGTAGAAAAGATCGTCATCGTAAGCAGCATAATTAACCAAATTACTGCATAAATAAGATTTTTACTATAATAATGGATAGGCAGCCGACTGTCATAAAATAAACCGAACGATAAGTTTACCAACGACATTGCAGTCATAAAACATCCTATAATAAACGCTTGTATTATAAAAACCCTAATTCTGTTTCCATTAAGAGCTTTTACATTCTGCTTTATAGCCCGCCATGTAATATTTTGAGAAGTTGCTATGTAAGGAAAAATCAAGAATAGCTGTGAGGCAATAGATAGTAAAATAACTTTCCACACATACTCTGCTACTTTTATACTAGAAACGGTCTCTATATAAAAAGTAGATCTATCAATTAATTTGAATACAAAAAAGTGCGCAGGGCTTAGGAGAACTTGTAAAACCACAAAAAACACAGCTAAAATAATAACAAACTTATCAATCAGTAGATAGATACTAATTGTAATCATTGGTAGTGCTTCAGAGTTTCTCCTGAATGGGATTGTTCTTATATGAAAACGTGAATCAGAAAGTAAATATCTATAAACACCGACAATAATTACTGAGCTTATAACTGCTTTTAAAATAGTTATTGTTACGATTAGTAGGTCACGGTTGAGTTCAATATCAAATTGCAAGTAATTTATTAAAACTGGGAAAATACAAAATAGAGAAAACGGAAACCAGCATATTTTTGTAAGCATCCACCATTCTTGCTTTAAGGTCATAACTATGTGTTTTAGCAAATTTCCAATGTGTAAAACGCGCATCTTAATTACTCGTCATGAAATATCATTGTTCCTGCGCCATACTTGGTAAATGTTTCCAAAAGCAGTACATGTGGTAGGCGACCATCAAGTATATGCGCTGCTTCACAATCATTTTCCAGAGCATGTAGGCAGGTTTCAACTTTTGGTATCATACCGCCAGTTATAACTTTTTCTTTTATTAATTTACGCACTTCGCTGAAAGAAAGTTCGCTTATTAACTCTTTTTTGTCGTTAAGAACGCCTGAAACATCGGTGAGGATCATCAGTTTTGATGCGCCAATCGCAGCAGCAATTGCGCCAGCAGCAGTGTCCGCATTTATATTAAATGTCTCACCATTCGCGCCAATACCGATTGGGGCTATAACTGGTATAATGTTGGATTCAGAAAATTCCTGAAGCAATGTTGGGTTGATGCGCGTTGGCTCTCCAACAAAACCGAGATCCAGAATTTTTTCGATATTTGAATCAGGGTCGCGCACAGTGCGACGAAGCTTGCGTGCCTCAATAAGCCCACCATCTTTTCCAGATATACCAATAGCCATTCCGCCAGCGGAATTAATTTCAGCAACTATCTGTTTGTTGATAGAACCAGACAGAACCATTTCTACTATTTCGACAGTTGCTGCATCGGTAACGCGCAATCCATCGATAAATGAGCTTTGGATTTTTAGCCTCTCCAGCATTTTTCCGATTTGTGGACCACCACCATGGACGACTATAGGGTTGATGCCCACCTGTTTGAGTAGCACGATATCTTCGGCAAATTGGCGTGAAAGAATAGGGTCGCCCATGACATGCCCGCCATATTTAATGACAAAAGTTTCGCCAGAAAACTCGCGCATATAGGGCAGTGCTTCTGATAGTGTTGAAACCGTTTTCAACCATTCGCTGGGATCTTGGATAATTCGTGTTTTCATAATCTTTATACCTTACTATTTTAGTGCAAAGGCTGCTAGTTCATCTTGTAATTCTTCGATTCCTCGTTTGTCCTGCGAGCTGGTGGCGATTATGCGCGGGTGAGCTGCTGCGTGCAACTTTAACGCATCTGCAACAGTTTGCAATATCTCGCTTGCTTCTGCATTAGTGAGTGTATCCATTTTAGTTAGGATAATTTGATAATTAACCGCTGAATCATCAAGCATGGACATAAATTCATCATCATGAGGCATTACCCCGCGGCGAGCATCAATAAGCAAGCAGGCGCGCTGTAAAGTCGGGCGACCGCAAAGATAACTAGCAATTAGGTTATCCCACTCGCTTTTTCGGGTTTTGGAGACTTTTGCATAACCATAACCCGGCATATCCACCAGCATTAATCTTTCAGCAAGAAGAAAGAAATTAAGCTGCTTGGTATGTCCAGGGTTTTGTGAGGTTTTTGCCAAATGTTTTTGCCCCACTAAGGCATTTACCAGACTTGATTTGCCAACATTGGAACGACCAATAAAGGCTATCTCTGGTTGGCTGAATTCTGGCAGAGATGCAATGGTAGCTGCCCCCGCCACAAAGCGACATGGTTGACGGAAAAATATCGCATTTTTGCTGAGTTCACCCATTATTTTTTACAGTGTCGTTATTCTTTTCACGCTGCGACCTATGAGTGCCGTGACGTAAAGTTATTATTTCCTGCTGAATTATAGATAAGATATTGCTCCACACCCAATATACAACTAGTCCAGCGGGGAAACTTGCGAATATAAACAAAAGGAAATAAGGCATAAATTTCAGCATTTTTGCTTGTATAGGGTCAGTCGGAGCAGGTTGTTGACGCTGCTGAATAATCATTGTTACGCAGTAAAGTATTGGCAATATTCCAAGATGCAGGAAGTGCGGTGTTTCCCATGGAATAAGTCCAAAAGCAGTGAATACATTTGAAGGGTCTGCTGCGGATAGATCTTTTAACCATCCGAAAAATGGCGCATGGCGCATCTCCAGAGTGACATATAGAACCTTATATAAGGCAAAAAATACTGGTATTTGAATTAATAAAGGTAGGCAGCCAGAAGCTGGGTTTACTTTATGGCGTTTATATAGAGCCATGGTTTCTTTGTTAATGGCCATTTGGTCATCTTTGTATTTCTCACGCAATTTTACCATTTCTGGCTGTAAAACACGCATTTGTGCCATAGCTTTATATGACTTATTCGCTAGCGGATACATGCATAATTTCACCACGATCGTAACCATCATGATAGCAAGCCCAAAATTGCCAATCAGAGAATAAAACAAGTTCAGCATCAAGAAAAGCGGTTTTGTGAGGAAATACAGCACCCCAAAATCAACCGCACGATCAAACAGTGGAATTGGAGAAGTTACATCTGAATCACTACCTTGTGCATAGCGGTCAAGAACTTTGATTTCTTTTGCTCCTGCGAATAAGCGTAATTTTGATTCTTGTGAAGAACTAGCAGCAATCGTTTGCGTTGTTCCGATATAATCAGCTTGATAACGATCTTGGTTATTTTTAGTGTAATGGCTAATTGTTCCTTTGAACCCAGCAGAATCTGGTACTAACGCGGTGAGCCAGTATTTATCAGTTATACCCAACCAGCCATTTGCATTCTCATATATCCTATTACCTTTTTCACGCATGCTTTGATAGGAAACCTCAATTATTGTGTTTTCCACAACACCGAGAGGACCTTCATGCATTATTGGGTTAGCTGCTAAATCTTTGTAGGAACGGTTAATATAACCATACGGAGCTACGGATATTTCGTTTGTGGAATGATTTCCTACGCGCTGATTAATGGTAAACATGTAGTCAGAGTCTAAAGAAACTGTCAGTATGAAAACTACCCCTTCACCGTTATCCCAACGGAGTGCTGTGCTTTCATTTGCAGAAATAGATTTTTTATCCGCCGTCCATAATGATTTACCATCTGGTACTTTTGTCTTTCCATCGGTGGCTACCCAGCCTGCCTGTGCGAAATAGGCATCTTCACCGCCATTTGGTGAAAGTAAAGTTACTTCATCACTGTTTTTTTCTAGTGTTACTTTATATTTTGCTAACGTTAAATCATCAAAGCGCGCTCCTTTTAGGGCGATAGAGCCATGCAGCTTATTAGATTTTATGGCGATGCGGGTGGAAGTGGCAAGGCGTTGCTCACGGGTGAGGTTAGGGTTATAATCAGCATCAACTTCCTTGGTTATAATTTCAGCTACTTTTTTTTCTTTAATTTCCACCTGTTTCTGTGCTTGGATAGCAACATTTTGCGCTAAATGTTGACGGCGTGGCCACTCCACCAATGCTTGCCAACCTATCAGTATAATTGCAGCTAGGAAAATAGTGAGAGTTATACGCTGATAATCAGGCTCATTAATATTCTTCATGGATTTTAGACTTTGGCTTTGGAGTTGATATTTGATTTTTTAGCAGGTGGAACAGGGTCGTAGCCAGCTTTGGCAAAAGGATGGCAGCGCAGCAGGCGTTTACAGGTGAGAATACTGCCTCTGCTCACCCCATGCGTATTTATTGCCTCAGTTGCATAATGTGAACAGCTTGGTGCAAAGCGACAATTAACGCCAAGCACAGGAGAAAGCACTAGCTGGTAGGCACGAATTATCAGTTTTATGATATTGGTAATTATAAACATATTTAGTTATTCTAACTTTTCGATTTTGAATCATAGCCCTTATGATGGATAATTCGTGTAAATGCAAATTCCATATCGCGTTGCAATTCAGAAAAATTACAAGTCAGAGCTTTGTGGCGTGAAATTATTATATAGTCATGCCCATTTTGCCCATGCTTTTCAAGGGCTGGTCTTGCTGCTTCACGCAATCGCCGTTTAATACGATTGCGAACAACAGCTCCCCCCATTTTTTTGGTCACAGTGTAGCCAATGCGCACCTCTCCGACGGGAGATGGGTGGGTGTCCGCCCTTTTAAGCATCTGTAATATAAAAGAATTTGTGATAAATTTTTTGCCTGAAGCCGAAGCCAGCAGAAAATCTTTACGCTTTTTTACGGTAATACATGCCATAAAATCCCATAGCATCCCATTATTAACCATACCATCCCATCGTTAAACAGGGAATATAGCGGATATTATGCTGAAAGACGCTTACGACCCTTAGCACGGCGAGCGTTGATTACGCGACGACCACCGACGGTTGCCATACGGGCGCGAAAACCGTGGCGACGCTTGCGAACAAGATTACTAGGTTGGAATGTTCTTTTCATAGCAAAAATCCTGAAAAATCAATATATAAATGTAATAAATACAATTATACGGGTTTTATAAACGGATGATGCTTGTAACCGTTTAACCCGCGTATGTCAAGTGGGGCGCAAGTGGTATAATAAAAAAATCCGCTATTTTTTCTATTTTTATAAAGTTTTGCCTAATATTTCAATCTTTTATTAACTTGAATTGTATATATTCTCTAGTCTGGATTGTAACAATTTCAATAAAAATTATGTTTGGGTATTTCAGGTTATTTTCTCTCATCAGCTTAATTGTCGTCATCGGATTTACTGGTGCTGCTGGCATATTGTTCCGCAATGTTGCCATCGATGACATAAAACGCCTGATTGATAGAAATAATGCCAGCATCGCTGAAGGCTATATTGAATCGGTGTGGAAAGAACATCGGCAGATAGTTTCCATATTAAAGAACAATGTATCGGAAAATGATAAAAACGATCCCATTATACAACAATTAATACAGTTGTTCGGGCAGGATACGGTTCGTTATTTTAGAAAAATGCCACTTCTTCGGGTTAATATATATAATTCCGCTGGAACATTACTTATTACCAGTAATGTTAATTCTGGTAATGCCCTTGCGGGATTAGATGTTTCTCCTAATTCAAATTTTGTTCAGAGCCAATTTCGTGGCACTTCGGTTAGTAGTCAGACACTTCAAAATATAAAATTACAAAATGGTGGTGAAGGAATCGTATTACAGACATTAGTACCTGTTATGATTGTTGGGAAAGCGGGTTCTGTAGCATCTTCGGAAGGTATGATTGAGCTTGTTGCCGATCTTACCATGCCTTTAGAGAATTTACAGCGTGTACAAATCATAGGTACTATTTACATAATAGGCTTTTTTCTTCTTTATCTTGGCATTCTGTTTTTTATGGCACGGCGCACCGAGCATATTATAACCAAACAGCATGAAGCCAACGTTGAGCTAGCTTCTGCTGCTGCTGCTGCTCAATCAGAAAATCGTGATAAGTCACAATTCTTAGCCAATATTAGTCATGAATTGCGCACACCTTTGAATGCCATTATTGGGTTTTCGGAGATTATTAAAAATAGTGCGGTCAATGAAATGGATGGTCAAAAGCTGGAAGGGTATATCAACGATATCCACTCATCGGGCGTTCATTTGCTTAGTTTGATTAATGATATTCTTGATTATTCTAAAGCTGAAGCGGGCAAGATGGAAATGGAAGTGTCTGAAGTCAATCTCAACAAGCTGGTGCATAATTGTGTGCGCTTGGTAACGCCCCGTGCTGATGCAGCTAATGTTTCATTGATAGAAGCCATGCCTAAGGAAATATTGAATATTGTGACTGACAGTAAAAAATTCAAACAGATTCTCCTCAATTTACTTTCTAACGCTATTAAATTCACACCTGCTGGTGGAGAGGTGCGCATTACCGCTTGGGCGGATATTAATAGTGATACTTACATGTTTGAAGTGCGCGACAGCGGAATTGGAATTGCCCCAAAGGATATTTCCCGCGCTATGTCGCCATTTGGGCAGGTTGACAGTGCTATGAGCCGTAAATATGAAGGAACTGGGCTTGGTCTGCCGCTTACGGGAAAATTTGTAGAATTAATGGGTGGAAAATTTGAAATTGAGAGTGAGGTCGGTGTAGGAACTACCATCAGATTCTCCGTTCCTCGCGAAGTAAAATCCAGTGAAGAATTAGTTGTTAAAAATGCCGAATAGATTTTTATAGTTTTTATTGTTATCATCCTACCTATGAAAAGATTAACCACACTTGATATAATTGCCAGAAAAGGTTTAGAGCCGTTGGTGGTTTTGACGGCGTACACGACCCCGCAGGCGCGTCTGCTGGACGAACATGTTGATATTTTGCTGGTTGGTGATTCACTCGGTATGGTGCTTTATGGTATGGAAAGCACTCTGCCTGTTACCGTTGATATGATGATAGCGCATGGAAGCGCGGTGGTGCGAGGGTCTAAGCACGCTTTGGTGGTGGTGGATTTGCCTTTTGGAAGTTATCAAGCATCGCCTGCACAGGCGTTTGCAACCTCTGCCAGTGTACTCACTAACACAGGTTGCAATGCGGTTAAGCTCGAAGGTGGCGTTGAAATGGCGGAAACGGTGCGTTTTTTGACTTCGCGCGGTATCCCAGTTATGGGGCATGTTGGGCTGAAACCACAAAGCGTGAATGCTATGGGTGGGTATCGCACGCAGGGAAAAAATGAAATGGAAGCTGCTTCGATATTTGCTGATGCAAAGGCTATAGAGCAGGCAGGAGCTTTTGCGATTGTTATTGAAGGCGTGGTAGAAGAAGTTGCAAAAAATCTTACCCACAATCTTTCTATTCCAACTATCGGTATTGGTGCGTCACCAGTTTGTGATGGGCAAGTGCTTGTCACCGAGGATATGCTAGGTTTAAGCGGTGGGTACGTTCCGCGCTTTGTCAAACCATATGCGAGTCTTGCTAGCGTGGTGGAAGAAGCGGTTAAAAAATATGCACAGGAAGTGCGTAGCCGTAAATTCCCTAGCGCAGAATATTGTTATCCTTATAAAAAAGAAGAATAGATTATTATTTAACTAATTAACTAACAAAATGCTTACAGCATTTTGACGCTGCCTACGGCGCGAAAAATCACGCTTTCGGCTGCGATTTTCATAGCTGATTTTAATCAGCTATTTCCATTCCAGAGAATTAAAATCGCTGCAAGACCCACAGTGTAAATCCCATTTTTCGTGACGATGCCCACAGGTTTTGCATAGCCAGATTCCGTTATTCATGTTTCCTGAAAGAGCATCATGCAATTTTTCCCTACGTTCAGGTTTTTCATTTATAATTATCTCGTTCAGCACCTCAATAAACAGTGGAGAAGGATTTTTCTTCCATGCCCGCGTAATTAGTTTGATAGCTTTTTCTGACATATTATTTTGACTATATGCCCGAGCGACAAAAGCTATCGCAGGAGAAAAATCTGGCAGAACGCGCAATATATTCTTTGTAAGATACAAGGCTTGTTCAGCCCGTCCATCCTCTAACAATAATTCACCACGTGAAAGTTGGATTAATGTGTATATACGAAGCTTCTCTTTGCGCGGAAGTCTAGTCTTCTGCACATTATCCAGTGCTTCATGCCAATGTTTAAGGCGAACCTGAAGGCTTGCGACAGCAAGGGCGGAGGCATTATCCCGAGGATTCATCGTCTGAGCTTTTTTAGCCAGTTGCAATGCTTTCGGCAAATTATCCTGCTTGCTTGCACTGTCGCTTAAAGAGCGAGCAGCGAGATATTCAGTTTCTTTATGTTCAAGAAGTTGCTCTAGCAAAGTTTGGGTTAAGGCATCATTGCCACGACTTTTGGCAATTTGTGCAGAAAGCAATAAAGTAAGCGGAGTGCGCCCCAGTAGTTTTTCAACCTTATGGACATGCTGTTCAGCCGCATCAATATTGGAAGAGGCAAGTGCAGCAACGCTATAGGTTAGTTCGCTTATTCCAGTTTTAAGCTGTCTTACGCTGCGTCTCTGCAAAATGCGTGATGGGGTGGAAATTATGCGCCTTAAAATCAGAGTGATTAATATCAGCAATATTGATGTCAGCAATATAGTTAGGATAATAAAAGCAGCACTGGTTTCTATCTGATAGTCAAACCACAGCATCGTTACAGAACCAGGATTATCAACTATAAGCGATACTGCAAGGCTAGTGCAGGCAATGAAAATCAGGAATAATAATAAATTTATCATGGCTGTGGCACTGGTTTGGTTTGTGTCAGTGTTAATTGCAATTTATCAAGATTCATATTGGTATCGAGCAGATTTTGCGCGTCTGCCACCCATCCTGTAAAAATCTCTTGGGCGGGCTGTGAAAGTTTTTCCAGTTCTTTTAACGTTGCTGGTAGGTTATTCTTGGATAATTTATTTTCCGCGCGTGCCAGAATTGCTTCGTCGCTGTCTCCAACTTGTTCTCCGACCTTTCTGATTGTAACGAATTTATGCAGAATCTTCAGAAAAGCACCCTCATTTTTATTGGTGAGTGTTTGTTTTATCAGCGGTGCAAATTGTGTTTTAAGCTGGGCGGTAGTTTTTATTCCGCTTTCGGAATGTTTATCTATGGTGGCGATAATTTCTTTGGCTTGCAGGTTAGTCGCTGTGAGTGCTTTCAACTGATTTAATATTGCGCTGTAAGTCTCACCATTATTTGCTGCATCTTTTAGTTGTCCAAAAATAACAAGTGATGAAAGAAGGTTATTAGCTTTGTTCTGAGCATCTGAACTTTGTGCCTCAAAATTCTTCTTCAATTCCGACAAAGCATTGGCGTGAGCTGTTTCCAGTGAAGCAATTTTTTCTTCAAGATCATGAATGCGTTCATCGCTTTGTGGCGGGTTTTCTGCTATAACAACAGGTGATGTTGGAGCTGGTGCGACATTTTCTTCCACCACTTTTTCAATCTGCGGATCATTTTTTTTATCGACACTATTTTCAGGTTGCTTTTCGGTTAGTTGGGCAGGAGGGGTCTCTGCTGGTTTTTCTATTATCTTTTCTTCTATCTTTTCAGCGGTTTTGTCTTTTGTTTTGCCAGATAGAGATGCCTGTATTTTTTGTCCGAAGGCACTTACAATGACGTATAACAAAACTACGGCAATTAAAGCAAACCTGAATTTGTCACGCAAGCTGATAGGTTGTTTGCTAGGTGCTTTTTCCTGTTCTTCTGGCTGTTCTGACATTGGGTTACCCTTTGTTATTTCCGTAGGCATTATCTACGCAAGTGATGAGAGATGCAAGCGTTGCCTTATCTGCGCTATATATTCTTTGCCAATTAGTTGTTTGCAGTGTTTCGGCAATAGAATCGCTAAGGCAGAAAACATCAATTTTATCCAGCGTTTTTAGAATATTGGCTTTTTCGACAAGGGTTAAAAAGATTTGCGCTGAGCGCCTAGAAAAAAAAGAAAGCGCATCAATTTGTCCGCGTTTTAATTGTTCCACCAGCGTATCGGATAATGCTTCTGCCGCAACGGCTTCATAAGCTGCAATGCGTGTGACTAGCATTGCGCGTGTGCTGAGTGCTTCACCTAAATCGGCACTTATATGTTCGCCAGAAATATATAAAAATCTGGAATCTTCATCATAGCAATCAAGAATGTAATCTATAAGATGCTCGACTGTTTCTCCTGTAACACTTATTCTATAAAAACCAAGCTGGGCTGCAACATCTGCTGTTGCTTCACCAACGCAGAGCAAAAACATATCTCGTAATTCTGTGAGCAGGGCGAGGGCTTGTACGCCATGCTTGCTGGTAACAATCACGGCATCGGGAGCATCGAGTAAGGCATGTTCAACTTCCAAGCGTTTATTGTGGTCCAAAACTATTTCAGTAAGTGGTTCATGGATAACGTGATAACCACGTTCAATAAGTTCATCACGCAGAATCATCTCATCACCCAAAGGTCGGGTTATAACGATAGTTTTTGCACCAGTTTTAGCGTTTATAGAATTTTGTGGCATAGGCTCTCATTCTTATAATTATGAAATCGGAATTGTATCAATTATTACGAAAGCCTGCGCATAAGGATGTTCATCGCTGAGGCTTACAAATATTTTGGCTTCCGTTCCCCGTGGGGTGATGGTTTGTAAATGCAACTTTGCTGCACCTGATAATTTTATTTCGGTTGCGCCATTTGCATTTTTTATCACCTCAATATCCTGCCATGAAACATTATTATTTCTGCCTATATTTAAGGCTTTGTAACAAGCTTCTTTAGCGGCAAAACGTTTGGCGTAAGTTGAGGCCATGGCTTTAATATCTGCGTTTTTATTGCGTTTGGCATATTGCTGTTCGGCTGGTGTGAAGATGCGGTTTTCAAAACGCTTCCCGTAACGCGTAAGTGAGTTTTCAATACGGCGTATATCCACTAAATCACTGCCTATGCCGAGTATCATAAATTTCCGCGTGCGTTATTCATGATTTCTCTCATCTGGGTAATCGCTTTTTTTAACCCTACAAATACTGCTTCGCCGATTAAAAAATGCCCGATATTCAGCTCAACAATTTCTGGAATTGCAGCAATATTTGCTACGTTTTTGTAATTAAGACCATGCCCTGCATGAACTTCTAAACCTGGTTTGTGAGCGTGTTTTGCTGAATTTATAATTGCTTGCAGGTTTGTTTGTGAAACATCTTCCGCATAAGTTCCTGTGTGTAATTCCACCACTCTTGCGCCAGTGCGTTTTGCTGCTTCTATCTGCTCGATGTTGGGAGCAATGAATAGAGAAACACGGCTGCCGTTATCCTGCAATTTTTTTATATAGGGAGTAAGAGTTTTTTCCATCGCCACCACATCTAAACCGCCTTCAGTGGTAAGTTCAGCGCGCTTTTCTGGCACTAGGCAAACTGCATGGGGTTTTACCTTAAAGGCGATAGAGAGCATTTCAACAGTTGCTGCTATTTCCAAATTAAGCGGTAGTGGAACTTCATTTTTCAACCGCTCAATGTCACTATCTTTGATATGTCTTCTGTCTTCGCGCAGGTGGGCGGTGATGCCGTCTGTACCTGCTTCCAGCGCAACTAATGCAGCGCGAATCGGGCAGGGATTATCACCACCACGCGCATTACGCAGTGTTGCCACATGGTCAATGTTTATGCCGAGTCGTAATTTGGCGGGCATTATTTATTCTCTTTTGCCAAAAATAAAGTTGATTTGCCACCATCCATTAAAGTTTTTAGCGGATGATTTTCTGTGCCTTTGGCAATTATCATATTGCAGCCAGCAGAAGTTGCGATTTTGGCAGCAATAATTTTGGTTGTCATTCCACCAGTGCCGACCAAACTTCCTGTTCCACCTGCCATAGCTTCAATTTCAGGCGTGATTTCGCTGATTTTTTTTTGGAATTTAGCATTTGGATTATTGCGTGGATCTTCGCTATAAAGCCCATCAATATCGGAAAATATAATCAGCAAATCTGCATTTGCCATTTGTGCCACATGCGCCGCCAAGCTATCATTATCACCAACTCGTAATTCCTCGGTCGCCACTGTATCATTTTCATTGATTACAGGCACGATGCGGGGATTTTTTAGCAAAGTTTCCAAAGTATTGCTGGCATTTTTTGCACGAGTTTTACTGCTAATATCATCAGCCGTAAGGAGCATTTGTGCAGGATAAAGATATATTCCAACATTTCCTAAATATTCTGCCCAAAGTGCCATAAGAGAACTCTGTCCACAAGCTGCTGCTGCTTGTTTTTCTTCTAATGATAATTTTTTTGTACCATATCCTAAAACATTACGTCCTAATGCTACCGCACCAGACGACACAACAATTATTTCTTTGCCATCACGCTTTAGTTTTGCAATGTCGGATACCAATGTAAGAATCCAATCTCTGCGCTCAAGATTATCCTCGCCAATAATCAACGATGACCCAATTTTTATTACAATGCGTTTGGCGGTGGTGAGCATTATTTATTTTCCTCGGCTCGCTTCTCCTCAATCACTCGCAGCATTTCACGCAGTAGCGGTTTGACACCTTCGCCTGTGAAGCCAGAAATCTGCCAGATTTTCTTTTTGCTGGCTTTTTTAAGGGCTGCGGATTTTTCTTTTATTTCTTCTGGAGTAAGAGCATCGCATTTATTCAGGGCGATGATTTCGTCTTTTGCGTATAGTTCTTTGCTATATTCTTTCAGTTCTTTGCGAATTGTTTTATAGGCTGCGACCACATCATCCTGCGTGCCGTCAATCAGGTGCAGTAAAGCACNNCGACATGCCCGAGGAATTTTAGCCCTAAGCCCACGCCTTCGCTTGCACCTTCGATCAACCCCGGAATATCCGCTAGAACAAATTCGCGGTTATCAACATAGACTACGCCCAACTGCGGGGTGAGGGTAGTGAATGGATAATCAGCGATTTTTGGTTTGGCGCGGGAAACCGCTGCAAGAAAAGTTGATTTTCCAGCGTTCGGTAAACCAAGTAATCCAGCGTCGGACATCAGTTTTAATTTCAACCAAAGCCAATGTTCTTCGCCTTCTTCCCCCGGTGTGGAGATGCGTGGAGCTTGGTTGGTTGATGATTTGAAGCATTGATTGCCAAGCCCGCCCTTGCCACCTTGCGCCAGCTTTACGCGCTGCCCAACGCGTGTAAGATCGGCGACCACTGTTTCTTTGTCATCGGCAAGAATTTGTGTGCCAACGGGTAGTTTGACGATCATATCATCAGAGGACGCGCCAGTGCAGTTGCTGCCCATGCCGTGCTGCCCTTTTTTGGCTTTGAAATGCTGCTGGTAGCGGAAATCTATCAGCGTGTTAAGCCCGCCAATACATTCAGCAATCACGCTGCCACCATCGCCGCCATTACCACCATCTGGACCACCGTCAGGGATAAATTTTTCACGCCGAAAGCTGACGCAGCCTTTTCCGCCGTCGCCACTGCGAATATATATTTTTGCTTCGTCTAGGAATTTCATTTATTACTCAAATCCGCTACCTAAACCAATACCCTTGAAATCATGTGATTCCTTCGATGCAGCAAGCGAGAAGCGACAATAGGTAAACCCCTCATTCCAAGCCTGTTTATACTGATCACTAGCAGCCATTTCAGGGCGTTTTTTGAAGCCATACATTAATTTGTAATCCCAGCCACCTTCGGATGACAAACCGCTGTCGCAGCCGTCTTCCCAACCGAGCTTATATTCTGGTGACCCTGGGGGATCAACAAAGCCAAGCATCATCTGTCTGCAGCCACCGAGAAGAACCGTTATCCCTAAAATAAGGATATATTTTTTCATATTTCGTTACCTTGTGTCTTATATATTTGGAATCATAACATAAAATTCGCTCTATAAAACTTAATTTATTGAATATTTACCTGATGGGCTGTATAGACGCGGGTCTATGATAGACGCACCATACATAAATCGCCGTACATTCGCGATTATTTCACACCCTGACGCGGGGAAGACGACGCTTACTGAAAAGCTACTGCTTTTCGGTGGGGCAATTCATCTGGCAGGGGCGGTGAAAGCCAAGAAGGGCGGGCAATCAGCACGTTCAGATTGGATGGCGATTGAGCAGCAACGCGGTATTTCTGTGACCGCTTCAGTCATGACATTTGAATATGAAAAAAACACCATAAACCTACTGGATACCCCTGGGCATAAGGATTTTTCTGAAGACACTTACCGTACGCTTACTGCTGTTGATTCGGCGGTGATGGTGCTTGATGGTGCAAAAGGCATTGAAGAACAGACACTTAAGCTGTTTGAAGTTTGTCGCTTGCGGGATACTCCCGTTCTTACATTTATCAACAAAATGGATCGTGAGGTGCGCGAACCATTTGAACTGCTTGATGAAATCGAAAAGAGGCTGGCTCTTGACGTTTGCCCAATCACTTGGCCGATTGGTATGGGTGAGAGGTTTCGTGGTTGTTTCAACCTAGTTACTGATAAATTATATTTATTTGAAACAGGACAAGGCAGCAAAATTTCCGAAGCGATGCAGTTTACAGGGGCGAACGATTCCAACCTTGATTTACATATTCCAGCAGCCCAGCTTGCAGCATTTCGTGAAGAAGTGGCGATGGTGAAGGCGATTTACCCGCCTTTTAACCGTGAACATTATCTTGAAGGGCATTTAACGCCTGTATTTTTTGGTAGTGCAGTGAATAATTTTGGTGTGCGCGAATTGCTCGAGGCTCTCTGCGAATTTGCTCCCAGCCCGCGTGTTCAGGCGGCGCAGCCCCGTCCAGTTGAGCCTTCAGAGCCGAAATTTACTGGTTTTGTGTTCAAAATTCAGGCGAATATGGACAAAAACCACCGTGACCGCATTGCCTTTGTGCGGATCTGTTCAGGAAAATATACGCGGGGGATGAAGGTGCTGCATGTGCGCTCGGGGAAAACTCTGGCACTCAATAATCCTGTGCTGTTCCTTGCTCGTGAGCGAGAACTAGCGGAAGAAGCATGGCCAGGTGATATTCTTGGCATACCAGGTCATGGGCATTTACATATTGGTGATGCTCTGACCGAAGGTGAGCAGCTGGTTTTTAGCGGAATACCGAGCTTTGCCCCTGAGCTTTTTCAGCGCGTGCGTCTTGATGATCCGCTTAAGTCCAAGCAGCTAAAAGCTGCGCTGGAACAATTGGCAGAGGAGGGGGCATCACAGATTTTTAAGCCTCTGGACGGAGCGAGTTGGATTATCGGGGTAGTTGGGCAATTACAGTTTGATGTGATAGCCTCGCGCTTGCTTTCGGAATATGGCGTGCGTGGTAGTTTTGAGGCTGTGCCATATACCACCGCCCGTTGGATTAAAGCCAAATCACCAGAAAAACTGAGGGAATTTGCCGAGCGTAATAAATATAACACCGCGCAGGATGCCTCAGGTGCGCTCACCTATCTAGCCCCAAATGCATGGAATTTACAGCGCGTGGGGCAGGATTTCCCTGATATTGAGTTTTTGAAAACTAGAGAATATAGATAATTCAATAGCATATCTGGTTTATATTAACCGCTTTTTCCTGTCACGGAACTGTAACTTGTGTGGTTGGTGGGTTTTTGTTAATATTACAAGCTGGCTATAACAAATTTGAATCTGGGTGAGTTTGTGGACGAAAAACCTGTAGCAGATAAAACTGAAAAGAAGGAAAAAAAGCTTGGTGCGGGAGCAGTTCTGAACGCGGCTGCTTATCCTATTTCTGCTGCTGTTGGATCATATGTATTAGTCAAAGATGTGCATCATGAGTCTTATGAAAGACTCAGAGATTCCGTGTTTTCTGAATTACGTGAGAAAAATATTAATAAGCTAATAGGAGCTCGTGATGGAAAAAATCCTAGTGAGGAAATAGCAAAAATTAGGCAAGGGTTTGATAATGAGAGAGCTGCTATATTTGAGAAAATGGGTTTCACTAGTTTAAAGAGACATTTTGATAATCTTCCCATTCCTTATAAAAACAAGGTGGTAATTAATGCTCTAACTGCATCAGGTATAACGTTGGGTGCATTGCTATTGGTTGCCAACAGTAAGAATGTTTTTAATGAACTCCTTGGCAATGGCGAGGATAATGGTAAAAGTAGGTAACGATTTTAGCCTTTTGCCAGTTTTTTAATCAAGCCAGTAGATACACTCAGAGCCTGTTCAACCAGAGCTTTCTGTTCTTTCTCATGAACTTTCAAATATCCAACTGCAGGTGAGGCTGCCTCAGGGCGACCAGCATAACCAACACGGATATTCCTACCTATAGAATCTAGAGCATCCTCAATGCGCGAACCTACAAACGTCCACGCGCCCATATTCTTCGGCTCTTCCTGACACCAGATTATATCCGCGTTTTTATAACGCTTTAATTCTGCTGTTAGTTCTTTGGCAGGGAAGGGGTAATATTGCTCCATGCGGATGATAGCTACATCATCAATATTCTGTGCTGCACGACTTTCATACAGGTCGTAATAGACCTTACCAGAGGTGATAACTACACGACGGACTTTTTCATCCTTCACCAATTTACTTGCATCGGGAATAACGCGCTGGAAATGTGTTCCTGTTTCAAAGTCTTTTAAGTCGGAAACCGCAAGTTTATGACGCAGCAGAGATTTCGGAGTCATAACAATTAATGGTTTGCGGAAATTACGTTTCAATTGACGGCGTAGAACGTGGAAAAAATTAGCAGGGGTGGTGCAATTGACCACCTGCATATTATCTTCAGCGCAGAGCTGAAGGTAACGTTCCAAGCGCGCGGAGCTATGTTCTGGTCCTTGCCCTTCATAACCATGTGGCAGGAGCATAACCAACCCTGACATCCGCAACCATTTAATCTCTCCAGAAGATATAAACTGGTCGATAATCACCTGTGCGCCATTGGCAAAATCACCAAACTGTGCTTCCCAGATTGTCAGGTAATTAGGAAGTCCAAGGCTATAGCCATATTCAAAACCGAGAATAGCAAACTCAGAAAGCGAGCTGTCGATAACTTCATATGGTTTTTGTTTAACGCCCAAATTATTCAGAGGTATATAGCGTTCTTCAGTTTCCTGATCTACCAGCACGCTGTGGCGGTGCGAGAATGTTCCACGCCCACAATCCTGTCCAGAAAGGCGCACACCACTATCTTCAGCGAGCAATGTCCCGAAAGCAAGTGCTTCGCCCATAGCCCAATCCAGACCAGTACCAGTTTCCATCATAGCTTTTTTGGCTTCCAACTGGCGGATGATTTTAGAATTAACTTTAATATTGGAAGGGTTTTTGGCTAGAGCCAGACCAATGGTTTTCAATGTTGCCATTTTAACCCCAGTGTCACCATCTGGATGTTCACCTTTTGGCTTAGAAAGACCTGCCCACTGACCTTCCAGCCAATCAGCTTTGTTCGGCTTGAAGGTTTTGGCTGCCTCATATTCAGACTCAAAAAACGCTTTATATTGAGCAAATTTTTCTTCAACATTTTGAGCAGTCAGTACGCCTTCTGCTACTAATCTATCAGAATAAATTTTTGCAGGCAGAGGCTTCTTTGCTATTTCGCGGTACATTATTGGTTGAGTGAACGCAGGTTCATCAGATTCGTTATGCCCATATTTACGATAGCAGAAAATATCGACCACAGCATCGCGCTTGAAGGCTTGGCGGAATTCCGTAGCGAGGCGACATACATAAGACACTGCTTCAGGATCATCACCATTTACATGGAAAATAGGTGCTTGCACAGCTTTAGCAACGTCAGTTGGGTAAGGTGTGAAGCGTGAATATTTCGGGCTGGTGGTGAAGCCAATTTGGTTGTTTACTATAACGTGAACCGTGCCACCTGTGCGATAACCACGCAGTTCGGAAAGTGCGAGAACTTCTGGCACAGAACCTTGACCAGAAAATGCTGCGTCACCATGCAGCATCACACCCATTACGCTGCCTTTATCTTCTGTGTCACCGTATATATCCAATTTAGCGCGCACCTTGCCAACAACAACAGGATTTACCGCTTCCAGATGTGAAGGATTGGCGAGCAGCGATAAATGGATTTTACCATATGGCGTTTCGCGGTCGGAAGAAGTTCCAAGATGATATTTTACGTCACCAGATGATGTTATCCAATCAGGAAAATCCATATTGCCTTGGAAGATGGAAAGAAGTTCAGCGTATGGTTTTCCCATAGTTGTGGTCAGAACGTTCATGCGCCCACGATGAGGCATTCCCAAAACGATTTCTTTTACACCGCCTTTTGCAGCATTATTGATGATGGATTCTAAGCCAGCGAGCATTGCGTCACCACCTTGCGCGGAGAAGCGTTTTGTACCTGTATATTTTATCTGCACGAATTGTTCGAATGCTTCCACTTCTACCAAAGTATTCCAGATGGATTTTTTTTCGGCGGCTGAAAAGCCAAAACGTCCGTGATCTTGTTCAAAACGCTTTTGTATCCATGCTTTTTGCTCAGGGTGCTGGATATGCATGAATTCTACACCGATATTTCCGCAATAGGTCTGGCGCAGTATAGAAACAATATCTTTTAGCTTCGCTTTTTTAATGCCGAGTGAGCCATCGAGGAAAATCTCACGTTCCATATCAGCGTCAGTGAAACCATAGCTTGCAGGATCAAGCTCTGAGTGAGGAGAGGAAATTTCTAAACCAAGAGGGTCTAAATTAGCCAGCAAATGACCGCGAACACGATATGCACGAACCATCATGATCGCACGGATAGAATCATGAGCGAATTTTTCTACATCATCTGTGCTGGTAGCCGTTGATTTAGCGGTTGGCGCAGCAGCTCCTTTTTTATCGCTTTTTACAGTGGCAGGAACTTCTTCAACTGCTCCTATTACCTGACTTTTTACTTTTGCCCAGCTGGCACTGCGTTGTGCTGCGCCAGCACCATTGGTTGAGTCACGGAAAAAATCACGCCAACTTACATCAACGCTGCCCGCATCCTGCAAATAACGTTCATAGAGTTCTTCTATAAAAACGCTATTACCAGCGAAAAGAGAAGATGTGCTTTCAAATTGTGCCATAATTTATCTCATAATTAGCTAAAGAACAGGATATTAAGCAGCTCTTTTCTTCAATAGCTCTGCCATGGTACGACCTAGATTAGCAGGTGAATCAGAAACTACAATACCTGCTGATTTCATCC
>CXWL01011376.1_pt1 | contig 19857 bp, 12 predicted proteins | sample 590931 | NCBI WGS metagenome assembly CXWL01 (sample SAMEA3498368, study PRJEB10139) | groundwater metagenome | biome: water well; material: biofilm material | place: Germany | collected 2015-04-27 | reverse complement strand
CAAACCCGCCTAGTTTGAGCAGGTCTCTTCTTGAAAATTTGTTTTTCATTTTTACCTCTAAAAGTTATTTCTCTACCGTACACAGAAACCCTAAAGGTCTGCTTTCCCTTCGTAAATTTGGGAATTCCCAAAAAGACCTTTAGGGTTTTTCACGAGAGAAATGTACGGTAGCGAATGTTGCATTATATGCCGAACTAATATTACAGCGCAAGGAGACCCTACTCCCCAAAGGGGAGAATCAGGTTTCCTTTGCTGATGAAAATGACGGTTCAACGACTGATCCTGCAAATTTTGGTTACGGTTTCCAACTTTTATACAATTGATAGGCGGGCGGCGGTTTTAATTTGTTGTCGCGTTCACGCACCCGTTCTGCCAGCCATTGAAACCACTCAAAAGCAGACTCGCGATTCCATGCCGCGCGGATCTCTGAAACATAATTTTCCAATTTGCCCCAGGAAAGCAAAATAGGGCCGCTGTAGGCATCCTCCACCATAGAGATTTCGATCTCGCGGCGGTATACAAGAATGCCTAATCTTTCCCAGGTGCCCAACAGCATGTAGAATGCCAGGTATTGATCCTGCGGAAGATTGTCTATTTCCTCTTTGGCGGGGTTGTGGTTTAGGTCGAGCACGTACAACAAGCCTTTGATAAATTCATTGGTCTGAAAGGAATTAAGCATCAGAATGGCGGCTTCGCGTTTTCGCATGGCCTGAAAATTTCGCAGGTTCAGAATCCCAAAGATAATACCGAGAATAACCGCGCTGGTGGAAATGATCTGAAAAATAAGAGTCAACGCCATCGAGCAACTCCTTCCACATTGAAAACTGTTATCGTGTATGTTGCGCGAGTATAGCACGCGGAATCAAAATGCGGCAAAATGCCGCATTGATGAGCGTAGCGCAAAAGTGTCGGTATACTGAGCGCGGGTATAAATTGCGCTTTTGCTAAATAAATTCCACCCGAATTCTTAACGCAAAGGCGCAAGGGCGCGAAGGAAAAACCTTGAATCTTTGCGACTTTGCGTTAAACCGCAATTAATGACCGCGCCCAGTATAAATTTCCGCTTTTATTTTTGATACTGTTTCAACCACCAGTCTGCGCCTGGCAAACCGCTTTCTTTTACGGTGTTCACCAATTTGTCTATGTCAAAAGTAACGCGGCGCAGGTCTACGTCGAAGGAACTGTCGGATTGCCCAATGATCGTATATTCGGCCCAGGGCAGCAGGCGGGGCGGGTTGCCCGGCGAGAAGGAAAACTCGAATGCATTGCCGATACTGCCGGAATTCAGGATCAGTTTTTTTCCATACCGCCGATGCATTTGAATGTGCGAATGGCCGCCAATGAAAACAGATGCGGTTTGCCCGGCAAAATATTTATCCAGCGTTTCCGGGGGCGTGGTGGCCTGAATGATATCCGTGCGCGAGAGCGGCGACCCGTGAAACGCCAGCAACTGCACCCCGTTTGGAAATATCAATTCATGCGTGTTCTTAAAAGATTTTATAAATTCCAAATCGTCCGAAGTGAGTCGCTCGCGGCACCAATACAGGTCTGGAATCAAGTGCTGGGTAATTTCATGCTGCCCGGCCTGCTCCGGCGCCAGAACGGCTTCATCATGATTGCCTTTAATATAAATTCCGTTAAATGACCGCAGAGCCTCCAGCGCTTCCCGTGGCTGTGGGCCAAGGCTCACCGTATCCCCAAGGCAGATGATTAGATCAACGCCCTGGGTTTTAATATCTGCAATAACCGCTTGCAGCGCTGTGAAATTTCCATGAATATCCGATATAAACGCAATGCGCATCAGCTTCCCTTTTCTTTCACCATTGTACACGAGACCGCTGGGTAATTTGAGATTTTTGACCTAAATAGAACTTTTGGGTGATGTTTCATTTCTTGACATCGCTTCGCATCCTTGTCCGCGCCCATGCCTGCCTGCCGACCTACAGACATTTTTCACGCTTCAGGCGAGTGAATGAAAACCTCGCTGGTATTCACTTCGATTTCGATTGCGTCGCCATATTGAATGTAAGGAATTTCGCGCGCAATCACTTCGATCAGCGCGGGGTTTTGGAAATGAGTTTTCTTCGTTTCGGGGTGCGGATAATATACCCAGCTTGAATATTCCACATTCTTGAAGAAGACTCTACAGCGGGAAAAGGAAAAGGTTTCCGGTGGATGCAGGTCTGTCCATTTCACCAGCTCGAAGGTGAGTTCGGGATGGATCATCTTAAACTCGAGCGGCGCAATGGAAATGTTCAGCGTGCCGTTGAAGTACTCGTACAGATCGAGACCGAGGGCTTTGAAATATGGTTTTTGTTTTTCCAGCGAACTATACGGGTACTCCCTGGATGGACGCGAGGCAACTTGATGTCCGCGTGTGAGGATGCCCTGCAGGCGTTTGCGCATAATGCGGCGAAGTAGTCTTTTTCTACCAATCCCCGGCATATTGAATATTGAACGAACCAACCATTCTTTCGATGTATTTCCGCCTGAGTTCCACAAGCTGCCTGCCGTGCAAATTGTCGTGTGCCACCCAGCAGGCGAACATTTCCCCTGCTTTTATGGAACCAAACTCGGAAGTGTAGGTAGTCTCCAAATCTGTATTGGAAATTGACTTTAGCCATTCCAGAGATTTCCTTCTTTCGTCGAAGAATTTTCCCTGCATTTCCGCTAGATTCTGTTGGTTGTATTTTCGTTCCGTTACCCAGCCTTGCGGATCGATCCTGTGCCATTCTCCATTTTGTCTGTGCAGGCTCGCATTGAGCGAAGTCGAAATGATGAAATCCAGATGCTCGCGAAAATCCTCCCGCTCTTCATCATATAAATGACAGACGACTTCGAGGATTGACCATGAATCTGAATCTGGTTTGATCTGCGCCTCTTCCTGGCTGATGCCTGCCAGCAAAGCCCGAATCATTTCCGTACTCTGGGTGAGTTCCTGATAAAGCGTTTGGAATTCCATGGTTTCCTCTATATTTGTCTCTCAGACTTTATGGCGCTGGCGTGGACTCTGACTCAATCGGCAAATTGGGACATACTGCCTGATGCGCTAGCGGGCAGCGCATTGCCTATATATTGATTCCGTTTCATCGTACAGACCCTAAAGGTTTCTTTCGTCGACCCTCGTCACGTCTGGCAGGTGAGTCTTGCATATCAAGACGACTGGTAGTGAGGAAAACCTTTAGGGTCTCTCACGGCTCAATCGGCAAATTGGGACAAACCGCCTGATACGGCTGCGTATCCCCGATAAATGTTTTCCACTCTGCGTGAGTCAAATTGCGAAGCGCATATGAGCAAGCGGTAACTATCAAGTCATCTGGTAAGTATTCCCATGCACGAGCGGTATCATCCCAACTTGCTGAAACTACGTAGCTGCTGTCCGGACTGAAGATGGCGGTGATCACATGATCATCATGTGTTGTGCGAGCAATTTCCTCCCCGCTTGCTACCTCCCAAACACGGGCAGTATGATCTGCGCTTCCCGACACAATGTATTTCCCATCTGGACTGAAATTGACTGAGTTTACTTCATAGTCATGAGTCATGCGGAAAATTTCCTTTCCACTTAAAACTTCCCATATACTTACCGTGCCATCCCAACTTCCAGAGACCACATGTTTACCATCAGGGCTAAATGCAATAGAAGATACTCTACTAAAGAGAGCGGAAGGCACTTTATCATGCGTCATACGGCTAAGCTCCTCCCCCGTTGTAGCTTCCCAAACGCGTGCCGTACCATCGCTACCTCCCGAGATCACATACTTGCCATCCGGACTGAAGGCGACAGAAGTGATAATACCTGGACTATGATTAGTCACGCGGGCGAGTTCTTCTCCAGATGCGGCATCCCATACACGAGCGGTGTTATCACGACTTCCTGAAACCACGTATTTACTGTCTGGGCTAAAGGCAACGGATGTCACTTCATCTCCATGAGTCATGCGAGCGACTTCCTCTCCGCTAGTGGCGTTCCATACTCGAGCAGTATGATCCAAACTTCCCGAGACCACGTACTTTCCATCCGGGCTAAAGGAAACTGAGATCACCTCGCCATTATGAGCCATATGAGTAAGTTCCTTTCCGCTTACTGCTCCCCATACGCGGATAGTGTAATCATCACTTCCTGAAACTACATATTTTCCATCCGGGCTAAAGGCAACAGAACGAACTGCACCACCATGGGATATTCGGGCGATCTCTTCCCTATATCTGGCTTTCCATACACGGGCAGTACCATCTTCACTTCCAGAGACCATGTAACTGCCATCTGGGCTGAAAGCAATGGAGAATACAGCGCCCTTATGCGTCATGCGGGTAAATTCCTGCCTATTTACGGCTTCCCAAACACGGGCAGTATTATCGGAACTTCCTGAGACTACATACTTACCGTCTGGACTGAAGGCGACAGAGTAAACCCTACCTTCATGGGTCATGTGGGCTAGTTCCCTACCAGTTGAAGCCTCCCACACGCGAGCAGTGTAATCCCAACTTCCTGAAACGACATACTTTCCATCCGGACTGAAAGCCATGGAGGTTACTGGAGTATCATGGGTTATGCGAGCAAGTTCTTTCCCGTTCTCAACCTTCCACACGTTGGCAGTCCGATCCATAGCTCCCGAAGCCACGTACTTGCTGTCCGGACTAAAAGAAACTGTGGTTACAACACTAAGATAGGTCATGCGGGCGATTTCCTCCCCCGTGGTTGCCTCCCATACACGAGCGGTGTAATCCGAACTTCCCGAAGCAACGTATTTTCCATCTGGACTAAAGTCAACCGAAGAGACACTGTCGCCATGGGTCATATGGGCGATTTCCTCTCCGGTAACAACATTCCATACGAGGACAGTATGGTCATAGCTTCCTGAAACTGCGTACTTCCCATCCGGACTGAAGGCAATGGATGACACAGCATCGCCGTGGGTCACACGACTCAGTTCTTTTCCTGTTTCAACCTCCCACACACGGGCGGTGTTATCGTAACTTCCGGAGATTATATAGTTTCCGTCCGTACTGAAAGCAATGGAAGACACAGTGCCACCAAGGGTCATACGACTCAATTCTTTTCCTGTTTTAGCCCCCCACACACGGATGGTGTTATCGCTACTCCCAGATACCACATACTTGCCATCTGGACTGAAAGCAACCGAAGAGACAGCATCACCATGGGTCATGCGGGAGATTTCCACACCACTTGCAACATCCCACACACGGGCAGTGTTATCACCGCTTCCTGTAACCACGTACTTGCTGTCCGGGCTAAAGGCGGTGGAGTACACAGCATTTTCATGATCCATGCGAGCAATTAAAAGTGTGGAGTGATTATCATTAATTAAAAAACGGGCGCCCTCCCCGGTTGGGATCAACCGCATGGATTGTATGGCAAGCAGGGACGCAACCATTTGGTTTGAGCCTCGGTCTTTATTAAGAAGGTGTGCCTGTGCGGCTAATTGACGAGCAAGGGCTATTTCTGCTTGCGCATTTGCCTCATTACTTTTTAGCCACCCAAAACTGCCCAATACGAAAAAGATCACTGCTGCTGCAATCGAAGCAGTTACCGTAAATCGCAACCTGCGTTCACGCTCGCGTTGTTCTTTGTTTCTCAAAGCCGAACACGCATTCAAATATGCCTGCTCAATGGGATTCAACTGGTAGCGCGGCAGTTTGCTCATGGCGAGTGCGAGTTCTAATCTCCCGCCGCGATGGTTGAGCAGGGATTCGTCGCGCTTGGACGTGCCCCATTCACGCGCGCTTTCGTTCACGCCTTCGCGGAGGCGGAGGTTGTCACGGTCTTCGTTGAGCCATTCGGTCAGCCTGCTCCAATGGCGGATCAGGGCTTCGTGCGCCACTTCGACATCCTTTTCAGTTTTCACGATCAGGCGGGAATCGGCGAGTTTGTTGAGCAGGTTGATGGTGACGGAACTGTCGCTGTTGACGGGAATCAATTCCTCGATCAGCACACGACGGCGCGTGTCGCGTCCTTCGCCGCTCTCGTCGAGACGCGTCAGACGCAGGAAAATGTCGCGTACGCGAGTCCGCTCAAAGTCCGAGCAGGAGGCGTAGACTTCCTCCGCAGTGGACGCGATCGCCTGCTTGACTCCGCCGAAGGCTTGATATTCCTCTGCCTTGATCCAAAGTCCATGACGGCGATTCCATAACTCCCAAAGCGCGTGTTGCAGCAGGGGCATGGCGCCAGGCTCACCTTTGACCTCCGCAAGAATGGACTCGCTCAAGGTCGGGTCGAAGCGCAGACCGACGACCGCGGCTTGCTTCTCCATCGCGGAATGCAGCTCGTCCACCTTCATAGGCGCGATCAGTTCCTGATGCTCCTGCATGGCTTGTTTGAGATCGGTGTAAATGGCGACCTCGCCCCAAAAATCGGCGCGCATGGTGATGACCACGCGATTCGTTTTGGTGAGTTCAAGCAATGCGTGGATAAAATCCGCGCGCTCGGCGGCATCATGCGGGTGCGTGAACAGCTCTTCAAATTGATCGATGACGAAGACCGTTTTTGCGCTGGTGGATTCCTTTGCAGTGAGCAGTTGACTCAACGGAGCAGAGGACGGCGTGAGATAGCTCATCTGCGCTTCTAGCGCGGGAACGAGACCTGCCATGACCAGCGACGATTTTCCCGACCCTGAAGCACCCAACACTGCCAGAAATGGATGCGCCTTGATGCGCGCGACCAGTTTTTGAACGAGCGCATCACGCCCAAAGAAGAATTCTCTGTCTTCGGGGCGAAAGGCAAACAGACCGAGAAACGGCGGACGGGAATCATAGGGCGGGGGATTTTGTCCGAGGCAGATGGCGCGGAAGGAAATATCCATCACTTCCATGCACATCAACTTCATGCGGTTGACCCCGTCTTCGCGCTGGGCTTTCAGAGCAGGGCTGAGCGAGTTCTGATCCGCGCCGAGGGTGGCGCGCAGTTTCTTCGCAATGGATGAAAATGAATCTTGCAGAACAGGCGCGCGTTCAGGGAGAAATTGAGCGAAGCGGGTTAATCCATTTTCGATTTCATCGCTGGAGAGGGGAAGATCATCTTCGGGTGTTTGATACACATTCCCAATGTGGATATTTCCGCTGATGTCACCGCCCGCGGAGATACTTCCAACGGAGTTGCTGTTGTGATTGGCGTTGACGTTTGGTTTATTGGGTTCGTCGGTTGGGTTGGTCATGGATGATATCCTCCTCCGCCCCATATCTTCCGCCACAACCAAATAGCTACTTTATAGGAAATCCACAAAATAACAAAGACAATGATTAGGAATGCTAATAGCAAAGCGAATGCTACCGCGCGACCCTCCCAGGTTATTAGAAGTGTCGATGTTATTCGACCCGACAATGGATCTATAGAAATAAGAGTCGTTGGCACTCCTCCTTCCTTAAATGGATCTACTGAAAAGAGATCACTGACTGGATCTAGATATGCGGAGGGATCGTATAAATTAGAACAGGCAGGTTGGTAAATATAAAACAGACCTTGGTAGTCTATCCATTCTTGTAATGTCAAATTCCTCATGATCACTTTGCATAGGTCGCCAACTGTTAAATCTGCTCTGGCAATTTTGATTGTCCAATCAACTGAACCTGAAGCTAGTTGCCCATCTACAGACCATGCCAAACTAACAACACTAGATGTATGTTCCTTGAAGGTTTGAGCGGGTTGGCCTGTTTTGAGATCCCAAATAATGATTGTTTTGTCATCTGACCCAGAAGCCAATTGTCCGTCTGCCGACCAGGCTACACTGGTGACAGGAAATTTTTGCCCTATCAGGGTTTGAGCAGGTTGGCCAGTTTTGAGATCCCAAATAATGATTGTGTTATCCCTTGATCCTGAAGCAAGTCGTCCATCTGTGGACCAAGCCAAACCTAAGATCCAATCTGTGTGCCCCTTCAGGGTTTGAGCAGGTATCCCTGTTTTGAGATCCCAAATGATTACCGTGCCGTCGTGTGAACCTGAAGCAAGAAGTCCATCAGTAGACCAAGCAACTCTATCGACGGCATCTGTGTACCCCTTCAAGGTCTGGGCGGGTTGGCCTGTTTTGAGATCCCAGATGATGATTGTTTTATCACCTGACCCCGAGGCCAGTTGTCGATCCGCAGACCAGGCTACACTTGAGACATAAGATGTATGCCCTATCAGGGTTTGAGCAGGTTTCCCTGTTTTGAGATCCCAAATGATTACCGTGCCGTCCTGTGAACCCGAAGCCAGTTGTCCATCCGCAGACCAGGCTACACTTGAGACATAAGATGTATGCCCTATCAGGGTTTGAGCAGGTTTCCCTGTTTTGAGATCCCATATAATGATTGTTTTATCACCTGAACCCGAAGCCAGTTGTCCATCCTCAGACAAGGCTACACTGGAGACAGAAGATGTACCTATCAGGGTTTGTGCGGATTTGCCCGTTTTGAGATCCCAAATAATAATTTTGTTATCCCAAGAACCCGAGGCCAGTCGTCCTTCTGTAGACCAAGCTACACTGGAGACAAAAGATGTATGCCCTTTCAGGGTTTGAGCAGCTCGACCTGTATTGAGATCCCAGATGGTGGTTGTGGTGTTATTAGACCCCGATGCCAGCTGTCCATCTGCAGACCAAGCCACACTCCTAACAGAGTTTGCTTTGTCTCTCAGGGTTTGAGCGGGTTGCCCTGTTTTGAGATCCCAAATAATGATTGTGTTGTCATCTGCCCCAGAAGCCAGTCGCCCATCTGCAGACCAAGCTACGCCGTTGACTGTGTTTGTATGTCCTGTCAAGGTTTTAGATGGTTGGCCTGTTTTGAGATCCCAAATAATGATTGTGTTGTCATATGACCCCGAAGCCAGTCGTCCATCCACAGACCAGGCTACACTGGATACAATGGATGTATGCCCTTTCAGTATTTGAGCAGGTTGCCCTGTTTTAAGGTCCCAAATAATGATTGTGTTATCACTTGACCCAGAAGCCAATCGTCCATCCGTAGACCAAGCCACGCTAGTGAAGCCGTCAAACGCTCTGAGTCCTTTCAATATTTGAGCGGGTTGTCCTATCTTAAGGTCCCAGATAATGATTGTTTTGTCCCATGAGGTCGAAGCCAACCGTCCATCCGCAGACCAAGCTACGCTGATTACAGGTCCAGTATGACCTATCAGGGTTTGAGCGGGTTGCCCTGTTTTGATGTCCCAAATAATGATTGTGTTGTCACCTCCCCCAGAAGCCAATTGCCCATCTGCAGACCAGGCTACGCTGTAGACAGAAGATGTATGCCCGTTAATTACCTTTCCCACAGCAAAATCTTTATATACGATTTGGCTTAAGGTCAAATCTGCTGTATCATTTTTGTAGATCTGATTTGATTGATAAGCATATAATAAAGCTGTGGTGAAATCTTCTTGTGCGAAGGCCACTTGAGCCTGAGAGCCAAGTCGTTGGGCGCGTGAAATTTTAAGTTGCAAAAGCGAAAAGAGTAGCAAGCCCAAAACGATACTGGAAAAAATTAATAGCCCAGTAATAATTATGCGTTGTGTGCGCTTACTTTTCAGGCGAATATTCTCTTCAACAATTTTAGCAGCTGTCAAATAAGTTTGTGCATTTTCGCTTAAAACTAAGTCTTTGATTTTTTCTTGCGCAATTGCCAAGCGCGCGCCACTATATAAATAACTGTTGTCGCGCTGATGTTCATCCCATTCCTTGGCGTCCGATTTGATCTCATTCTGCAAAGCGATCACATCACGATTTTCGTTGACCAGTTTCTTCAACCACGGCCAGGCGTCGATCAATTTCTCATGTGAGATCGTGACCGTATCCTTGCCCGCCTGTTCATCAGTGGTGATCAATCGCGCGTCTGCCAGTTTTTGCACAATAGATTCCACGTCTGCGGCTTTTGCATTTGCAGGCACGAGTTCATCGAACAATGCTGTGCGTTTTGTATCCTGTGTGCCGCGACCGATCTCGATCAGTCCGCTAAAGATGGAGCGTGCCAGTTCCTGTTCATGATTACTTAATTTTGAGAACGAATCGTCTGCATGGCGTTCCAAGGCTTTATGAATCCCACCGCGTTGTAAATAATCATTGAGGGTCAAAGCGATCACGCCGCTTTTCTCTTGTTGAGAATCAAAAAGATCCTTGAGCGCGAATTGCATCAAGGGCAGAGCGCCTGGCTCGCCTTTCATTTCATTGATGATCTGCGCGATCAGGTCGGGGTCAATGCGCAGGCCCACGCGCAGGGCAGGCTGTGCGATGGCGCTGACTAATTCCTCTGGCTGCATCGCGCCGATCTGCACGAATTGTTGATTGAGCAGCGCATTGAGTTGTGGGTAGGTCGCGCAGTTCGAGACGAAGTCCGAGCGCATGGAGAACAGGATGATCACACGTCCGTTCTCTATTGTGGCGGCATGAGTCAATAAGTTGAGAAATGCTACACGGTCTTCTTCTTTGTTGATCTGTGTGAAGACTTCTTCGAACTGGTCAATGAAGAGCACAACTCGTCTATCACGTCCCTCTTTCAAGGCGATTTCACACCAGCGTGCGAAGATAGTGATATCCGTCATTGCCTTGGCGCGGATTTCATCTTCTGGGTTGGTTGAACTTGCCAGGCTGGAAACCACCCGCCCGAGTTCACCGATTGGGTCACGGCCTGGCTTCATGGTCGCATATAGCCAGCGCTCACTGCCTTTGATGGCATCCTGCTTCAAGGTGTGGATCAGTCCCGCGCGCACCAGCGATGATTTTCCGCTTCCCGATGGACCCGTGACGAATACCGTCCGAGAACCCTTTACGCGGCTGACGAGGTCATCCACCAACTTCTCGCGCCCGAAGAATAGCTCGGCATCTTCCTCTTCGAAGACATCGAGTCCTTTGTAGGGACAGCGTCCGTCAAATGGCTTGGGTTGGAAGGTGGAGGATATCCGCGTGATGAGGACAGAGACTTGTTCGGCGGTGTATCCCGTAGTGTTTCCGATGGTGATATTGCCGCTGACATCACCGTCGACCTGAAGTCCGCCTATTGCAATGCTGTTATTCTCAGCATTGATATTGGACGCGTTTGCTTTATTCTCGTCGCTCAAGGTTCACCAGCCTGGTTAAGGAATTTTACTTACCGTTATTGACCTTGTTGTTGTTTCCGATAACCACGTTCCCGCTTACGTTGCCGCCAATGTTGATGCCGCCAACGCTGGTGCTGCCGTTGTCTGCGGAAACGTCACTGTTCTTTTTAGCGCTTTTATTAGGTTTTGAATCCTCTGCTTGTGCATCGGTAGATGTTGGTCCTTCCTTTAGGCGCTTTTCGATTGCGTTGTATAGTTCTTCAAAATCCGACTCGCTATGCATCTCGGGTGTCAGGGTGTTCATATCTTTTAGAATACCGGTAAGACCGGAAACCTTGTCGCGGATGCGGTCGTACAGATCCATCTCTTCGCGGATACCCTGCAGGTTGGCGGGGTCAAGGGTCTTGATGGCTTCTGCCAGCTCGGCGCGCTTTTCTTCCCAGTGTTTGATGTATTGAATGCGGTGTACTGGATTATAGATATCCGCATCCTGCAATACGATCGGAAAAACACGATCCTGAAAATGTTTGTTCTCGGCGATCTCTACCAATTCATACATGCAGTTGGGGGAGCGCAGGTATTTATCACTGATCACTAAAATGACACAGTCGCCTCGTCCAATCCGCTCCATGAATGCGTTGATTGATCCTTTGTAACCGAGTTCGCGCTTGTCGCGGACGATCTTAATTCCCCGCTTCTGCAATGCCTGGTCAGCCTGGTTGACAACTTCTTCCCGTTCTCCGCCCCATGCGTATGAAATAAAAACGGCTTGCTCATAATCGGACATTTGAATCCTCCATATGTTTTCGCTTTGTGCCGTGGTCTTATTGATTATATGGTTTTTGGATAGATTATGTCAACAAATTTACGATATTCGCTTGTGTGTTCATTCACACGCGGAATAAAAAAAATAGCGGCATGTGCCGCTATTTTTTAGTCTTCAAAACTTCCAACGATCCTCAAAATATCAAACCCCTCTGCAAACGGACGTTCCGCCAGCGCGCCATGCCGAATCATGATGGAGCGGGTCAATTCGCTGTTGAAGTAGTAGCGGTCCTGATAGGTTTGGTATTGTGCAAGCGCTTCGATCTTCTTGTTCACATCTTCCTCTGTCACTTCCACAAGAAAATGTGGAAAGAATCCATAGGACGAGCGGACAACGTCAAAGCCCAGCACGGTAATTCCGCGAAAGGCGCGCAGGGCTTCATCCGTCATCGTGTTGTGATCCTGGTGGACATCCTGTTTGGAGTGGGTGAAGATCAGGTCAGGTTGAAAATCTTTGCGAAGTTTGAGGAAATATTCGAGAATTTCCTGCCGCGAGTCTGGAAAGACGCGGGTATTGAACGGCCCAAACATGATTTTTTCTTCCACCACCCCCAGCATTTGCATAGACTTCAAATGTTCGCCTTTGACATTTTTCAGGTCTGGGTTTTTCTGGTTGTCAGAAAGCGTGACGCACAAAACATCCGTCTTTTGGACGATGTTATGCAAAAGCGCTCCGCAGCCGATTTCAATATCGTCTGGGTGCGCGCCGAGGAAGAGGATTCGTTTTCCGAAGAAGTTCATAGGATTGGACGATGGACGATGGACCGCGGACGATGGTTTTTTCGTCTATGGTCTATCGTCCATCGTCGGTTTTATTTTGTCGCCAAAATTCCGCCGACAACTTTGGTCATTACCAATTTGCCGTCGCGGTCGAACCATTTCTTTGCCACAGCTTCGATCTTGCCGATCAGGGCTTCGTACTCATCCTTGCCATTGAACATGGATGTCCACAGTTTGCGATCCTCGCCCAACGAAGCGCGGACGTAATCAATGAACGGCGCAACTTCCGGGAAGGTGAGGTGGTTCTCGAATTTGTGCAACTCGGCCTTGGCGAAAATTTTATCAATCGTGTTAAAGATGTCACCTTTGAAGCGTGAAGAACCTGGCATGGGCGGAATGGCTGCCCCCGTGGCTTCCTTGATGATGTCGTAGAACATCTGCTTGTTCTCGGGCAGTGGGCCGGAGACGAAAAGCCGTCCGCCAGTGGCAAGCGCTCGATGAGCCTCGCCAAATGTAAAGTCCAGATCGGAGGCGTAATAGATGGCAAACGCGCTGGTGCATAAATCAAATGTATTGTCCGCAAATTTGAAGGGCTGGTTAAAGTCTAAAAATTGAAAGTCAATATTGGCGCCGACTTCCTTGTTCTTTGCGCGGGCTTTTTCGAGCAGTTCTTCCGAAAAATCTCCGCCAGTAATCTGTGCGCCGCCTTTGGTGTACTCATTAAATAGAAAACTCAATTTGCCCGCGCCACAGCCCACATCCAAAATTTTCATGCCAGCCTGGGGTTTGAGCAGGTCGTTCGTCCAAACATCGATGTTGGCGGAGCCGTATTTTTCGTGGATGTCAATCCGCATCAGCAGGTCTTTGCTGGGTTCCTGATAATCAATTTTCATTTGTCTCTCCTGTAAGTAGTTTGAAAGGNNCGTGTTACCTCGTCCCCTTTGTGGTTTTGTTCTTTGGTTTCAAACTTAATGTGACATTGCCGAAGTAGTGACAATTCAGTCGCCCACATAATAGACGACTAACCCGCAGGGCTTAGTCGTCACTACTTAAAATTGTCTTGTGATTATACCAAAATCAATTCAAAATTCATTGGCTGAATTTTGAAGGCGTTTCCAAAACCCATGATAGAATTCGCGCACTGGAGCAACCATGGCGAGCAAAATACAATCTGTAAAAGGCACGAGAGAATTTTACCCTGAGCAAATGTCTCTGCGCAATTTCATTTATGAAAAAATGCGCGCCGCGTCTCAGGCTTTTGGTTATCAGGAATGGGATGCTCCATTCATCGAAACGATTGACCTGTACGCGGCGAAGTCTGGCGAGGAACTTGTCAAAAAACAGTCCTTCACGTTTCAAGATCGCGGGGGAGACTTTGTTACGCTGCGCCCCGAACTCACGCCGAGCCTTGCGCGTATGATTGCGGCAAAACAAGGCGAACTCACGTACCCCGTGCGTTGGTGGTCGTTCGGTCCGTTTTGGAGATACGAACAGCCGCAAAAGGGACGCTCACGCGAATTCTTTCAGTGGAATATCGACATGCTGGGAGTCAACTCACCAGAGGCTGATGCGGAATTGATCGCGATTGCTGCGACATTCCTGCGCTCGGTCAGACTTAACCCTCAGCTTGCTACTATTTTCGTAAACAATCGCCGCCTGATGGAATCTGAATTCGACGCGCTGGGTGTCGCACCCGATAAGCGCCTCGAAGTCTCAAACCTGGTGGACCGCCGTTCCAAAATGGAACCCGCCAAATGGGAAGCATACGCGTTTGAGCTTGGTTTGACTCAGGTTCAAGTGGATGGTTTGAAGGATATTCTTGGCGATTTTGACTTATGGAAAAAAAGCGATGAGTTGACCCGTCTCTTCGCCGCGCTGGAAGCTTTGGGTGTGAAGGAGTATGTCAAATTCGACCCGAACATTATGCGCGGGCTTTTGTATTACACAGGCACAGTCTTTGAGGCGTTTGAAACAAGCGGTTCCTTGAAGCGCGCCATCCTCGGTGGCGGACGCTATGATAATTTGCTTGCAGATGTGGGCGGGCAGCCGCTCTCTGGTGTTGGCTTTGCGATGGGGGATGTGGTGATGGGCATTATTTTGCAGGAAAATGGACTCCTGCCTGAATTCATCCCCACGCCTGCTGAGATATTGGTGACTGTCTTCGATGAGTCGATGTGGATGAAGTCATTCGAGCTGGCCGCGCAATTACGCAGCGCTGGGATTAATGTGATGGTTTATCCTGAACCTGTCAAATTGCAGAAGCAATTCAAATTTGCAGACAAGATGAAAATGAAGATCGCGCTGACAGTTGGCCCTGACGAGGCGGCGAATGATTCGGTGGCGATAAAGAATCTCACAAACGGCGGGCAGGTGACAGTTAAGCGCGAAGCGGTTTTTCAATCCGTAAAAGAGTTGTTGGAAATCTGACCGGAATAGTTGGAATTGCGTAACGCCCGCATTTCTTGACACATTCATGGTGCGCCTGTAAAATCCCTGTGCTTAATCGGCGAAAGCCCATATTTTTTATTTCCCCCGGAGGATATACTCAAATGTATTATATGCAAGGACTTCAAGATTTTGAAGCGGTCGCAATCTGGGTTGTGTTTGGCGTTGCCATTATCGGCCTTTTGTATGCGGTCTTCCTTCGAAACCAAATCCTGCGCGAAGACAAAGGCACTGAAAAGATGCAGGAAGTTTGGAATGCGATCAAGGATGGCGCGAATGCGTATTTGCAAAAGCAGTTCCGTTCCATTTTGCCATTGATTGGCGTTTTGACCATTGCGTTGTTTCTGTCAGTATATATTGTTCCGCCTTCTCCTGAGGCGCAGGAACGATTCCAAGGCATGACCGATGCTCAACTCAAGTTGTGGATTGGCATTGCACGCGGTCTAGCTTTTATTATGGGCGCTTTCTTCTCGCTCACAGTCGGCCAGCTCGGTATGCGAATGGCTGTGGAAGCAAATGTCCGTGTCGCTTCAGCTTCCAAAAGATCATTCGGTGAAGCGCTTCGTATTGCCTATCGCGCAGGCACGATCACCGGTATGCTCACCGATGGTTTGGGTTTGCTCGGCGGCACGATCATCTTCATCATCCTCGGCATTGCCGCTCCGGATGCCCTGCTCGGCTTTGGCTTTGGCGGAACCCTGCTTGCGCTGTTCATGCGTGTGGGCGGCGGTATCTTTACCAAGGCGGCTGACGTTGGCGCAGACCTTGTCGGTAAAGTAGAAGCGGGCATCCCTGAAGATGATCCGCGCAATCCCGCTGTGATCGCAGACCTTGTAGGCGATAACGTCGGCGACTGTGCTGGTATGGCTGCTGATATTTTCGAATCCTATGAAGTGACGATCGTTTCGGGCCTGATTCTTGGTCTGGCCCTCTGGCACACGACCGGCCGCCTGGAGTGGATCATCTTCCCGTTGATGGTGCGTGGTATCGGCGTGTTGTCTTCCATTATCGGTACCTATTTTGTGAAGGCTGGCAAGACTGGCAAGAGCGAAGACGCGATGAAGGCGATTTTTAGCGGTTTCCTCACCTCCGCTTTGGTCTCTGCGGTGATGTTCTTTATTGCCGGCTTCTTTTATATGAACACTGCCGCCATGAATGAGTGGGGTGGCTGGTGGCGTATGCCTGCCGCGGTTGGCGTTGGCGTTTTGCTTGCCATCGTGATCGACCGCCTGACCGAATACTTTACCGGCACACATGCCGCTCCTGTGAACGACATTAAGAAGGCTGCGGATACCGGCCCTGCCACTTTGATCTTGAATGGTATTTCGGTGGGTTTTGAGTCATCTGTTTGGTCGGTGCTTGTGATCGCAGTGACCATCGTTGCTTCCATTTTTATCTTCGGAACCATCCCTGGCGTTGAGGGCACTATCCGCGCTACTTTTGTGTTGTACGGCGTTGCGATGACCGGCATCGGCATGTTGACCCTGACCGGTAACAACGTGGCAATGGACTCCTTTGGTCCGATTGCGGATAATGCAAATGGCATTGGCGAAATGTCCTGGTCTGGCAAGACAGACAAAGCAACCAAGGATGCCCAGCAGATCATGGCTGACCTCGATGCAGTGGGTAATACTACAAAAGCCATTACCAAAGGCGTTGCCATTGGCTCTGCGGTGATTGCGGCTGTTTCTCTCTTTGGCTCCTTCCTTGTGGATGTATCCCGTGCGCAGGCTAGCTTTGGCGTTCCTGCCGAACAGCAAATTCAGGCAATTGGCATCCGTGTTGATATTCCGCAGGTGTTCGTTGGTATGCTCATCGGTGGCGCGTTGCCCTGGTTGTTCTCATCCTTTGCCATCCAGGCTGTAACCCGCGCCGCTTCCCTCATTGTGTTGGAAGTCCGCCGCCAGTTTAAGCTGGGCGTGTTGGAAGGCAAAGTTAAGCCAGATTACAAACAAGCTGTGAGTATCTCCACAACCGCTGCGCAGAAGGAACTCGTTTCACTTGCCTTGCTCGGCATTGTGACCCCGATTGTGGTTGGTTTAACCTTACAGGTGGAAGCCCTCGGTGGTTTTCTGGCCGGTATCATTGTTTCCGGTCAACTGCTGGCTGTGTTCCTCAATAACTCCGGAGGAGCCTGGGATAATGCCAAGAAGTTGATCGAAGACGAACCCAGGGATCCGAAGAACAATCTCGGCAAGGGCTCCGAACGTCATAAAGCTGGCGTGGTGGGCGATACTGTCGGCGATCCGTTCAAGGATACCGCCGGCCCCGCTCTCAACCCGATGATTAAAGTGGTGAACCTTGTTGCGGTGATCATTGCCCCGATCGTGGTGCAATATTCCCAGCCCGATCTACCTCTTGGCGCAAAGATTGGCGTTTGGGTCGTTGCGCTTGCCTTGATGGGTGTGCTTGCCTGGGCTGTGATCCGCTCGAAGGCCCCTGCCCAGTCCATGACTGTGGAAATTGAAGCGCCGAAGAAGAAGAGTCTAAGCAAGAAGAAGTAGGAAGATTTAGAAGAAACCAATAGCTCCCACAATTGCTGGGAGCTATTGGTTTCATATTCACTGGGCAACGACAGGGATGTCTTTAATACCAACACTATCAATTAATGCTCTTTATGGCAAATGACTTCATAATGATTTCCCTTTGTCTAAAAATGAATGTGAGCTATATTTTATGGAATTTCCTGTACAAGCCAGCCCCCGTCGCTTTGTAGACAGATTTTTTCCATTGAATAGGGCGGGTTTATGTAGTGAATTCTATAAGAAACAAAAGAATCATTTTCCTCTCCTATAAGCCTTTCCAACTTCAACCATGCTGGCGTATTCTCCGGGTCGGGAGAGACGTTCATATATAAATGGCGAACAGCATAATTACGTTCATAGGTTATATATGTATAACCCTGACGATGTATCTCAAGCCAAAAAGCTTCATTCGAAGCCAACGATGCATCCCTGGTTTCAATATATTCTATGTTTTTGGAAGAACAGGCAAATAGTTCTGGGCGGAGATAATAGCGGAAGGCATTTAACGCTAACACCCTTTCCCCAGGTTTCGCTATTTCATTGACCGGATCAAGGAAATTACAAAAGATAAAATCGCCGCAGTGGGGAATGTTGTTTTTGTCAATTGGGGCGTAAGCATCCACTGCGATGAATATATTTCGGCCAAATACAAATAAAAGCAAAATGATAAAAATGCCCTGGAAGACTATTTTGTTGACCGGGTTCATGTGCTCAAGATTGCCGCTGATTGCTTCTGCGACTGCCAGATAGATTATTGCCCATAAAAAAAGAACATATCTTATTTCGAGCACGGTGAAATAGGCCATAATCCATGCAACCAACACAAATGTTGCAATGATGGTAATTTTCCTTAAATCTACATTCAAATTTACAATTACCCTTGATTGTTTCAAGAGTAGCGCTGGTAAAAAAGCAATGATCAACGGGGAGATATTCCCAAGGCTTTGGGCGGTGTTTATAAAGGTTGCCACTAGGGGGTAAAAGGCGCGTATTACCCAGATTTGCTGCGGGTCAAATGACCATTGCCATATACCTGTATTGACCTTTAAAGTATTATTGATTGGCGCAATCGGATCGCCGAGGATCATCCAGTTTGCAATGAGGTGCGCCGCAAGTAAGGCTGCGACTGGACCTGCGATCCATAGAAATGATTTTACGAATGAAAGCAAAGAGTCTTTGTTGGCTATATAATAAATACCAATAAATCCACCCAAAAGAACTGCGTTATAAGGCCGCGTAATCATTGCAAAACCAGAAAATATGCCAACCAGCAGGTAGTCGCTGGCGCGTGCGCTTTTCTTTGCATTGATGAGCCAGTAAACTGCTGCCAGCGCGGGCAGCGTAGTGGCAAGCTCAATTTTTCCATCTCCAAAGAGATCTAAAAAAGCAGTGGATGTTGCGAGCAGGGCGATGGTGATTGTTTTTCCTGTACGGGAAAGGGATGTTTGTTCTGCCAACCCCATGCATATAATTATGATGAAAACTCCGTTCATCCAGGAGAAGAGCCGAGCTGCCTGATCGCCAAATAATTGAATGATGGCAGTGTACAAAACTCCGATGTGGAACGAACTAACAACAAAGGAATCGTTCATGTACGATTGGATTTGATGGCTTATGGCTGTAAGTTTGGCGTTTGAAAAATACAGAGCAACTGAATCGTAACTTAGGCGAGCGGATGCCAGCAGGGATGTTGACAGGATAATCGTTATCAATATCCAGAAAATTACATCTTCAGCCTTTAAGTTGCGCTTAATTGTTTCGTTTTTATTTTGTTTCTGATATGCAAGATAAAGCCTTTTTACATATAATACTCCTGTCAAAGATCCAACTGAAACAACAACAGTGGAGGCAAGCGGCGATAGCTTTCCCGGAATACCCAGCCCAAGCAGGATCAGTGAATAAATGATTTCTCCGACAAGAAATGAAGTGGTTATATTGCAGAGCCAGCCTGTTAGCGGTAATTTTTTTGCCTGCCAAATACTTTTTGTAAAAACACTGCCCAGGGAGATGCAGGCAATTACAAAGCAGAGCATTCCCGCAAATGACAGGGAAAGGTTCTTTGTGAAGGAAATAGTATCCATTTTAGTGAGTTTTGAAAGAAAACCGCCCCAATTGTTCAATGATGAACCATATATATAGCTTGTCCTCCCTGAATATAATATGAATAATCCTACAACCAAAGCGAACCAAATGGCGTGAATTGAATGAATGATGTCTGTTTTTGAAAATGAAGGCTTCATATTAACTTCTCTTTAGTCAATACCATCGCCAATTATGAGATAGGAATTGGTTCAAAAGCGGGATGAACCATGCCTAAGC
>CXWL01004186.1_pt1 | contig 19858 bp, 22 predicted proteins | sample 590931 | NCBI WGS metagenome assembly CXWL01 (sample SAMEA3498368, study PRJEB10139) | groundwater metagenome | biome: water well; material: biofilm material | place: Germany | collected 2015-04-27 | reverse complement strand
TTTTTAAGGTTCCGTACCATCGCCCATCTTTTGTGCGCTACTTTGCTACTCTAAACTCAAGTCGTTAACAGAATTCTTGCATAATTCGTTTAAGATAAACCCACATAAAAAGTGACGATCATCTTCTTACTCTAAAGGGCGCTTCGCAAGATGACTGTCACTTACAAGATCATGTAAGGAGTTCATTATGGGAAAAATCATAGGCATCGACCTGGGCACGACCAACAGTGTTGTCTCTGTTATCGAAGGAGGCACACCCACTGTGATTACCACAGCCGAAGGCGGGCGTTTATGCCCGTCTGTTGTGGCGTTCAATAAAAATGGCGAGCGCATGGTGGGGCAAACCGCAAAACGCCAGGCGGTTGTAAATGCGGATAATACAATCTATTCCATCAAACGCTTCATTGGCCGCCATTTCGATGAAACCAGCACAGAACGAAGCATGGTTTCCTATCAAGTAATGCAGGGGCCAACGGGGGATGTGCGCGTCAAAGTGCCAGTGACCGGCAAGGAATATTCTCCGCAGGAGATCAGCGCCATGGTGCTGGGCAAGCTAAAGTCGGATGCGGAGGCGTATTTGGGCGAGCCTGTCACGCAGGCAGTCATCACCGTCCCCGCGTATTTCAACGACAGCCAGCGCCAGGCTACCAAGGATGCGGGCAAGATCGCGGGATTGGAAGTCCTGCGGATCATCAANNGAAGTAAAAGCCACGAATGGCGACACGCACCTCGGCGGCGATGACTGGGATCAGAAGATCACCAACTGGGCCGCGGACGAATTCAAGAAGGACCAGGGCATTGACCTGCGGTCTGACAAACAGGCGTTACAGCGTATGCGCGAAGCCGCCGAAAAAGCGAAGATCGAACTCTCTACCGTAATGGAGACGGAGATCAACCTGCCCTATATCACAGCCGACGCGAGCGGGCCGAAACACTTGCAATTGAAACTCAGCCGCGCAAAATTCGAGCAGATGACCGAAGACCTGCTCACCCGTTGCCGCCATCCGTTTGAAGCGGCTTTGAAAGATTCTGGTTTAAGCGCGGATAAACTCGATGAAGTGGTTCTGGTGGGCGGTTCCACCCGNNGTGAATCCTGATGAGGTTGTGGCGATTGGCGCGGCCATTCAAGGCGGCGTGCTCGGCGGCGAAGTGAAGGATATTTTGCTGCTCGATGTGACCCCGCTCTCCCTGGGTGTGGAAACGATGGGCAGTGTGATGACCGTGATGATCGAACGCAACACCACCATCCCTGTCCGCAAGACGGAGGTGTATTCCACGGCTGGGGATAATCAGACGGCTGTGGACATCCACGTTTTGCAGGGCGAGCGCCCGATGGCGAACGACAACATGAGCCTGGGCAGATTCCGACTCGATGGAATTCCACCTGCTCCGCGCGGCATTCCACAGGTGGAAGTGACCTTTGACATCGACGCGAACGGCATTTTGCATGTGACAGCAAAAGACAAAGCCACAGGCAAGGAACAAAAGGTTGCCATTACTGCATCCACAAATTTGAACAAGAACGATATTGACCGCATGATGCAGGAAGCCCGCCAGAACGAAGCCGCAGACAAGAAACGCCGCGAGGTGATCGAGGTAAAGAACAACGCGGATAACCTTTCGTACCAGATCGAGAAGTCATTGCGCGAGCTTGGCGACAAAGTTCCCGCCGCTGAAAGAAGCTCCATCGAAGGCAAGGTTAGTGAACTGAAGCAGGCCGCGCAGGGCGATGATGTGGACAAGATCAAGAAGCTCACTGAAGAGTTGCAGAATACCTTCCACGCGCTCAGCCAGCAGTTGTACGCGCAGGGGCAGCAGCAGGCTGAGCCTGAAGGCGGCCCATCGTCAAGCCCGTCACAGGATGGGGATGTGATCGATGGGGAAGTGAAAGAGTGAAGTGTGCAAGCAAAAGGTGTCAGGGGAGGCAGAGGGTTCGCTGGGCTGTGAAAGGCCCTCACNNAAAAGTCTTCCTAATTGGGGTGAGGGAAAAGGGTAATCCTGACAACCTTTGCTTGCACACAAGAGTGAAGTGCATATTACGTGGTACGTATTGCGTAATTTGTAAAAACAGAATGGGCGATCAGTTTATGCTGGTCGCCCGTTCTGTTGTCAGCGGGGAAAATGAATCTCGAAACCGAATCAGTTATCCCTGAGTGGGACGCGGGGCGGGGGCTTGTTTTTTCATGGGGAATAAAGAGTCGATCACAACTCCGACAAGGCGGATGAAGAATAGGAATATCAGGCTTCCCGCAGAGTACCAGTAATAGTTTTGCGCCCAGCTCAGGCTGGTGTCTGTGCCGCTGAAGATGCCGTGCAGGATGCCAAGAAGGTACAAGCCGAAACTGGCGTAGTGCAGAAAGCGCCAGAATTTTTGACCGATGGCCGGGCGGATGTAAAAACTTAAGGCCACAATTGCCCAAACGTAAAAACCGATCTGCCCGATGCCCACCCAAAAGGGACGATAGTCTACGGCGCTGAAGGGAATGAGTAACTGCAACAGGGTGAAATTTATGTAATGGTCGCCTAAAATCACCAGGGCGTGGAAGATGGCGAAGGCCAGGCCAAGCAGGCTTACATATTCATGGATGGCGAATGTGGCGGGCAGGCCGGGCCACAGACGCGACATTTTGGTTGTGATGCCCAACCCCAAGGCCATCGAGACCCAGAGCAGGGATAGCGAAACAAAGGCGGTGGCGCGCGAAAGATACCAATAGGCTTTGGGGCTGTCTCCTCCCAGTGAGTAGGCCATGTTGGGTAAAAAGATGGGCAGTAAAAGTATGGCAACCAGCAGGCCAACGACGGATGCAAAAAGGAAAAGAATAAATGATTGCAAATTTATGGATGATTCGTTGAATTCAGCGGGGGTTTGATTCATGATTGACTCCTTACAAATATTCCTGCATTCTGCGGCTGTGTATGAGTTCACCGTTTTCGAGGATCATTACGCCTGCGAATGCGGGGCGAGACTCGATCCATTCCAGCCCCTTTTGCCAGCCGAGGATAAAAGCGGTTTTGGCGGCGGCTTCGGCTTCCAGCACGGTGGGGGCCACTACCGTCACACGCAGCAAGTCTGTTTCGGCGGGCAGGCCGGTAAATGGATTAATGATGTGATGGCGGGGCGTTCCATTTCGATTCCAATGACGGCGATCCTTGCCGGAAGATGCAATACCGCAGCGCTTCAAGTGCAGGACCTCGAGGTCTGTCCCTGCCTGAAAGGGATTGGACACGCCGATGGGCCACGGTTTGCCATCCGCTTGCGGGCCGCTGAGGGCAATGTCGCCGCCGGCATTCATTAAACATGGGCCATATTCCTGCAACCGTTCCACGGTTTGATGCGCCGCCCAGCCTTTTGCCAGGCCGCCAAAATCAAGGCGGACTCCCTGCGGGAGGTTGACGGTGTGCGAACATGCGTCTGCAACGATCATGGAAAGCGGGTGGTTCTGAATCGGGGTTGGTTGCATTGCAGCGCTTTGATAATAAGCGGGGATGTCGTTGAAGGGACGGTTGTAGCCGGCTTCGATGACCGCATCCAACACTGTGGGCGTGACGAGTCCTTCTGTTAACTCGTCTGCCCACAGTGCGGTTTGAAAGACATCCCAGAATGCCTCGCTGACTTCGACAGGCTGGTCGAATGTGCGGTTGAGGCGGGACAGCTCCGAGTTAAGTCGGAAGCGGCTGAACGTCTCTTCCCATTCTTCGAACCAGGCCGGGATGTCGTTCAAAATAAGCGGCTTGGATTCAGTGTCCTGCTCGAGGATGGCGAGCATTTCACAGCCCATTGCGCGAAAAGGCAAACGGTGCCACATTATGAAGAAGTGGTGGATGTGGCTGGGGGCTGCTCGCCGCCGCCGTTGTTTCCACCACCGCCGCCGCCAGGCCGCTGTACGACAATCACCTGTGGTTTTGGGGCTTCGCCGCCAAACAGGATGGTGTATCCAGTTGGGGGCATGGTGGGCAGGGGTGTGGGAGGCGGAGTTTCAAGGAAGGCCGTTGCAGTGGGGATCAATAACGCTTGTTGCTCTGCCGCGGCTTTTTCATCCGCTTTGGCTTTGTCCGGGCCGGCAAACATATTCCAGAACGCCAGCACGAACGTCATTGAAATTGCGGCAATTGCCAGTTGCACATCCGTCCATTTATTTGCATTGGGTTTGGGAGCCATTCAGCCTCACCTCTTAATCGTCATCGTCGTCATCGTCATCGTCATCATCATCATCATCGTCAGAGCCGCCGGAGTTGCGTCCAGGGTTCTCGGCCTGACCGTTATTGCCGCCATTGCCGCCGCTGGCGGCAACCACAATCACAGGCTCAAGTTTGGCGTTTGCAAGAATTTCTCCAGTCGGGCTAACGTACACCAGGTCGCCTGAACTAAAAGTGACAAGGTAGGCAAGCGCGCCTTCATAGCTCACAGATTCAACGCTATACACGCTGGTATCTCCCATGAAATCCATGGCCAGGGTGGTGGCCTGTTCCGGGGAAATCACAAGAATTTGAGCAATGGGGGGCACGGCAGCCGTTGGTACTATATTGACTGCCATTGGCTCGGCCGCCGTCTTCGCAGCTTGAGCCTCCTTATTCCTGACGATTTGCTGATACGCAGAAACCACCCCAAACAAGGTTGCCATGAGGAACATCGTCAACATGGCTGAAATAAACAAGGTACTTTTTCGCATTTTTAAACTCCTTCTATCACTGGTTGATGATCTGGTCTTAATAAGACCAGTCGCTATTGGGGCAAAAAGGTTACTGGCTAGCATTAATGCCTTATTAGAAGATTAGACTTTATCGGTAATTAGAAAAAATGTCCCGAAGGCATTGCCCTGAGCCTGTCGAAGGTTGTCGTCAAACGCTCAAATTACTCGAAATAAACCTCACCGCACTAGTACCCGAACAACATGAAGATGTAGGGTAAAAGCGGCGAAATTCAGCCGCTTTTACCCATCAATTTTAAGTTGTTCGGGCACTAGCGCGCGGCGCAAGTGTCGGGACGGTGTCTGTATGTTATTTCCGATAATGTCTATTGGTTATCATTCCAGTAGGAATTGCAGGGGGTATGGGCAGTCGTATTCTTGCGGTAAAATATTTTAAATCCAGGAGAAGAAACTCATGAACAAAAAAAGCCGCTTATTCAACCTGTTTCTCATCATTGCCCTGTTCCTCGGCGCATGTAACCTGCCATCAGGAAGCCAGGGCGAAGAAGCAAGCCTCACTGCCGCCGCCCAAACTGTGGAGGCTCTGCTCAGCGCAACCCCGGTCATCACCAATACCTTTACCCCCCTCCCAGCCCCGGCAACCGCAAGCCTTACCCCGATCCCCCTGCCTGTTTCTTCAAACACGCCGGTCCCAAGCGCCACATCGAATTGCAACGCCATGCAATTCATCTCAGATGTAACCTACCCCGATGGAACCGTTGTCACCCCCGGGCAAGTCTTTACAAAAACATGGCGGCTCAAAAACATCGGCGCCTGCGCATGGACACCCTCCTACGCAATCGTATTCTCTGATGGCAACTCCATGGGCGGCCCATCCACACAAGCCCTGGCGGGCAACGTCAATCCCGGCCAAACCATAGACATTTCAGTCAACTTAACCGCCCCCGCCTCCACCGGCGACTACACCGGAAACTGGAAAATACGAGACGCAGCCGGCGTTTTATTTGGGAAATTCTATGTACAGATCAAGGTGCAAAACCCCGCGGAACCCACAAAGACATTCACCCCTGTGCCGGCCGCGTTTGCAGTAACCAGCGTAACTTTTTCTGTTTCAGGCACATGCCCCAACTTCAGCTATACGGTCAGCGTCACCACAAATGGAGCGGGCACAGTAAACCTGCACAGAATTTTCAGCGACGGCGGCGTCGATACAACCCCCAGAACCTTGACCTATGCCTCAGCGGGAACGCAATCGTTTACGGAAGCGGTTTATTATGGCGTAGCCGGCAGCAGTTCCTGGACCGATATCTATATTGACAGCCCCAACCATCAGCAATTCGGGCGGGCTACATTTACCTGTCCGTAAAAAGAATTAGCATCCATTCATATTGGGAACGCCCGGGAAAACCGGGCGTTCTTATTTAACAGTATAATAATTTCCAACAAATGAAAGGAAAAAAATGACCCGATCTATAAAATATTTACTTTTCGCTGTACCCGTAATCACAACCCTGCTTATCACATCCTGCGGCGAAGGCGCCCCCACACAGGATGCAACCACCGCCATTCAAACCGCCGTAGCGCTGACCGTCGCCGCACAAAATACGCTCGAAGTACCAGCCATCCAAACGCCAGATGCAGCGGCCATCCCTACAAAAACACCCTTCCAATTATTGACCCCGCTTGCGTCTCCCCTGCCAACCCTGCCCGCCGGTTCATCCAAGGCTCAGTGCGCCAGCGCCAGCCTCACCAGCGAGACCATCAACGATGGCACGATCTTCAAACCTGGCGAACAATTTACAAAGACCTGGCAGATCACCAACACCAGCCCCTGCTATTGGGATACAACCTACAAGATCGTTTTCTGGGATGGCAACGTTCTCGGCGGAGGGTATGTGTACAATCTCCCTCAAGCCGCCGCACCCGGGCAAACCCTGCCGATCTCCCTCGTGCTGACCGCCCCAACAACCGAGGGAACCTACCGTTCCGAGTGGAAACTGCAAACCCCCGATAATATTAATTTCGGCGTAGGCCTGTACAATGCCTCCTTCTACACGGAGATCGTTGTCTCTTCCGCAGCAAAGCCGCAATATGGCATCACATCCGTTACCACCAGCTTTACCCGCGAACCATCCACCGGCTGCCCGGCCAACACCACCTTCACCGTATATGCCACAGTCGCAACAAACGGCCCGCTCGAATTCACATACCGCTGGGATCAAAAAGACGGCAATAACTCAAGCCCAAAAACCTATTTCATGGAATCCGCCACTACAAAAACCTTCACCCGTGAATGGAAGTTTGGCCGCGCAAACACCCAGGGTTCCAAGTGGATCACATTTGTGATCACCTCCCCCACCCAGCAGGAATATAAGGTGGATTTTGAATTTGTCTGTCCATGACAGGCGCTGGTTCTGGGAACCGATTCCACCCATCCTTCGTCTTTTTCCCTAAAACACCTAAACGGAGGAACCATGCCATCCAAAAAATCAACCCTTATTCTCCCGCTCATTATCCTGCTGGCCGCCCAACTGGCATGTAACTCAGCCGGGATTTCGACAACGCCAGATACATTCGCCACCCTCAATGGACTTTACACCGCCTCCGCCCTGACCCTTGAAGCTGGCGGCACACCAAACAGCCTGACCGCCACCCCCGGCCTGCCTCTGCCAACCGCCACCGTGGATGGAACTCTATCAGCGACGAACACTGCCACTTCGGGCGGACCAGCCCCAACGTCCAGGTGTGATGCGGCGCAATTCCTGGCCGACGTCACCTACCCGGACGGGAGCGTCGTCTCCAGCAGCAGCGCCTTCACCAAAATCTGGCGCATCAAAAATGTGGGCGCCTGCCCGTGGACAACTTCCTACTCTGTGGTCTTCACCAGTGGAGACAGCATGAACGGGCCGGCATCCATCGCCATGCCTGGAACAGTGAACCCCGGCCAGTATATTGAAATCCCGATCACTTTTACCGCGCCCAACAAGGATGGGAATTATCGCGGCTATTGGAAACTGCGCAACGCCTCCTCTGTTTTGTTTGGCATTGGCGAACAGGCCGATACCGCTTTTTGGGTGGATATTAAAGTTGCGGGGCCTTCGTACACTGCCTATAACTTTGCGGGCAAATACTGCAAGGCAGATTGGGAAAACGAAAAAACCTCCCTACCCTGCCCCGGCACAGAGGATGACCCCAAGGGCTATGTGTTGAAGCTAAATTCACCCAGGATGGAAAATGGCGTTAAAGAAGATGTGCCCGGCCTGCTCACCTATCCGCGGGACAGGGACAACGGCACGATCAGCGGAGAATACCCGGCCTTTGCCGTGCAATCCGGCGACCGCTTTCGCACGGTGATCAACTGCCAGTACAACGCCGCCAAATGTGACGTGATCTTCCGCCTCGATTACAGAAATAACGGGCAGGTGAAAACCCTGGCAAGCTGGCATGAAGTGTACGAAGGCAAAACCTTTACAGTGGACCTGGACCTAAGCGGCCTGGCCGGGCAGACGGTGAAGTTCATCCTTGTGGTAAACGCAAACGGCGCGAACAATAACGATTTTGCGCTATGGCTTAATCCCCGCATTGTTCGTCAGGGCAACCCGCCGCCTACGCAGCCATCCTCCGCCACCCCCACGTTCACGTTGACCCACACCGTAACTTCAACCTTCACACCCACCCCAACCTTTACCGAGACGCCCACGCCGACGAGCACGCCCACTCCATAGGTGCGTAATATAATGCCCGCGGTCACAAATGCCCAAGTTCGGGCACGATGTTACGCTGTCCCCGCTTGTCAAAGAGCGCAATTTGTGAGCGTGACGGGTATAATAAAGACAACCATTTTTGGAGGCTATAAATATGATCTCTCGCAAGTCCATCTGGCTGGTGGGCGCCGTGTTACTGACTGTTATCTTAAGTTCCTGTAACGTGGGAGCCACCCCTGTGCCTACCCAGGATTCGGGCGCGATCCAAACGCAGGCTTTCAACGTTGTTCTCACCCAGGTTTCCCTGAATCAAACCCAAACCGCGCAGGCGCTTCCGCCCACCGCCCTGCCGACAAACACGCCGCTGCCAACCGCCACCCTGGGTTTAATTCCCACTGCTTCGTTCCTCGGCACAAATACGCCTTTCGCATTCAACACCCAGCAGGCTGGCCTCACTCCGCTGGCGCTGCCATCCGTCGCGCCAACCGTGGGCGTTCACTCCACCATTACAACCGCCAATGGATGCAACAACGGCGTCATGGTCAGCGAATCCTCGCCTTATGATGGGGCCACCATCAAAGCCGGCAAGGAATTTACCAAAAGCTGGGACTTATTAAACACCGGAACATGCGTCTGGGACGAGGGCTATTCCTTCTCCTTCAGGCCTGAATTTTCCTCCAGCCCGGACGGCGCCTCCATTGGATATTACAGCAAGGATGAAGTGATTGCTAAAAACGGCGCCTTCACCAAACCCGGTGAAACGAGAACCTTCATCGTTCAATTAAGATCCCCCACTAAAATCGGCCAATATGTCTGGAGCTGGAAACTAAAAGATGATGCAGGCAACCTCTTCGGCTCGCTTGTCTTCATCAAGTTCACTTCCGTCGAAAACTAAGAGAGGATTCCATGAACACGAGAGCATTCATCTTCCTGCTGCTAACTGCAATTCTGCTAGCCGCCTGCGCGCCCGCCACGCCCATCGAACCAACTCCCGATGTTCTGGCGATCCGCACTTCCGCGGCCAACACCGTGGTGGCAGAATTTACGTTGACCGCCGCCGCCTTCACACCCACACCCCTGCCGCCCACACAGACGCCCACACCGGAAACTCCAACCGCAACCCCCACCCTCGCCTTCGCAACAGACCCAACCCAAATTGCGCTTGGCACACCAGGCCTGCTTTGTGATGACCTCTCCTTTGATCTCGCCACCGTGGATGTAACCATCCTCGACGGAACATCCATGACCCCTGGACAGGAATTTGTAAAAACCTGGAAGATCAAAAACACCGGCTCCTGCGCCTGGGGCGATGGATACACTCTCACCTTCTCTTACGGCCAAAAAATGGACGGACAGCCCGTGCCGCTTGGCACAGTTGTACAGGTTGGGCAGGAAGTGGAAATATCCGTCAACTTCAAAGCTCCCACCGCCATTGGCGAATACACAAGCGCATGGCAGATGGCCAATGCCGCAGGAGTGACATTCGGCAAAGCCGTCTTTGTCAAAATCCTCGTCCAGTAATTTGACAACGCTCACACAAGCCATCAAAGAAAAAGCGCGCCAGTTGGGATTCGTCCTGGCTGGCGTTACTTCTTGCGAGCCGCCTGCGCATTACAACATCTTTGAAGCCTGGCTCGATCAAAACAAGCACGGCACGATGCAATACCTCGCCGAAGAACGCAGCCGCATCCGCCGCGCAGACCCCAAACAAATTCTCCCCGAATGTAGCTCCATCCTCGTCCTTGCTCTGCCTTATGCAAATTCAGATTTCAGAATTCAGAATTCTGAATTTCAAATCGCGGCTTATGCGCTCGGCGATGATTATCACGACATCATCCCCCCGCGCCTGCAACAGATTGTCCAGTTCATCGAAGAACAAGTTGGGCATCCAATCCCCAACCGTTGTTACACAGACACCGGCCCCATCCTCGAACGCGAACTCGCGCAACGCGCAGGGCTGGGCTGGGTCGGCAAAAATTCCATGCTCATCAACCCGCGCGCAGGCTCCACATTTTTCCTCGCCGAAATTCTGCTCGGCATCCAACTCGAACCCGACGACCCCTTCCCCACAGACCACTGCGGCGCTTGCACACGCTGCCTCAGCGCCTGCCCGACCCAATGCATCCTCCCAAACCGCACCATAGACGCGCGCCACTGCATCTCCTACCTCACCATCGAACTGAAGGACGATATCCCCGAAAACCTGCGCCCGCAAATAGGAAATTGGATTTTCGGCTGCGACATCTGCCAGCAAGCCTGCCCATGGAATCGATTCTCCCTCCCAGCAGATTCTGCCTTCGAGCCGAAAATCCCGCTTCCTGTCTTAACCTCAGACCTGCTCCTGTCATCCGTTGAGTTTAATCAACGCTTCAAAAAAAGCCCCATCAAACGCGCCAAGCGACGCGGCTATCTGCGAAATTTATCAGTTGCTGTTGGAAATAACGGCAGCGAGAAAGATATCCCCGCTCTCGAACAAGCCGCGCAGGATAAGGAGACTTTGGTCAAAACCCATGCACAGTGGGCGAAGAAAAGAATCGGCGAGTCTCGGCGAGTCAACGAGTCAACGAGTCAGCGAATCAAAATGAATGAATGATGAATAGATTGCTCATTGCCACAAATAACAAAGGCAAGATAAAAGAATTTCAAGACCTGCTAAAAAATACAGGCCTCGAACTCGTCACGCCAGCGGATATCAACTTAATTCTCGAGGTCGAAGAGGATGGCAAAAATTACTCCGAGAACGCGGGCAAAAAAGCCATCGCCTTCGCCGCTGCCAGCGGGCTGGTTTCCCTTGCCGACGACTCCGGTCTCGAAGTGGACGCGCTTGGCGGCGCGCCCGGGCTTTATTCCGCGAGGTACGCCCCTCACGGAGAGAAAGAGGGGGGTGACGCAGACCGCCGCGCTTTTCTATTGCAGAATTTACAGGATAAGCCGCGTCCGTGGAAGGCGCATTTCCATGCGACGATTGCCATTGCAACGCCCTCTGCTGAAGTGGAATTTGCGGAGGGTAATTGCTTCGGCGAGATCATCCCCGAAGAACGCGGCAACAACGGCTTCGGCTACGACCCGGTCTTTCTCTTTCCCGAATTGAATCAAACCATGGCCGAGTTGGACATGGCCCGTAAAAACCGTCTCAGCCACCGCGCGCTGGCGGTGATGAACGCAATGCCTATTTTAAAGAAACTGTTTGGGGTGTAGCGGCAGGCCGGGGCGCGGAACGAGGCGAAAGCCCATCCAGAAATTGCTTCAACAGTTCCGCAACTTCATCAGGTTGTTCGAGCATTACCATGTGACCCGCATGGTCAAGAATATGCAGTGTGGATTTTGCAATTCCATCCCGCAGGGATTCTGAAAATTTTGGGGGCGTCATTTTATCCTGCGCGCCGCAGATGATAAGTGTGGGGATGTTTATTTTTTCAAGCTGATCCATCACGTTGAATTCATTGCACGCGAGAAAATCGCCGAGTAAAACGGGCGGGCGCATTTTCAACATGTGCTGTCTTGAAAGTTGAAGCAGGCCTGGCAGGGCGTTCTTGCTGAAACAATTTGTGTTGATCAAATCCACTGCCGCTTCAAAGGTGTTGGGGTTGCCCGCAGTTTCAAGGACGCTGGCGGCCACGCGCATTTTCGCGCCGCCGCCCAGCAATGCCAGCCCTGTAACTTTTTTTGGATATTTCAATGCAAGCGTTAGCGCAATGGCGCTGCCCATGGATATTCCCGCCATGACTGCCGCGCGAATTTTCAATGCGTTCATGAAAGCGATGAGATCATCCGCATAGGCTTCGATGGATTGCCTGCCAGCGCCTTCGGATTGCCCATGCCCGGGCAGGTCTGGCGCGTGGATGGTTTCGCCCGCCAGCCTGCGAATTTGCGGAGGCCAGGATAAATGATTACCGCCCGCGCCGTGGATCAAGATAACGGGCGGGCGATTGGGTTTGGCATCTTCTGCCGTGTGGGCAAAATAATAAAGTCCTGCGAAGGTGGGCATTATTTGGTCTTGGCTTTTGAATGGCGCGGGTGATGCACGCGGTCTGCGGCATCTTCGGTGAGAGGGATAAACACCTGCACTTTTGTGCCTTTCCCTTCGGCAGAGTCGATTTGCAGGAGGCCGTTGACAAGTTCGGCGCGTTCGCGCAGGTTGACCATGCCGAGGCTGGAATTGGAGCGCTTATCGTAGGATTGCGACATGGCTTTCACATCGAAGCCCACTCCGTTATCATTGATCTCCAGCAGGGCTATTCCAACTTCCATCTGGCTCAGGCGCACGGTGATGGCTTCAGCAGCGGCATGTTTGCGGGCGTTGTTGACAGCCTCTTCAATGATGTAAAAGATTACGCCCTGCTTGCCCATCTCCAACTGGCTGGTGATGCGTTCATCGATGTTTACCACTACTTTTTGTGTGAAGGTTTCCATCATTTTATCGCCCATGGCTTGCACTGCTGCCTTCAACCCCTGCGATTCGAGAATGAGCGGGCGCAGGGTAAAGAGCATGTGGCGGATCTCTTTGGTGGTGCGATGCGCCAGTTCCTCCAGTTTGACAATTTCCTCGGTTGCGCCTTTTACATCCTTGGTCAACATACGGCGGGTAATATTAAGCCGCATTGCCATGGCCGCAACAGACTGGGTGGGGCCGTCGTGCAGGTCACGCGCCAGCTTCTTGCGCGCCTCTTCATGGACTTCGATCATGCGTTCCTTTTCTTCGACCAAATCCTGGTACAGGCGCGCATTCTGGATCGCAATCACCGCCTGCCTGCCGATAATATCGAGCAGTTTCAATCGGTCTGAATTAAAGTAACCAGCGTTTGGGTGGGCAAACAACAAAACGCCATAGACGTTGAAGCCGCTGCGCAACGGAAAACAATATCCGCTGATGCAGTTTCGGAGCGCGATCACCCGCCCAAGTTCAGGGTCATAGCCAATATCCTTGAAGGTAACAGGCTCGCCTTCATCCAATGCTTTTTTCAGCACGCCTTCCGCCCCGTCGAAAGTGACGCGCATATCGGCGCTGGTAAAACGCCTGGCGGAGCCGATGCGCAATTTGCCGCCGTTGAACAACATCACCGCGCCCACCAGCGGGTCACTGACCAATTGATCGGGGTCGGGGTTGAGCGCGGCGGCGCTCATGTTCAACGCGGAATCGAGCACGCGTTTATAGCTCAACGTGGAGGAAAGGGTGGAGGTGAGTTCGTAAATGGCGCGCAGACGTTCGCTTTGAATGGCGCCTTTCTTTTCCTCCGAATCCATCCACAGGCTGCGGTTCTTCCGCATATGCTGCATCATGCGGCGGCCAAGAAAACCGAACACAAGGCTCAACCCAACCAGGATCACAGAAATTAGAATGGCAAGGAAAAAATTTCCATCCGATTGAAAGCCCACGTACAAGACAATGCTGGAAAATAAGAACGAAACGATCAATGCCCCGAAGATCTCAAAATAAATGGAAGCGGTCAGGATCGGCAGCAACCCGGTCCAAAATGCCGGGCCGCGCAAACCGCCCTGCACCCAGAAAAAAGCCCCCGCCAGAATCAAATCCACGGCGATGTTAAGGCGGCGATGAAAACGAATGCGGGCATTCAAACTCGCCATGGCGGTCATGGTGAGGTTCCAAACGATCATTAAGCCCAGCGGCCAGGTGGAGCTGATATCCAACTGTAGCGCCAGGCCAAGCGATACGATCAGGCCCACCAGCATGATCCAGCGTAATGATATGGCAAACCAGTCTGCCATGTAGGGGGTGTCAAATTTGCGCATCATACCAGCCAATCATATCAAAAATGCACAGGAAGACAACTTGAATGACGTTACAGCTAATTTACACGTTATCAGGCATCATACTTCATGCGGGGCAAAAACGCGGCCAGTTTCTCTTTTAAGACCTGCTGTTGCCCATCATTATAGGAAGAGCGGAACCGGCCAATCTTACCCTTGTAAAAATGGAGTCCCTGCTGGCCGTTCGACACCCCGGGGCGATACTGCTCGATCACTTTTTGGACCTCGAACCTGTTCCCGTCCAATTTAAGATAATTTAGCAGACGGACAGATTCTTCGTCATAATTTATCAGCAGGTCTTCGTAACGGGCAACCAGCGCCTTCTTCTCGCTGATCCACTTTTCCCAAATGTGAACGTATTCCATCATAAAATCCACGCTCTTTTCAAAATCGGAGAGGTGTGAAAAAGCGTTGGGGTGTCCCTTGGCGAGCGCGCGCTGGCCGAAGTCATACGCGGAGAGCATGGCGTCGCGCGGGTCACGGTAAATGTATGTGATGCGCAGCAGGCCCAGGGCGGAGAGAAGACGCGAGGCGCTGGTTGGCGCGGCGTGAGCCTTGACCACAAAGGTATTCCCAAACAAGGCGGGCAGGGCCGTCATCCCCAGCCTGCGTGCTGACAGAACGCCGATATTGCAATTGACTTCGGTAAGAATTTTTTGCAGGCGGTATTTCTCGCGGATGTCATGCGCGTCGGCGCAGCCTGTGGTTTTCATGAGATCATGAATGAGATTGTAGTGCCAGCCTGATCCCGCGCGCGGCATCCCAACGGAAAGAACGATCATTAGATTTCCTTGTTCGATGAAGTAGCAGACAGCCCCACCAGTATGCCAGAAACCAGCCAGATATTCGGCGTAGTGAGCGAATCCTGGGTGAAATTATAAAAGGTGATTGCCAGCCATGCAAATACTCCGGCGGTGGCGGCAAAACGCGCCCAAGCTTCTTTGAGGAGCAGAAGGGACAGCATATCACCAAGCGCATAAAATTGAAATGCGAGGAACAAGACGAATCCGAACAACCCGGTTTCCGCCAGCAGGCGCACGTACAGATTTTTCGGGTTGGGATACAGGCGGCTTTCAGGGTTCAATTGTTTCGCAATTTCAGGCACGCTGGTCAATGACCAATCCGGCAGGTTTGGATAGATATAAAACCCGCTCGCGCCAAGCCCCACGCCTGTGAGCGGATATTTCTCGAAGGCGGCGAATGCCGCAGTGGAGTATGCGCCGCGTGCGCCCGCGTTGATATCCACCATGTATTCGCTCAAGCTGGCGGCGTCGGTCTGCCATAGGCGGCGAAAGAGTCCTTTTTGATTCAGGAAGAGAATGGAACCAATCAGCGCGCCAAAGATTGCAACGATCACCCCAACACGAAAGAGCTTGTCGAGGATGCGTCCGCGAAACCCATGGACGAACCAGGCCCACATCGAACGAATGGCATCGTGCCCAAGGAATAAAAATGTCAAGCCTGCCGCGGCCACCGTGGTCAACAATCCACCGCGCGAATAGGTGGCTAACAGCGTCAGCGAAGAGAATGCCAGTAGAACGGGCTCCAGCCACTTCACGCGGGTGAGGCGGTACTTCGTCAGCACCGATGCAAACAGGAACGGGATGAATATCGTAGCCAGTTGTCCCGCCAGCCAGGCGGGTTCATACGCAAAGCCTGAGATGCGGTTCGTGCGCACCAGCTCGCGCATCGAAAACGCAAGCTGCCAATGCGTCACCATTTCTTTTTCGAGCAAACCCGTATAAAAAGTGACGGCTTGCAAAGCGCTCCAGGCAAGGTCAAAACATAAGCCAGCCAAAATCCATTTGACTGTAAAACGCAAATCGGATTCGTCCCTGTTCATCCACACCGCGCTGACGAAGAAGGCCAGGCCGATGAGGAGGGTTGCCAATGCGCGGATCGCCCGCCCGAAATATTCCTGCCCGCGCAAGGGGAGCGGGTCGATCAGCGCCCCGAAGCTGGTTGCAAAAACTACAAACAGAATCAACGCCCCAAGCGCCACGAACGCGCCCGCCCAATGTAGTTTTGTTTTTTTGCGAAACGCCTGAATTAATAAAAGTGGAAGCAGCAACGCCAGCGGATACAACGCCAGCGGGCGGACCAGCGTACCTTCGCCCAAAAATGGAAACCAGCGAAAACTGGTGACGGGCAAAGTGAGCATGGCCACAGCCCACAGGATGCGGGGGAGTTGATTGAGAAAAACCGAAAATCGTTTCATACCTAAAGACTAAAGAAAATTTGGACGCAGATGAACGCTGAAAACGCAGATTTAAAGATTGTTTTTAGCGACAAACCATTCCTTGCGGTTGTTGTCGAATGAACGGCGTTTGGTTTCGGGTTTCGGGCCAAAATTCAGCAACAGCCCAACCTCGTAAGGCGTCGCTTTCAGATAGTTCAATAATTGCGCTTCATGTTCTGCGACAAGAGTTTTGACGGCTTTTAATTCAACAATAACAAGATCATTTACGACAATATCGGCATAATACTTTCCGATCAATTGTTCTGCATAATAGACCTCGATGGGTTGTTCGGTATTTGGGATTAACCCGCGTTTTTTTAATTCTATAACCAATGCTTTGACATAAACATCTTCAAGAAAGCCATAGCCCAATGCCGAGTATACAGCATAGAACGCCCCAATGATCTGTTCCGTTAAATCAGAATGTTTGTACAAGACCCCGTTATATAAAGGCTTTTTATCCATCCATCCTCGTATCAAAACATCAGCGTCATCAGCGTTCTTCAGCGTCCCGTATTTGGTTTTACGAATAACACAACAAATACGGCAAGCATGAGAAAGCCCGTGGAGCCTGCCAGCAAATACCCACTTAAAGGCACGCTTCGTTCTTTGGGTATTTTTTCAGTTTGGGTGACTTCGAGTTTTACAAATTCGTTGATGTTCCCAGCGGCTATTTCCGCTTGAACCCGCTGGACAAACGTCTCTGCCCAGGCGGCGGCAAGCGAGGCGGCAATTTGCGGGTCGGCGTCATCGGCGTAGAAATGCCAGCCTGCTTCAGCGGGCTGGCTGAGCTGTAATTTGCCGCCGCGCAAATCTTCCAGTGGAATGCTATAAACAGACGACAACTGGCTCATGATCCCATCATGCCACGCGATTTCCACTAGTTTGCGAGACTCGCGTTCAAGATAATAGAACTGCTGGCGGTCGGTATCCTGTGGCCAGGCTTGCTCGAGGTTGAAATCCACATTGACGGTGGCGCTCGCCCGGTAAGGCGGCGGGGCGATGAAATAAACGGCGGCGCCGATTAACGCGCCGAGCATTGTGCCCAATACCCAAAAGCGCCAGGCACGCAGCAGGCGGATGAGGTCTTCGAGGGAGGGGGGGGTGAGAATAAAATTCATGGTTGAGTTTTTTGCGTAATGAGTGATGCGTAAATTACGGGTCACGCATTACGCATTATTTTTTATGCGCCACTTCCAGAGCGGGCCGATGATCTTTCTTAAATAATATTTTGCCACAATTAATGAGAAAAAACCACCGCCGTCGCGATAATGTACGCGGAGCATTTCATCCCAGCCGCGCACGTCGGCAACGTTGGTTTTGCTGGTGGTGTGGATGCGGAAATTCGCCCAGACCCGCCCAGGCAAATATTGGATGCGCGCGCGCGCGGCAATGCGCGTCCACAGGTCGTAGTCCATTGCGAAGTAAAAGGAGGGGTCGAGCGGGCCAAGCTCCCGCCAGTATTTNNCAGATCGTAATCCATTGCGAAGTAAAAGGAGGGGTCGAGCGGGCCAAGCTCCCGCCAGTATTTTGCGCGGAAGAACATCGTCTGCTGGGGGATGTGGACGAAGCCTTCGCGCAGGCGGCGGTAATCGGTTTGCGCCGATTTGAATTTGCCGATCACTTTGTCATCTTCGTTGATGAAGTTGCAGTCGGCGTACACCATCCCCACCTCAGGATTTTCGATGAGATATTTTACAGCCTCGCCAACTGCGCCTGGATTGTAGGTATCGTCTGAATTGATCCAGGCGAGGATTTCACCCTGGGCGCGGTTGAATCCCTTGTTGATCGCATCGGTCTGACCTTTATCCTGCTCGCTGACCCACCAGCCGATTCCAGCCTCGTGTTTTTTGATGATTTCCACACTGCCGTCTTTCGAGCCGCCATCCACGATGATGTATTCGATGTTCGGGTAATCCTGCCCAAGCACAGATTGGATCGTCTTTTCAAGGAACTGGGCCTGGTTAAAGGAGGGGGTGATGATGGAGACGAGAGGGGAAGTGGGCATGGGTAATTGGAGGTTGGAGATTAGAGATTGGAGATTGGAGATTGGTTACCATTCAGTGTCTGAGTAATATAGATGGGAAATGGGTTCAGTGATTTTGCGGACGTGGGTGATCTCTGCGGGGGTTAATATTTTTTTCCAGTTGTCGAGGCTGGCGCGGCTGTCTAGCTTGACGGAGTGGGTTTTGTTCCTGGCAAGTTTGGCGGGGTTTTCGGAACTGCTGGAGTTGCGAATCGTATTTTTTACTTTTTCATCAAAGGTCAGGCCGAGAGATTCGTACAGAGATTTATATCCCGCAATGGGGTCGAGGGAAAGGTCTTCGTGGCGGACAATGTCGAATTGGGGAATCAGTTGTCGGCTGGAATGAACGAAGCGGTAGATCATCCGCCAGAGCAATGCGGCCTGACTGACAACGTCCGCAGGTTGAATCGATTCCATGTCGGCGCGGTCGGCTTGCAAGTGGTCGCGCATGAGCAGGGGCTGGCCGAGCAGGTTGTTAAAGTCAAAGGGCCAGTTCAGGCGTTTGAGGCTGGCGGCAAATGCGGCAGGGTGGCGGACGGTGACGACAACGCGGCAATTCAATTTTTTTGCAAACCAGGGAGTTGAAAAAACAGCAAAAGGGTCCTTGAGCAGGATGCGCTGACCGTGCATGGAGCCGATGAAGAAGGTGTGAAAGTCGCGGCCCATGCGCAGGAAGTCTCTGTGCGAGCGAATGGATTTGATCTCCAGCCAGGTATGGTATTGAAAATTAAAGAGTTCACGAAATGCAGGGAGGTATTCCGATTCGTTTTCATCGTGAATGCAGGTGTACCAATGTTTGACAGGGACGCGGAATACGCCAGGGCGGTGCAAGACATTCAACGGCTCGCTGATGTAGGCGGTGTCGGCATCGGCGGCCAGCATTTTGCCAACCCAGGTTGTACCGCTGCGGTGCGCGCCTGTGACAAGGATGGGGTTTTGATCACTCACTGAAAAAGTCCTTGATCTCTTCAGGATGCACTGAAAAGGTGGCGATTGAATTGACGCCGTAATATTCAGCCGCGCAACGATTGACCCAGAAATTCGCCTGCAAGTCCAATTCTTTTGTGCCTTCGTAGCCGTCCAGCGCAGGGATGGCAAGGTCTGTTTCGCCCGCTGCGATGAGGCTGTGGAGATAGGCTTCGCGTTCGTCCCAGCGCTGCGCCCACAGGCGGCGTTCGGCATAGGTCTGCACAGGCTGTCGTATCATCCAAAAGGGATAGAGCATGGCTAACGCGGCAGCGAGAATGGCAACTTGCGGCGCATATTTCGGGAGCTTGCTTTGCGCGGCCACAACCCCAATGCAAACCCCAAGCGAAAGCAGGGCGGCGTTCAAAACAAAATGCGCAGGGAAACGCACCCGCTCCACAGGATAAGACTGTCCATAGGCGCTGGGAGCAACGATGGCAAAGATCAAGCCATAGGTGATGAGAGGAATTAACACAAAGACCAGCCAAAAACGCGGATCAATTTT
>CXWL01017159.1_pt1 | contig 19859 bp, 18 predicted proteins | sample 590931 | NCBI WGS metagenome assembly CXWL01 (sample SAMEA3498368, study PRJEB10139) | groundwater metagenome | biome: water well; material: biofilm material | place: Germany | collected 2015-04-27 | reverse complement strand
CGTTTCACGCCTCACGTCTTCCTTTGGAGCGGGCGGTGGGATTTGAACCCACGACAGCCAGCTTGGAAGGCTGGAACTCTACCACTGAGCTACGCCCGCCCTCTCAACAATCAGGTTGAGGTTGAGTCCAAGGCTGAGTAGAAAACCGAACCCACTTCTTCCTTAGCTTCGCCTAAACCTTAGCCTCACCCTTCATTCATTGTTGAATGGTGGGCAGGCAAGGATTCGAACCTTGGAAGCCGATGGCAACAGATTTACAGTCTGCCCCCTTTGGCCACTTGGGTACCTGCCCAAAACTCCCTGCACCAGACACGATACAAATCTAAACGTTCAATTTATAATTATCTTTTCCACCCACTCCAGATGAAAAAGAAAGAGCACGCCGGTCCACGCACAGCTCCCCCTTCCTTCTTGAATAAGGATGAAGCAGTGAGGCTGCGGACACAGCCTTGCTCATGAAACGCTGGATTCTATTGATGAAGTATGGTGAAGTCAATACCCTAAAGCATAATTATCTTGCTTTTTATCAAAATAATATCTACCGGCAAAACTTTCTTGGCGCTATGACCCCCAAGGCCCACCCCTAATAATGCAGTGAATAGGCATTCCTGATCGCATACCAGACGGACCAAGGTCACCACCTCAGAGCACCTCGCAACCATTTCATAAACTTGCAGAAAGGCGTCTCTATTACCCACACTGACCATGCCGGTCGCCCCCTTGGCCGAGACCGGAGAATGCACTCCTCACACGGTCCAGGAGGATGGGAGAAAATTCCATGACTTCCTTCATAATCACCATGGCTTCCTGTTCCGACAAACGCGATGCAGGAGCTAAATATCGCTTTCGCGCAACGGCTCGCTCACCGGAATCCTCCGGCTCATAATATCCACGAAGCGTTCCTTCTCGATCGGCAATCCTCAGACGGCTTACCCATTCATCCTGACTCTTTCCCTGTTTCTGAATCGATCGCCCTGTGCCGCCGCTTAACTCCAACTGGTTCCACACGGTCCACCCGATAAACACCGCCCATGTTTCGTTCAGTGCTTCCCAGGATTCACGATCCGTCAGATACCGCTCCTCAGTTTCTCCCTTCCTCTGCGCCACCGGTGTAATCAACACCGATCCATAGCGACAACCCTGCTGTGCCCTCGCTACAGCGAGCACAGGATTCGACGCAGCCTGAGGCGAGGCCTCAGCTTCCGTCACGAGATAGTCGATATAGGCATGGAAGAGTTCGTGATAGAGGGTTTCGATTTCGGCATGGGTGAGTCGTTTGAGTGGACGCAGAATGGCCCCCGCTCCATTAAAGGAGAGCGCGCGGTTGAGGACCATCCGATGCTCACTGGGGTGATATTCAGCTGCATAGCTGCGCAAATCGTCGAACTGAAACTGGACAAAATTCGGCGGAATTGCCTTGAGGAACTTCGTCGGGAGTCCCATTGCCTGGGCCCCACCGATCAACTGCCCCCACATCCGGTCAGTTGACGCTAGACGCTCTTCCGACATCCCCTCATTCGGCACGAGCGGTAGGCCGCCCATGAGAAGACCTATCGCGACCACTCTGCACAACGCACGCATCATCGCAGCGATCCGTGAGACGTGAAACGTCAAACGTGAAACGTCTCGAAGCAAGAGCACTCAACAGTCCTACGAGTCACGTTTCACCTTTCACGCCTTACCTTTTGCGATTCTTCAGCGCCCTGCTATCGATCATCTCGAGAATACCAGTCCGAATGTCCGCCCTCCTCCACCAATACTAGTTGCTCCAGCAACTTAGGCGACACTGGGTCCAGGAAACGGGACGGCTTCGACAGGACCATGCCGCTACCCCTGTCGAACACATTGATCGGGTAGGTCAAGTATAAATGTCGCTTGGCTCTCGTCACGGAGACATAGAACAGCCGGCGTTCCTCTTCCAGCCCCTCATCCTCACTAAACGAATAGACCGACGGGAATCTTCCATCCACAATCCAGATGACGAAGACACATTGCCACTCAAGACCCTTGGCAGAATGGATCGTAGACAACACCAATCGCTCCTCATCGCGATCGGACGCCTCGGCGCCGGCGGCATTTCCATCCGGCGGTTCCAGCGCGAGATCGGATAGAAATGTTTCGACCGTCTGATACCCCTCAGCGATCGTCTGCAAATGATCCAAATCCCGCGCGCGCTTGGGATAGTCGTCGTAATGTTCCTTCAGAATCGGCAGGTAGTATTCGTAGATATGCCCCACTTGCTCAGCCGGACGAAGGTCTCCGGATCCGGCAAGACTTTCCAGCGTAAGGGCCAAATCTTTAAGTCCCTTTCCCGATCGCCCAGGCATTGCACGAAGGGCGACATAGGGATCGTCCGATTTCACGAGAGCGGCCATAACATCCTGCGCCTTCTTCGGTCCCACCCCTTCGACGAGCATGAGCACGCGATGCCAACTCACAGCATCCATAGGATTCGCCACCACACGCATATGGGCCAACAGATCCTTCACGTGTGCAGTCTCAATGAATTTCACACCGCCGCGCTTGACGAACGGCAGTCCGTGACGAGAGAGTTCAATCTCAAGATCGAAGGAGTGAAAACTCGACCGAAACAACACCGCCATTTCATCGAGCGGAACTCCTTCTTCCCGGAGCTCCAGAATCTTTTGCGAAATAAAACGCGACTGGGCATTCTCCCCTGCCGCCTCCACCAGAACCGGCAAGGGCCCATCGATCTTCCTCGTAAAGAGATGTTTGCTGTACTTCTCTTTCGCCTCCTCGATAATACAATTTGCAAGATTCAGGATCGGCTGGGTGCTGCGATAATTCTCTTCCAGCTTATAGATGGTGGTGCCGGGAAAGAGCGATGGGAACTCCATGATGTTTTTAAATGTCGCTCCCCTGAACGCATAAATCGACTGCGCGTCGTCACCCACGACCATCACGTTCTGATGGGTAGATGCGAGATGCCGAACGACATCCGCCTGCAAGCGGTTGGTGTCCTGATACTCATCCACCAGAATATACCGATAGAGGGATGAGATAGTCCGACGAACTGTTTCGTCCTCCATCAAAAGCCGCCGCAGCAACACCAACAGATCGTCGTAATCCACCAGCTGCCGCTGCCGTTTCGACGCCTGATAGCCCCGCTGCAACTGCTCCAATGCATCAAGATGGTCGGAGAAATGATCGAACTCCTCGACCACAATCTCGTCGAGCGGACGCAACGTATTCTCGGCCTTGCTGAACATCTCCGCAATTGTCCCCTTACGGGGAAACCGCTTGTCTTTTTCGTTCAAACCCAGCTGCGCGCGAACCAAGGCGATCAAGTCTTCGGCATCGCCCCGATCGAGAATCGTGAAGCCCGGCTCAAGACCGATGGACCTTCCATAACGCCGGAGCAACATATTGGCCACAGAGTGGAACGTGCCTCCACGAACACGCTCGCTACGGGCGCCGATCAATTCACCGGCCCGATCGAGCATTTCCTGCGATGATTTTCGCGTAAAGGTCAGGAGCAAAATCTGGGACGGATCGATCCCCGAATCGATCAAATAGGCCACGCGGTAGACCAAGGTCCGAGTCTTGCCGCTGCCGGCGCCGGCAATAACCAGCGAAGGCCCTTCGCCCGCGGTCACTGCCGCAAGCTGCTGGCTATTCAACGCCGCCGCATAATCGATGGAGAGCTTCCGGGAAACGGCCTCGTCAACCGGTCGTTTGAGCACATAGGTCTTGGTTTCGTGATCCATAGAAATGAGCGAAGGAATTGTTGGGCAGTCCGGTCATTCAGGGGAAGCGCTGTATAACATACTCCCTGCGGCCCTTTCAAAGAGAGGGGGGAAAGGGATGGAGGCTGATGATCTTCTGTGCTCGCGCAACGCGCGGTCGCGGACTCCCCTCGTTGGACGCGCGCAGTAGAGAATCATTCAGCCCCCATCCCTAGAGTGATAACGAGAATCTGGGAAAGACTCCCGGTACATTTCTTTTCTCCAACGTGCGCAGCGGGGGAGTCATCCCAGCCATCCTGGGGTCAATGCACACGAGCAAGCTGGAAGAATCATCCTGGGTCATTCGCTGCAACATTTCTTGGGATCAATATCAGCACGGCCAGGTTGCCTCGGGTCGTAAATGAAATAAGTGAAAAACGCCTTAGGCTTTCCATGCTCCAACACTGGTGGGTATTGCTTCGCGATAACGCGCTTGAGAGCCGCCGCGATGAATGAATCCGGAACAGACACGTTGACGGAGTCAGTTAAGCCAGAGCGCGGATCGATTACCTTGGTAACTCGGAGCGAGGCAAGTTGGTGCTTCTCATCAACAACAACTTCGAAAATTACAGCATACAGCTCAATAGCGCCTCCGTCCGCCGTATGAGCGAGATTTCCGATGGATAGAATTCCAAGGAGAAATGCGGTGGTCAAAAATGTCTCATCAACGTTCCTTGATGTCTAACTCTATGGAGTAGACTGACCGGCATAATACGGAATACGCGAAACCGCCTCCCACATTCCTCTGTGATTGACTTGCAAGTTTGCCATAAACCTTACAGCAATTGGGACCGAAGAGCGGAGCTAGAAACCAGTGTTCGCACACGCGCTGCATCGTGCTGGCATTCGTAGGACTCACCACGGAGAACACGCCACCGTCAGATCCGGACTGCCTCAGTTTTATTGCTTGTCCGTGCTTCTCCGCATGTGCTCTACTGCGTCGCTTCCTTGATCTTAACGGCTGTCTACTCAGCTGACTGCTCCAACACACTTCCTGTCTAACGTGCCTGATCCATTGGAGTCTGTATCGCATCCACCGCGGCCTGCCCTGTTGCCTGCGTCGCTGCATTGCCGTACGCAGCCGCAGCCTTTGCCTTCTCCGCCGACATCTCTTGGCTGCAAGCGAATAGCCCCACCATAGCCAGCAACCCCACAACGAAGAACCACCTGCACATGGATTTCCTCATCACGATCCCCTTCGCCTACGTGATCCAGGGGAACCTCTACTGTAGGAAGATAACGCTGTAAGGAACCATTCTCTGTCCAAACCGATTAAGGGCCAGGCAGGATGACTAACAATACCCTCCCTGAATCCTTCGCAACAAATACCCAGACCTCACCAGTTTTCTTCTTAGCACCACCAGGCGGCACCAGCTGTTCATAGCGTATGGCCCAGTATTGATGTCCTTTTAGCTTTGACTCCTGCTTCTCGAAAAAGTCTCTTCCCTCTGGAGGGGCTATATCGCGGCGAAGCGCGCTCGCTTTTTCCCACTCAGCATTCTTCTCATCAGCCTGCGCCTTCCATTCAGATCGCTTATATCCGATCATGTCCATTTCGCGATCCGCGATTTTCATTGCCTCTGCTTTTGACAGAGTCGGCCCTTTTGCCAAAGCAGGGACAGGGTTGATCATAAAGAAGCTTCCAAGGATGCAGGCGCTCAACAAAGTCAGGATGTATTTGGTCATTCGATCCCTCGCAAATGTTAATTGGTTCACACTGTTCTCTCTTCGCCGCAGAAACCGTTACTCGCCATAATTCGCAACCGTCAATTCAAACAATTGCCCCTGACATCGTGTTATTCCCACCCCATTCTTCCGCATCCTTTTACTGCGTGGCTGCTTTGACCTCAGCAGCCCGCTGCTCGGACGACTTTTCCAATACACTTTCTGTCTGACGGGCCTTGTCCATCGGAGTCTGTATCGCATCCACCGCGGCCTGCCCTGTTGCCTGCGTCGCAGCATTGCCGGATGCCGCCGCAGCCTTCGTCCTCTCCATCGGCGTCTCCTGATTACAACCGAATATCCCCACTATCGCCAGCAATCCGACAACGAATGAAACGCTGCGGCGGCACTTTTTCATCCTAATCTCCTTATCCCACAATTCAACATTGACCATTCACCAGTTCCCATGCTGTCCACACGTAATCGTACTCGCGAGGCAACGAACCAACAAGCGATTGCGAAAACAAGCACTTTGATCGCCGAACCTGTCTCCGTTATAATCGCACGCGAACAAGGAGACCCTATGGCCACCGCCAACCAAGAACAGCAATCGCAACTTCGCCAACTTGCCGAACTCATTCTGGCCGTCGCGGGAGAATCCGTGACCGTCATGAAACGAAGCGTCCCGGAGCGGGCCATGAAATTGAAACGTCAGGATGAGTGGGGCATCTATCTTGAGTTTCTCAAAGTCATGTTCAATCTCACCGACCGGCTTTCCGCCCTGTACCTGCCGGTCAAAGACCAGCCTCAGTTCATGGACAGTCTCGAGGATGCCGTTACCATGCAATTGAAGAATGTGCTGGAGCCGGCATTCGGTTCCGGCTCCGATCAAATGGAGATCGTCCTCACCGTCGGTGCGGCGGTGGCCGAAAGTCGGCAAACCTATGAGCGGTTTCGGTTCCTTGTAACTGAAGATAGTCCCGTGAAAGACGAGATGTTGAAGGCCTTTGGCGGACGAGTTGCCGACGCGATGGGAATTGCAGGAAATGCGCAGATATCCGCCGCCGCAACGCTCTGCGCGAGCGCCGTGATTCCTGCCCTCAAAGCCGTCTTGGCCGGAGATGCGCCGCCGACCCCCGCGCCTGGCACAACCACCCACCCCACCGACACATTATCCGCGCCATCACCCTCCCCCTCGGCCCCTGGGCCCCACAATCCGACGGGCACCGAAATCAAACTAGTGAGTGTCACGGCAACCGTCGCCGAAGAAGAAGTGGAAACCCGTTGGGGACTGCATCCCAGATTTCGGCAAGACCTCTCCCCAGAGGACATGCAACGAGTCGCCAAGCTGATGAACCGAGTTACCAAAATACTTGGCGAACGGTATGCCTCCGTGGCATTCTCAGATGAATGGACGTCTTGGCATAAAGTCGGTCACGCATGATCGCTCTCAAGAACCGTAAAAGGTAAGACGTGACAGATGAAACGTAGGACTGCCGAGTCCTCTTCCTCTGAAACATTTTACGTCTAACGTTTCACGTTTAACGAATTAGAGGAGGTTCAGTGGAAATCTCGCGAACGGCACCAGACTTACCGATCGGCCTTCCAGCCAGTCTCTCCCGTCTCAAGGAATTGGCGTCGAATCTATGGTGGAGTTGGACACCGGAAGCCCGTCGGCTGTTTGAGCACATCGACCCGACCCTCTGGGTGCTGACTCACCACAACCCTGTGAAACTATTGGCCGATGTCAGACAGGCACGACTGATCCACCTCGCCGAAGACCCCTCGTATGTGAGGCTGTACTCTGCCGCGCTCAAGACATTCGACGAGTACCGACAGAACGAGCGTAGTTGGTTTAAATCACAGCATGGCGATTTGAAAGCTCCGACCATCGCCTACTTTTCCGCAGAATTTGGTCTCCACAGATCCATTCCCATTTATAGTGGCGGCCTGGGCATTCTTGCCGGAGACCATTGCAAAGAGGCCAGCGATCTCGGTGTGCCCCTGGTCGGAGTAGGATTTATGTATCCACAAGGATATTTCCGGCAGCGCATCACGCCGGAGGGATGGCAGGAAGCGGCCTACGCTCCATTCAACCAAGCAGAATCGCCGATTCATCCCGCCCTCGCTCCATCAGGAGAGCCCTGTAAGATTACGGTTGAGATTGGGAGCAGGGTTGTCGCTGCGGCAGTATGGAAAGTGCTCGTTGGGCTGGTTCCTCTGTACCTCATCGATACAGACGTTCCCGAGAACAGTCCCGAGAATCGGGCTCTCTCAGCGCGACTCTATGGAGGCGATCAGGACATGCGCCTCTGTCAGGAGTTTCTGTTGGGTATCGGCGGTGTCCGTATGCTTCGAGCGTTGGGCATTGCGCCGACGGTCTGGCATGCCAATGAAGGTCACTCTGCCTTCCTCACCTTAGAACGCATTCGTGAATTGATCCAGAAGGGATCGACGCACGCAGATGCCTGCGAGATCATCCGCCAGAGCACGGTGTTTACCACCCATACACCGGTGCCGGCCGGTCACGACGTATTTCCCCATCATCTGATGGACCGATACTTTGCCGGCTATTGGGAACAGTTGGGCCTCTCGCGGGAAGACTTCCTCCGCTTGGGAGACACTCCCGAATCCCAGGGGCATGGCTTTAACATGACGGCGCTCGCGATGCGGCTGGCCGCTCATGTGAACGGGGTCAGTCGTGAGCACGGGCAGGTCTCGCGAGAAATGTGGAAACATATGTGGCCCGGCCTATCGATCGAGCAAATCCCAATCCGTAGTGTGACCAACGGCATCCATGCTCCAACCTGGGTCTCACCGGAACTCAATCAACTCTACGGCAAGCACCTCGGCCCGGGATGGGCGGAGAAATGTGACGACCGGGCGATGTGGCAGCGGGTTCTGGATATCCCCGACCAGGAACTCTGGGCCGTACGCCAAACCATGAAACGTAAACTTATGAGCTTCATCCGTGAACGTGCCAGGAGCGGGTGGATGCAGGGGCATCTCCAAGCCTCGCAGGTCATATCGCGAGGCACGCTACTTGACCCCGAAGCTCTCACCATCGGCTTCGCCAGGCGCTTTGCCACCTACAAGCGGGCCACCTTGTTGTTCCGCGACCTCGAACGGTTGAAACAGTTGCTCCATAACCAGTGGCGCCCCGTCCAATTGATCTTCGCCGGCAAGGCCCACCCGGCCGATGAACCAGGCCGCTATTTCATTCATGAAGTCTTGAACTTTTGCGCCGACCATAAGTTGGGCGGCCACGTAGCATTCCTGGAAAACTACGATATGCATATGGCCAAGTTCCTCGTCCAGGGGGTCGACATTTGGCTCAATACTCCGCGTTTTCCGTTGGAGGCAAGTGGAACCAGCGGCCAAAAAGCCGCGCTCAACGGAGTCATAAACCTCAGCGTCCTTGATGGATGGTGGAAAGAAGGCTACAACGGAGCCAACGGATGGGGGATTGAACCCTTGGTCGGAAACGAGGATCTTCATGCCCAGGACGAGCATGACGCCCAGCAGCTCTATCGCATACTGGAACAAGAGGCCATTCCCCTCTACTATCAACGGGACCTTGACGGGATACCCCGCGGCTGGCTGCAACTCATGAAGGAAAACCTCAGGACCAATGCCCCCCGGTTCTGCACCAAACGGATGGTCAAGGAATATGTCGACACGATGTATGCGCCGGCCATGGTCCGCGCGCCTTCAATATGGTAATGGGCCCGCAGCTATTCGTGAAATGTGAAAAGTTAGACGTGAAAAGTTTCGGAGGAAGAGCACTCGGCAGTTCTACCTTTCACGTTTCACGTTTCACATTTCACCTGCTGGAGAGAACCCGTCGTTGCGCTGCTGCAGCACCCCTACAAGTGCTCTTGCTCCTCACGCTTGTCTCAAGCCTCGCAAGCCCGCCCTTTGCACAGGCAGACAGGCCGATCGCAGCCGGTTCAGCTCTTGAACGCGAAGCCACCGCATTATTCAACCGCGCCGCATACGACCAGGTTCTGAAGCTCTGGCAATCGCTGCCACCCGAGGCTACTGCGTCGAAATCGCTCATCCGCCTCGCCTTTCAGAGTTCCCTCAAGCTCGGACGGCCAGAAGAAGCTCTCACCCTCTATCAACGGCTCATCCAGCCAGATCAACCGGACGATCCGGCCCTGCTACGGCCCTTGGCCCTCAGCTTTTTGACCAGCCATGTCCGTCACTCGCAAGAATCTGTGCGAATCGCGGCCTATGCCATGCTGGCTGAGCTTGCCCTCCCGGAAACACAGGCCGTTCTTGAAGACGGCTTGCTCGATCCATCGATCCTGGTGCGGGCTCGCGCCGCGGACGGTATCGGCAAAGCCGGGCTGGCAGGAAAGTCCGGTCCCTTGCGCAGAGCCCTGAACGATGCAGTTCCAGCGGTGCGAATCGCCGCCATGAATGCGCTCAGTGAAGCCAATGTCACCGACATCATGCCCTTCCTGATCGAGGTCGCGAGAGTCGACGACGGACCTGAAGCCGTGTTCGCCTACGCCGCGCTCTACAGACTCGGCAAACAAGACATGCTGACCGACATCACCGGAGCGGCCACGCTTCCGGAACCAGAGGTCCGTATGGCTGCCTTAGGGGTCTTGGGGCGGCTGAAACGCCCGGCGAGCCTGTCGGTCCTGAGCCAGGGAGTCTACGATCCTGAGCCCTCGGTTCGCGCATTCGCCGCCGGCGCATTGGGAGACTACGGACAAGCCGGCGGCGTGGCACCCCTCACCCACGCCATCGGAGATGACAACGCACACGTACGCACAGTGGCAGCCACAAGTCTTGGGCGGTTGGGAATTCGCGAGAATCACCCCTTGCTGCGAGCCCTTATCCGGGATGTCAGTATGCAGGTGCGGGCCGGCGCTGTGGAAGGACTGCTTCGGTTGGGCGATACATCGGCCATCGCTCTCGCCGCGGACCTGGCAAAGCACCCGGACCCCTCTATCCGGGCAGCGGCAGCCCATGCGCTGGGGGCCACTTCCGATAAGGAAGCGGTGGCGATCCTACAGACGCTCCTGCGGGACCAACAACCGCAGCCGCGTCTCCTGGCGGCAAAATCGCTGGGTAAGAACGGCGCGCCAGTGTTGCCATTGCTCAAGAAAGCGTTGCAAGACTCGGATCTCTCCGTTCGCTTAGCCGCGGCAGGAAGCCTACTTCAACAGCTACGTCGTTCCACACCGGTTCCCAGGCCTCGTTAGCTGAAGGGATTTCGTCCACCATGTGGAAGTTCGTCGCCGTTCTGGCCTTGACCGCCGCGTCGTTTGCTTTCGGATTCTATTTCGGCCAACGCCCGATCGGCACGCTACAGCAAACGGTCTCCGACCTTCAGCTTTCGCTTAAAGATGCCTCACGCCACATCCTCGACAGCACGATGGGAATCGAAAGAGACCTGCGCAGGCGGCAAGGGCTTATCGATGCTAAGTCCCACATGGTGCAGGCCAAGTTAGATCTGTTCGATAAAAAATTCGGGGAGGCAGCCACGCGACTCGGCGAGGCAGCCGAGGCGCTGAGTAATGTTACAAAGGGCGCGAAGCAGGATGATTCAACCCTCGCCGTGCGCGCGCTGACCGGATCACTTCGGGAGGTGGGGCTGCAATTGTCGGTGGGAAAACCGGTGTCGATGAAACAGCTCGATGATATTCAACGAGAAGTGGATCGGCAGATGAATAAGTAATCGATCAGTGAAACGTTAAATGTGAAATGTTCCAGAGGAAGAGCGCTCGGCAGTCCTACGCTTCACCTTTCACGTCTTACTTTTCACGGTTTCTGCGGTGGCCGGCTGTTTCTTCCACTTCGCTAAGATCCGCTCCACCCGCATCCGTACCACCATGTCCGGATCCTTCATCAACGGCTTGATCGCCTCTCGGCCCCGGTCATCGCCAATCGCTTCGAGCGCCGCCGCAGACGTCAACCGGGTAAACCAATCGCTATCCGAGAGCATATCGATAAGAGGATCGATGGCCTTGGCATCTTTGATTCTCCCCAAGGCCAACACCGCCTGCTTCCGAACATTCTCGTCTTTGTCTTTGAGCGCCGTGACCAATCGCGACAATGCAGGCTCACCCAGCTCGACCAACGCGTTCAGCGCATCGTCTTTGAACTCGTCGTTCCGCAGCTGCAGCATGAGCGGATCGAGCACCCGTTCATCGCGAATCTTCCCTAATGCGGCAATCGCATACTTCCGAACGTCCCAATCGCGGAGCAACTTGATCAACAGTTCGACGGCGGGAGAACCGATCAGGCCCAACCCCTCGATCGCGACTTCCCTGACTTGCCAGTCACCGTCGCGCAAGGCACGACCCAGCGGTTCCACACAACGCTCATCGCCCATTTCCCCGAGCGTAATGGCGGCCTCACGACGGACCACCCAATCAGGATCCTTGAGGAGATCGATCTGGATCTCAATCTCGTCCTTGACCTGCTCCTCCTCAAGCTCAACCTCTTCGGCCTGTTCCGCCGTCGGCTCAACCGCAACCGGTTGCTCCCCAATAAAATCCGCCGCCACCTGATCGGTGAATTCATCGGTTGCTGTCTCTGCCACGGGGGAAGCTGCGTGCTCTTCTGTTGGTCGTGGTTGTTCCATCGTACTACCTTAAGAATTCGCTTGGCCGGCGACTGCCTGACAGGCGACTATTTCGCAGCAGGAGCTGCTGCTTTCTTGCTCGCAGAATTCTTCTTGCGTAGCGCTAACGTACGCCGTTTTCGTTGCACCCGTCGGAGTCGTTTCTTCAGCGAACGCAGGGCCTCACTCTCTTTGACATCCTTGTCGCCGGTCGATTTCGCCGCCAGCTTCTTCTTCAGTCTGGTTTCATCCGATTCACTAGTCGTTTTCTTCGCCATCCGGATCGGGCCTCCCTGTATATCTCGTTGATCGCATTGACTGTGCTCCCGCGGGAATTGGCAGTCTAGTGGAGAGATTCACACCCTGTCAACCGGAGCCGCATGCGGCCCATTCGTTAAACGTTAATCGTTCAACGTTAAACGTGAGAGTCCTGACGATTAACGAATAGCGTATAACGAAGCGGGGCCCGCCCTTTTGCGAATTGACACCCTCGCCCCCTCGTCTCTAGAATGCCCGAATGATCAACGATCGTTTCCTCAAAGCCTGCCGGCGCGAGCCGGTCGATTGTACGCCGGTCTGGTTCATGCGCCAGGCAGGCCGGTATATGGCAGAATATCGCGCCCTCCGCGCAAAACATTCGATCCTCGAACTGTGCAAGACCCCCGAGCTGGCGGCGCAGGTCACTCTCCAGCCGATCGATCGTTTTCCGCTCGACGCAGCCATTATCTTTGCCGACATTCTCTTGCCGCTTGAGCCAATGGGGCTCAGCCTGGAATTCGCTGCGGGCGAAGGGCCGGTCATCCACAATCCGGTGCGAAACCAGGCGGACATCGAACGGCTGAACGTCGTTGACGGCGGTGAACTCGACTATGTGGCCGACGCGATCCGTCAGGCTCGGCATGCTCTGAATGGCCGGGTGCCGTTGATTGGATTTGCCGGGGCGCCCTTCACCCTGGCCAGTTATGCGATCGAAGGCGGAAGCTCGCGGAATTATCTCCTCACCAAACAGTTGATGTATAGCGAACCGAAGGCCTGGCACCAGCTCATGGACAAATTCGCGCGGGTCATCACCGGCTATCTGCGTCGGCAGATCAAGGCCGGCGCGCAGGCGATTCAACTGTTCGACAGTTGGGTGGGTTGCCTCTCCGTCGGCGACTATGTCGAATATGTGATGCCGCATGTCCAGTTGATTTTTGAGGGATTGAAGCGAGAAGGCGTGCCGATGATTCATTTCGGCACCGGCACTTCGGCCATGCTGCCTCAGATGCGGGAAGCCGGTGGCGATGTCATCGGGATCGACTGGCGCATTCATCTCGATGAGGCCTGGGCGACGGTGGGGCATGATGTGGCGGTACAGGGGAACCTCGATCCTCTGGCGTTGTTTGCCCCGTTGCATGAAATCGAACGGCGCGTGGCAGATATTCTGCGCCGAGCCGGTGGACGTCCAGGGCATATCTTCAATTTGGGTCATGGAATCTTGCCGACAACTCCCATAGAACATGTTGCCGCGACCATCGACATGGTGCACAAGCTCAGCCAACGATAATGCCGAGAGCATATGGCGTATAGCTGATGGCAAGAAGTAGATGCAGTCGGTGTCATCGCTTGTCCGGCCATACGCTATAGGCCACAAGCCACTTGCTCTGGTGAACTTATGTCAGAATCGAAACGCCCTACCGCCGTTCTTCTGATGGCCATGGGTGGGCCGGATTGCCTTGAAAATGTGGAGCCGTTCCTGCTGGATGTCCGAGGCGGTCGCCCCACGCCGCCTGAACTGGTCGAAGAGATTCGGAAACGGTATCGGGCAACAGGTGGAAAATCCCCGGCGGTCGGAATCAGCAAGGATGTTGCGAAGAAGCTCGAGCAGCGGTTGAATGAATCCGGTAGCGGACAGTATCGGGTCTACGTCGGGTTACGGCATTGGCATCCTTTTATCAAGGAGACCTATGCCGAGTTGCTCGGCGACAGTCCCGAACAGATCATCGGTCTCTGTCTGGCTCCGCAACAGTCCTCGTTGAGCACCGGCGCCTATCGGAAGAAAGTAGAAGAGGCGAGGTCTGCGCTACAGAGTACCTGCCCGGTGAGTTACGTCGGCAGTTGGCATCAGCATCCAGGACTGATTGCGGCCATCGCCGAAAACATCCACCAATCGTTACTGAAATTCCCGGCAGACATACAGCCGATCGTTCCGGTGCTCTTCACAGCCCATAGTCTTCCGGAACGTATTGTGGCGATGAAAGATCCTTATCCCGATGAAGTGAAAGGCACGGTTGAGGCAGTGACGGCGCTGCTGGGAGACAGGACAACGTACTTTGCCTACCAAAGCCAGGGCCGATCGGGAGAATCATGGCTGGGGCCGACCGTGGAATCGGTTGTGAAAGAGCTGGCGCGCAATGGACACCGACAGGTCTTGGTCGCGCCGATCGGCTTTCTCTGCGACCATGTGGAAACGCTCTACGATATCGACATCGAATTGAAGCAATTGGCAGCAGGGCTAGGCCTCCAACTTGAACGGGTCGCGATGCTGAACGATTCGGATGCGCTCATCGATACATTGGCCTCTGTGCTCGCTTCGCACGAATCCTCCCTCAGTCCTACGTCGTGAGCAACGTCCGTACTGTCGCCGTCATCGGTGGAGGGATCTCTGGTCTCTCGACTGCCTTTGCCCTTCTCGAACAGGCGGCGGCGGCCGGCATCCCAATCCACTGCACCGTGGTCGATAGCGCTCCTGTCTGGGGAGGCAAGATCGTAACCCATCGGGTCGGCAATCTTGTGACAGAGGCGGGACCGGACTCCTTTCTATCCCAGAAGCCTGCAGCCCTCGATCTCTGCAAAAAACTGGGACTGACCGATCAGCTGATCAATACCAACGAAACCGGCAAGAGAGCCTCCGTTTACTCGCGTGGCCGTCTGCATGAACTCCCAGAGGGCTTAGTCGTCATCGCTCCCAATCAGTTGGGGCCCTTTCTGCGAAGCGGGCTCTTGAGTTGGAGAGGGCTCGCGCGAATGGGATTGGATTTGGCCCTGCCGGTGAAACGGTCAACGGAGGATGAATCGCTGGCAGCGTTCTTCCGGCGGCGCCTCGGTCGGCAGGCGTTCGAACGGATGCTGGAGCCCTTGATGGCCGGCATCTATGCGGGAGATGCGGAACAGATGAGCCTGCAGGCCACATTCCCCCGTTTCGTCGAATTAGAACAACAATATGGCAGTATCATTCGCGGGATGATGGCGTCCAAGAAGGATGGCCCACCTGCCCTGCGTTCCAGCCCGAAACGCACGATGTTCATCAGCCTGAAAAACGGGTTGTCGGATTTGGTCACGGCCCTTGTCCGCCGATTGACAGACCAAGGAGTCACACTCAAGGGAAACTGTACTGTCGATGCGTTACGAGTCCGATCCCATCAGCCAGGCCGTTGGATGTACGATGTCATTCTCAGCGGTGGCGCGGCCTTGTCCGCGGACAGTCTTGTGCTGGCAACCCCCGGCTATGTGTCTGCGGAACTTGTTCGTCCCCTCACACCTATTGCCGGTGGGTTGCTTGAATTAATTCCCTACGCCTCGACTGCCACGATAGCGATGGCCTATCCCCGCGCATCGGTATCGAACGCAGCTGAGGGCTTCGGCTTTGTCGTCCCACGAGCAGAAGGACGCGACCTCATTGCGGCAACATGGACATCGCTCAAGTGGCCGCACCGCGCACCGCCGGACCAACTGCTGGCGCGATGTTACGTCGGGGGAGTTGGGCGAGAGGCGATTCTCGGATTAGATGACCAAGCCTTGGTGGCGCGAGTTAGGGAAGAATTGGCTGATATCTGCGGCGTGACTGCCGAACCGGTATATGTGGAAGTCAATCGCTGGATGAAAGCCATGCCACAGTACACGCTGGGACATCTCGAACGGCTGGACCAGCTTGAGGCAGCGCTCAGCCGCTATGGGGGTCTGATCCTCACCGGCGCCGGCTATCGTGGAGTTGGCATTCCTGACTGTATCCGTGACGGAGGAGTTGCAGCCGAGCGGGTTGTGCGGTACTTGTCGGGAGAACGATCGTAAATCGAAACGTAACTACTCAGGTAGATAGGCTGAAGGGGTTCAGACTGAAGGATTTTAGGCCGAAGACTGAAGGCCGGATTTCCGAGCACTTCAGCCTGAACCCCTTCGGCCTGTGCCCCTAGGCTTCAGCCTAAACACCTGAGTCGCTACCTCGAAACAAGGAATTGCAATGGATGCTCGGATGAAGATTACTGATGTGACTGGACCGTTTCGCGAACCTCGCGAGCAAGTATTTTCTTATGACTATTCGATCCAACGAGCCACCTGGCCGACTCCCCAGGCTGTGCGGGTGAAGGTCGCGATCCCGGAGGAATTGGATGTGCTTCGCGGCAAGATTTTTGGCGCCATCGCAGGAACACCGGGGCAGCAACTCATGATTTCGAAATACTTGTCGCGGCATATTGCCGACGAAAAAATCCGAATCGCCGAGTCTGACGGCATGTTGTCAGAACGCCGCGACACCCTCGTGGCTCCCTTCACCGGACCGCTGGTTCATCTGTTCGCACAACTCGACGCCTGGGCGGACGAACGGCGGGGGTCGTTACGGGAAGAAATTAGAGCCTTGGTGGGGCTGTAGCTGAGCAACAGCTTAGCTTGCCAATTCTTTTTTTCAGTTTCCACGCATCGATTAGCTCGAAGAGCCTGCTGCGCCGGGGAATGATTGCATCTTGAGTATGCGGAACTCCGGGATTTGATCGGGACGCGGAATGAACGCCAGCTCAGCGACAACCATTTCACCACTCTCACTGATCGCCATGATTTTCGCCTCATATGTGTCCACTGGAATAGAGCGATTCACATCCTCCGGTAAGGACATGACGCGAAGGAATGAAGAACCCTCAAAACCTACAAAGTAACTGAAGACATCGACGAACGTGGCATCCAGACATTGCGGATCTTTCGTGGGATACACATTACAGTTCGTTGCCCCGGCCTGGCCATGCCTTAGTTTCAGATGACTACCGGTGGCAGGAAAGTTCTTCGGCCTCTTCTCCAACGACGTCAGTTTCACCTCGACATTCCTGAGGGTCGCATCATCATGGTTAACCAAAGCAATACGACAGGTGTACTGCCTTCCGCTGATGGGCATTGTCTGCGATCGATCGATGACGGCCTCCGCCTGCACCCAGGGTTCTCCTTCACCGACCATCATGGACAATTTGCCATGCCGTAAGTTTGGCCGCAGATACAAGTGAATCGCCCAGGCACAGAAGCCCGCAAACCCAATCCAAAATACCCAGGTATCTGTATATTTGCCGGCGAGCCACGGGGGAACATTCTCAATGCCGAAATAGAGGAACCAGGCTTCCACATTGGAATTGGCTTGCCTTGGGGTGACGGTTGAAAGCAACATGAGCAACCCAAGCACCAAACTTGGGATAGATTGAAGCACCCATTTCCAGTACACGCTCATTCCGCACTCCCTTAGCCCGCATTATTCATGACGGTTCGTCGCGAAATCGCTGAGCCGCGTTGTGAGACCTGCGGGCGGAGCCGTGAGAACCCGAGGCGTACTCCTGCAGTACGTTGAGGGTTCGAGGGGCGAGCCCGCAGGCCGCAGGCTCGTCGCAACAGCGGATCGGCGATTGCAGCAGAAGCGCTCATGAATAATGCGGGTTAGACTCATACAAGAGTAGGCGGTTTCTATTGGAGTGGCAAGTCAGACTCATCACGCCTCCACATATTTACATCCACAATGGCTCAAAGTTAACTGCGGACACAGCGTGGCAGCACATTCAGTCTGTAGGAGTCCAACTGTTTCCTTGGAAACGATTGCCAGTTGGGGACCGCCAGGTCGAAGGTTTTAGCGGAAAGTTACGGAGTGAGATGAGTGGTTGAACCAGGAATTACTTGATACAGGTGGGAAGGGCTCACTCTCCACGATCTGCGGCAAATCGTGGAGAGTGAGCGCTTGGATATTCATCATGCCCATCCTATCGTGAGCACGGTACTGGGTTCGAGTTAGTAAAACGCCTGCGTAAGCGTCAGCTGCGCCACGTGCCGATCAAATGCCACCTTGTTGCCGCCGAAGTTGTTCTCCACATTCGTATAGGTGTAATTCACACCCAGAAACGTTTGCGGCGTGAACTTGTACACGACTCCGCCGCTCCCCATCACCGACACATAAGAGACGTCCGCTCCGGACGAGGCCCCGTACTGATCCCCGCGGCCATAATTGGCCGTGGCCACAGCGAGCAGGTTCGGCAAGGCCGTCTCTTGTGTCAGCGTGACCGAGACCACATGCGTCCGGAGCGCTTGCGCCTGAAATTGCAACGATGGGGCGACCCCGAGACTGTAGAGCAGTGTCAGGGCCGTCGTCCGATCTTTCCAGAACAGGGCCACATCCCCGACAGGCGCCACGGTCGAGGTCGAGGGGGCGCCCCCCAATTCCCGCTGCAACAGGGTCGCCCCCGCATGGGCGCGCAGACTCACCATGGGCGTGAACGTATGCTCCCACCCCACCGTCCCTCCCCGCGTGGTAAAGGATCCGCCCGCCTGCGAGGTAAACTCAATTTCATTGTTGACCGCGTTGACACTGAGAATGTCCTGCGGCGACGCCTTCAGGGCGAGCCCTGCCGTATAGGTCTGGAACTGGTTGTTCAGCAATGCCCCGGCTTGCTGCACATCGGAGCTCCCATAGCGTAAGAACCCATTCGCATAGCTCCCCGTTAGGCTGAGCATCTGATTGAGGGGCAGAGCGAGATCGGTCCGGACCACATTCCGGCTCACCGTCGCCCGCCCGACTTGAAAGCCTGTCACATGGGGCGTGGCCGGATCCCCGGCCAGGTTGCCGGCAGCAAACATCGGGGCTTGCGGCGAATAGATATAGGTATCCGCTGCCGTCAACGTCGCTCCCTGCCACCAGCGATCCAGCAGTTTGCTCAGATTCAGCGCGAGCCCGGCATTGGCCCCCACGTAATTGAGGTCCGTATGCTTGGCGTAGTACTCGCCCGTTGCGCCGGCCACCGCGTTCACCGCGATTGAGTCGCCCACGTAGGCCCCTCTGAGTTGCGGCACGGCTGTGGTCACAAAATCCTCTCGCTGCAGTCCCGGTCTCTTGCTCACGAAGAATACGTTACTGTCATACCGCTGTCCGACCGACAAGGAGGGAATCACCTGGAAGCCATCGCGGAGGGGCACCATACTCGGATCAGCGGCGCCACCGAATTGCATCCCCGGGATCGTCCCGGCGCCGCCCGCTCCCATCTGTTGCGCCTGGACCCCGGAGCTGAGCCCGACAAGCGCAGTAACCAGCCCGCCCACGGCCCACGCCGCCCCCCACCCCAGCCGCCGCACCTACGACACCACAATAACGTCCCCGATCCGGAGGAAAAACTTTCCCGGATCAGCGTTACCCTTCACAATATCGTCACATGTAAAAGTGGAGTCAAGATTTGCCATCACACATATCTCCTTAGCGTTAACGCTCCCGACTGTCTGATTGTAGATTCTACCGGTTCCCTCACCGGAGGCAACGAAAATGCCGTTTCGACCATTCAGAGCAGTGGAGGGAAAGACATGTCTTGCAGAATTAATTCACGCCCTTCACCCAAAACGGCCTACAGTCGTATTTGCGGCTCGACGTTCGGGCAGGCGAACAAATGAAATCGTTGCGAGCAGAAATCAAAGCGTTGGTTGGGCTGTTGTAACTGCGTGACGCGCGAGACAAGCGAGAAAGGCGCGACGTGAAGGTTGAGGCGTGAATGCAGGTTGTGAGTCGATCCGAAATCCCCTACCGAGCAGGCGGACGGAATAACAGAGCAGCCATCTGCTTGACGATTCTGAGGGTGGCTGGTACTGTGAGCGCACTTCACGAA
>CXWL01005244.1_pt1 | contig 19862 bp, 19 predicted proteins | sample 590931 | NCBI WGS metagenome assembly CXWL01 (sample SAMEA3498368, study PRJEB10139) | groundwater metagenome | biome: water well; material: biofilm material | place: Germany | collected 2015-04-27 | reverse complement strand
CCGAACCCGAGACACTTGACCTCGTGGTCCGCGGCGGTCGGGTCGTGACGCCCGCCGGCGTGCAGGCGGCCGAACTCGGCATCCTGCACGGCAAGATCGTGCGGATCGCGCCGGAGATCACCGAACCGGCCCACGCCACGCTCGAAGCCGCGGGCCGCTATGTTTTTCCCGGCATCGTCGACGCCCATGTGCATTTCAACGAGCCGGGACGGACGGAGTGGGAGGGGCTGGCCTACGGTTCGCTCGCGTTGGCGGCGGGCGGCGGGACGTGTTTTTTCGACATGCCGCTCAACTCCGAGCCGCCAGTGCTCGATGCCGCCGCGTTGCGCACGAAGCGCGCGCTGGCCGAGCAGCAGTCGTGCACGGATTTCGCGCTCTGGGGCGGGCTGGTGCCGGGCAACCTCGACAAGCTCGCGGGCCTGCACGACGCCGGGGCGATCGGGCTGAAGGCGTTCATGGCCAACAGCGGCATCGCCAGTTTCCCCCGGGTGGACGCCAAATCGCTGCGGGAAGGCATGAAGCGCGCCGCGAAGCTCGGGATGCTGGTCGCCGTGCATGCCGAAGACGACGCGCTCGCGGTGAAGTTCACCGCGACGCAAAAGGCCAGGAGCCGGCGGGACGCGAAAGCGTGGCTGGCTTCGCGGCCGGTCGAGGTCGAGCTCGCCGCCATCCGGCAGGCGCTCGAATTTGCGGGTGAGACCGGCTGCGCGCTGCATGTCGTGCATGTCAGCAGTCCCGAAGGTGTCGCGCTCATCTCGGAAGCCCGGGCCATGCGGGTGGACGTGACGGCCGAGACCTGCTCCCATTACCTGCTCCTGAATGACAAGGATGTCGCAAGGCTCGGCGCACCGGCCAAGTGCGCGCCGCCGATCCGCGAGGAGAAACGTCGTGTGGCGTTGTGGCAGGAGTTGCGCGCCGGGCACATCCAGACCGTCGGGTCCGACCACTCGCCATCGCCGCCGGAGATGAAGACCGCGAAGGATTTCTTCGCGATCTGGGGCGGGATTGCCGGGGTGCAGCATGGGTTCCAACTGTTGATGAACGAATGCGCCGCCAATGCGGACAAGGATCTGCCGCTGCTGGCGGCGGTGCTGGCGCGCAATGTCGCCCGCCGCTTCCGGCTCGACGACCGCAAGGGCCTGCTGGCCGAGGGACGGGACGCGGACTTCACGCTGGTCGAGTTCGGCTCCAAACGGACGATCGAGGCCGACGAATTGTGGACCCGGCACCGGATCAGTCCGTATGTCGGCCGGGCCAGCCGGACGCGTGTGACCCATACTTATGTCCGCGGCTGCCCCGTCTGGGCCGACGGCGGGGTTGCATCCGGCTCGCCGAAGGGTCAGTTTTTACGCCCAACACCCCCCTAACCATGCCCGATCTTTTTGGCCACACCCGCGCCCGCATCGCCGCCCGTCACGCCCTCATCACGCCGGGCAATCACGTCAACAGTTCGGTGCCAGGCATCACGGGGGCCACGACCGTCGTGCTGATCAACGAGGCCATGGGCGCCAAATTCGCCCAACTGCTCGTAACCTTCGCCGCCGATGGCCGCGCCACGCAGCCGGCGAGCGGGGTGCAGACCTTCGGCTATGTCATGCAGGGCGGCGGCGCGCTGACGGTGGGCAAGGACAAGGCAAAGATCGGCGCCGGGAGCTTTTTCTACGTGCCCGCCGGCCAGCCTTGGAGCCTGACCGCGCCGAAGACCGGCACCCAGCTCACCCTTTTCCAGAAAAAATATGCCGCGCGGCCCGGCACCCCGCTGCCCAAGGCCATCATCGGCGACGCGGCGAAGGTCAAGGGCACGCCGTTTCTCGGCGACCCGGCGGCCAATTTGCATGTGCTGCTGCCCGACGAGCCCGCCTTCGACATGGCGGTGAATATTTTCGCCTACCAGCCGGGCGGCCATCTGCCGTTTGTCGAGGTGCATGTCATGGAGCACGGGCTCGTCATGCTCGGCGGCGCGGGGGTTTACCGGCTCGAGGACAGCTGGTATCCGGTGCGGGCGGGCGACACGATCTGGATGGCGCCGTATTGCGCCCAGTGGTTTGTCGCGATGGGCAAGGTTCCGGCGAGCTATCTTTATTACAAGGATGTCAACCGTCCGGCCATCTGACCCCGCGGCCCCGGCCAGTCTCGACCTGATCGTCAACGGCCGCGCGGTTACCACCGCGGGCGTGGCGACCAACACCACGCTGCTCGCGTGGCTGCGGGCCAGCGGCCTGACCGGCAGCAAGGAAGGCTGCGCCGAGGGCGATTGCGGCGCGTGCAGCGTGCTACTGGTGGACCGGGACGCGGCGGGCCGGGCGACCTATCGCGCGTTCAACAGCTGCATCGCGCTGGTGCCGATGTTCGCCGGACGCGAGATCGTCACGGTCGAGGGACTCGCGCAGTGCGGGGCCGACCGGAAGCAACTGCACCCGGTGCAGGCCGCGATGGTCGAGCACTACGGCTCGCAGTGCGGCTACTGCACGCCCGGCTTTGTCGTCTCGATGTTCGAGGCCTATTACCGTGACGGTTGCCGGGAACCGTGGCAGATCAGCGACCAGCTGTGCGGCAACCTCTGCCGCTGCACCGGCTACCGGCCGATCCGCGACGCGGCGGTCGCGGCGTTGGCCCAGAGAGAAGGTGGAACGCGGCCGCCGGACGCGTTAAAAGCCCGTCCAGAGGCCGGGCTCCACCCCGATCATTTTGCCGGACGCCTGCAGGTTCCCGTGCACCCGCCGGGCGCACTCAACTACGCGGTCGGTGACGCAAAATTCTTCCGGCCCACGTCATTACCCGGTCTGTTCACCTTGCTCGAGACCTACCCGGCGGCCCAGCTCGTGGCCGGCGCGACCGAGATCGGCGTGGAGTTGACCAAAAAATTCAGGACGTTCCCGCTGCTCGTCTCGACCGAGGGCGTGCCGGAGCTGACCCGCATCACCGCGACCGCCGCAGCCTGGCACATCGGAGCCGCCGCCAATCTGACCAACGTCGAGGAGGCGCTGGGCGAGGAGTATCCCTCGATCGCGAAGATGCTGCGCGTCTTTGCCGCCCGCCAGATACGCAACCGGGCCACGCTCGGCGGCAACCTCGTGACCGCGTCGCCGATCGGCGATAGCGCCCCGGTGCTGCTGACCCTCGACGCCAGCGTCGTGCTCGTCACCGCCAAGGACGAACGCACCGTGCCGCTGGCGGACTTCTTCACCGCCTACCGCAAGACCGTGCTCAGGCCCGGCGAGATCATGCGCGAGATCGTGCTGCCGCGCGGCGGAGTGGGGCGCGGTCTGACACGACGGGTTGATTTCCTGAAGGTCTCCAAGCGTCGCGAGCTCGACATCAGCATCGTGGCGGCGGCGTTCTGCGTGGATCTCGACGAAGCAGGCACCGTGCGCAAGGCCCGCATCGCCTACGGCGGCGTGGCGGTGATGCCGATGCGCGCCCTCAAGGCCGAAAAGGGGCTGGTGGGCAAGAAACTCGGCGATTCGGCGGTGGCGCACATACTCCACGACACTTTCAAGCCGATTGACGACGCGCGCGGCGGGGCCGAATACCGGCGTGAACTGGTCGTCAGCTTGTGGGCGAAGTTTGTTTCCGGCGAGCAGAGCCAGGCACAGGATGCCGATCTCGGCTTCGCCGGCGACAGCCGGTGGCCGGTGGCCGATGCCTCCCGGAATCTGGGCCACGAAAGCGCCGTGGGGCACGTCACCGGCCGGGCCATGTATGTCGACGACATCGCGCAGCGCCGGAAGATGCTCGATTGCTGGCCGGTCTGCGCCCCGCATGCCCGCGCGAAGATCCTGCGCCGCGACGCCACCAAGGCCCGGCAGGCGCTCGGCATCCACGCCGTGCTGCTGGCGGAGGACATCCCCGGCGAGAACAACACCGGGCCGGTGCGCCACGACGAGCCGCTGCTGGCGCAGGAGGAGGTTTGTTTTCACGGCCAGATCGTGGCGTTCGTGGTCGGCGATTCGCTGGCGGCCTGCCGCGCCGCGGCGGCGCTGGTCGAGGTGGATTATGCGCCGCTGCCGGCCGTGATCGGTCTGCCGGCCGCCATGGCCCAGGGCAGTTACCACACGGAGCCGCATGCGCTGCAACGCGGCGATCCGGCGGCCGCCCTCGCGGCGGCCCCGGAAAAGCTGGAGGGCGAGTTCGAGTTCGGCGGACAGGAACATTTTTATCTGGAGACCCACGCGGCGTGGGCCGAGGCCGGCGAGGACGGCGCCGTGCTGGTGAACTCCTCCACGCAGCACCCGTCGGAGATCCAGGCCATCGTCGCCGAGGTGTTGCACCTGCCGCAGCACAAGGTGGTCGTGCAGTCGCCGCGCATGGGCGGTGGGTTCGGGGGCAAGGAGACGCAGGGCAACGCCTTCGCGGCCCTCGTCGCGCTGGCGGCGCTGAAGACCGGCCGGCCAGTGCGGGTGCAGCTCGACCGCGACCTCGACATGACGCTGACGGGCAAGCGCCACCCGTTTCATGCGAAGTTTTCCATCGGACACGACCACGACGGGCGGTTGCGGGCGGCGCAGGTCGAACTGGTGTCGGACGGCGGCTGGTCGCTCGACCTTTCCACCGCGATTTGCGACCGGGCTTTGTTCCACCTCGACAACTCCTACTACATCCCGGCGGTGCATTTCAGCGGCCGGGTGGCGAAGACCAACGTGACGTCGCACACCGCTTTCCGCGGCTTCGGCGGCCCGCAGGGCATGATCGTCATCGAGGAAATCATGGACCGCGTCGCGCGCCGGCTTGGTCTGGCGCCCGAGGCCGTGCGCGAGCGCAACCTCTACCACGGCACCGGCGAGACCAACCGCACCCACTATAACGAGGACATCGGCGACAATCGCATCCAGGACATCTGGCAGCAGGTGCTGGCCAAGGCGGACTTCACCCATCGCCGCGCCGAGGTCGACCGATGGAACCGGGCTAATCCGCACATGAAGCGCGGGCTGGCGGTGACACCGGTGAAGTTCGGCATCAGCTTCACGCTGTCGCACTACAACCAGGCCGGGGCGCTGGTGCACATCTACCAGGACGGCTCGGTGCAGGTGAACCACGGCGGCACGGAGATGGGGCAGGGATTGCACACCAAGATCCTGGGCGTGGCGATGCGCGAACTCGGGCTGCCGGCGGCAAGCATCCGGCTGATGACGACGAGCACCGACAAGGTGCCAAACACGTCCGCCACGGCGGCCTCGAGCGGGGCGGACTTGAACGGTGCGGCGGTCGCGGCGGCCTGCACGACGCTGCGCGAGCGGCTGGCACCCGTGGCGGCNNCGGCGAGGTGTTCGCAAAATCCAATCCCGCCATCCGCGTCCCATTTGCCAAGGTCTGCGCGAAGGCCTACCGCGAACGCATCAGCCTTTCGTCCACCGGCTACTACCGGACACCCGGGGTGAAGTGGGACTGGGTGAAAGCCGAGGGCCGACCCTTCCACTATTTCGCCTGCGGCGCGGCCGTGGCCGAGGTGGAGGTGGACGGATTTTCCGGCATGCACCGCGTGCGGCGGGTGGACATCGTCCATGACGTCGGAGACTCGCTCAATCCCGGGGTGGACCGCGGCCAGATCGAGGGTGGTTTCGTGCAGGGCATGGGCTGGCTCACGCGCGAGGAGTTGAAATGGGACCAGGACGGGAAACTGCTCACCCACAGCGCCAGCACCTACCAGATCCCCGCGTTCAGCGACGCGCCGATCGAGTTCAACGTCACCTTGCTGCCCAAGGCCACGCAGGCGAACACGATTCACGGCAGCAAGGCCGTCGGGGAGCCGCCGCTCATGCTGGCGTTCAGCGTGCGCGAGGCGATCCGCGACGCGGTGGCGGCGTTCGGCGAAAAAGGCGGCGAGGTGCGATTGGCTTCCCCGGCGACCGGCGAGGCGATTTTTGCGGCGATTCAGGCCCGGCTCACCCGCTGACGATCCCGTTCGGTCAGGAGCTGGGCGGCGATGCTGAGGGCGATCTCCCGCGGGTCGTTGTTGCCAAAGGGCAGGCCGACGGGGCAGTGAAATTGTTTCGCGCGTTTCGCCGGCAAGCCGGCGGCGATCATTTCCTGGCGCAGAATCCTCGCCTTGGCGGCGCTGCCGATGACGCCGACAAAGGGGAAATTCCGCCCGGCCAGCGCACGCTGGAGGACGGGACGGTCAAAGGAGTGGCCCTTGGTCAGGCAGAGCAAAAAGGCGTGGTCGGGCATGGCGGGCAAGAGATCCGCGGGCTCAGGCGCCTCCACGTAACGGGCGTTGCGCGCGCGCGGCAGGCGGTCGAGCCACTCGCGGCGCGGGTCCACGACGGTGAGCTGGCAGTCGAGCGGGGCGAGCACGGGCACGAGTGCCTGCACGACATGCCCGGCGCCGAAGATCCAGATGGGCCAGGCGGCCCCGGCGCCGCCCCCGGCGTGCGGCTCGAAATACAGTTTCACCGAGCCACCGCAGGTCATGCCGACGTCGGTGCGCAGCGCCCAATTGACGAAGCGCGGGGCAGGGCTGCCGGCCGTGAGCAGCTCTTGGGCGAGCCCAAAACCGGGATCGGGAGCCGAGGGTGGTGGCAAGCCGGCAGCCCGCGCGAGCATCACTTGCGCAACATAAATGGCCTTGGCCTCAACCTTGCCGCCGCCGACGGTGCCGGTGTGCAGGCCGGCCAGGGTGACGAGCATCTTGGCGCCCGCGTCCTGCGGCGTGCTGCCGAGTGACTCGGTGAGGATCACGAGCACGAAGGCCGTGCCCTCGCGCGCGAGGGTGGTGAGTTGCTCGTAGAACGTGCCGGTGGTTTCGGACATTTGGCCAATGGCGGGACGAAGCCTCAAGCTCCAACCTCCAGTGAAACACCATGAGGAAATAACCGAAAGCCGGGTTTGGCTATTTCAAATTCCCAGGAGCTTGGTGGTTGGAGTCCGGGCGGCCCAAGGCCCCTAGCCCTGGAAGGAGGTGCGGCGCCACTCCTGCCAGCGCTCGCGGCCGGCGAACATCGGCACGGAGTCAGCCACCGGTGTATCCTTCACGAGGAGAAAATAGCGGGCGAACAATTCGTCGGCCGTGCCCCAGGCGAAACCATAGGGCGGACCCTCCGAGAGCACCGGTTTTTGGTAATAAAAGTAACCGAAGAGCGAGCCTTGGTATTTCAACAGATTGGCCATGCGGGCGCGGTAGACCTCGCGCCGGTCGGGCAGCAGCGAACAGAGGAAGGCGCGTTCGTAGACATAATCGAAGGAGGCGGGCACAAAATCGTGGGTGAAGAAATCCCCGAGAATGATGCGACTGGCGAGGGCGGTGCCGTTGAGCCGGCGGGCGCGTTCGACCGCGCCCGGGGCAAAGTCGATCGCGGTCACGTCATACCCCGCCTGGGCAAAAGCCCGGATCTCATGGCCGAGGCCACAGCCGGGGATGAGCACCTTGCCGCGGGCCTGCGGGTTGGAGCCGGTGTCCTTGCGCTTGAGAAATTCCTTCAGATCACCGGGCACGCCGTCGAAATCCCAGGGCGTGTTCACGCTGAGGTAGCGTGAGCTCCAGTATTCCGGGTGGTCGGGGGGTATATCATCCATCATGGCGGGGCGGGAAAAGGAGGAACAGAGGGCCAATTTGGGCGCGGTTAGTCAAGTCCGACCACCCGGCACGCGGTGAAAACAAATCTGCTTGGCACTCAAATGAGCCCCAGCTTCATCTTACCCTCTTCGCTGATCATCGACTGGTTCCACGGTGGTTCCCAGGTGATGCGGACGTCGGCGGTGGCGACGCCGGGGACGAGGAGGATCTTGCCTTTGGCGTCCTCGGCGATGGCCGGGCCCATGCCGCAGCCGGGCGCGGTGAGGGTCATGGCGACATCCACCTTGAAGCCGCCGTCGTTCTGCTTGCTGACATCCATCGTGTAGACCAGGCCGAGGTCGACGATGTTGACGGGGATCTCGGGATCGAAAACCCCGCGCAACTGACCCCAGATGGCCTCAGGGTCGGGCGCACCATCCGCCAGGGTGGCGGCGGTGACCGTCTGCACGGCAACGGTCTCGCCGATCGCGTCAGCGTCCTTGCCGTCGAGGCGGAAGAGGCCGGTCGAGGTCTGCACGGTGTAGCTGCCGCCCAGGACTTGGTGGATGAAGACGGTGTCGCCGGCGAAGAGCGTCTGTTTGTCGCCGCTCGGAATCTGCGTGACGGTGACTTCGCGGGTCAGGGTGCGGTCTCGTTTGTCGGTCATGGGGGTGTTTTAGTCACTGAGAGCAAAGAGTCCACACAGAGATCACGGAGGAGGGGGCCGGGTTCAGTGGTCCCGGCGCTATCTCCGTGCCCGCTGGGACAAGATTCATTGCTTGAACTTCTCGCGGATGATCTCCGTCAGCCGGTCGTGCAATTCCTGGTGCTCGATCTTGCCGAGGACCTCCTCGAAGAAGCCGAACACCAGCAGCTCCTGTGCCTGGGCGGCGCGGATGCCGCGGGATTCGAGGTAGAATTCCTGCTCCCGGTCGATCCGGGAGGAGGTCGCGCCGTGCGTGCAGCGCACGTCATTGGCCTGGATCTCAAGGCCGGGAAGCGAGTTGGCCTCGGCCTCATCGCTGAGCATCAGGTTGCGGTTGCTCTGGTAGGCGTCGGTCTTCTGGGCGTCGGCATCGACGACGATGAGGCCGGAGAAGATGGTCTTCGCCTGGTCGAGCAGGGCGTTTTTGTAGAGCAGATTCGAGCTGGTATTCGGTGCCTGGTGGATCTGAAGAGTGCGCTGGTCGAATTCCTGCGTGCCGTGCGCGACGGTAAGCGCGAGCATCTCCGAATGCGCACCAGGCGCCTGAAGCTGGGAAAAGCTTTCATGGCGGGCCTGGCGCGCACCGGCGTGGAGATTGAGGGAAAGCACCTTGGCGTTACGGCGGGCGACGGTGGCGTTGAACTGGAAGGAGAGCGTCGCCCGGCTCCAGTCCTGCATGGCCAGGTAGGTGACCTGCGCCCCGTGGCCGGCATAGAGGTCGTTGCCGCCGCAGGCGAAGTGTGCCTCGGCCGGATTCTCTGACCGGAAGAAGTCGGCGACGGTGATCTTTGCGTTCTCCCCGGCGATGACGAGCGTGTGCGGGAAGACCGCGGCGCCGGCACCGGAGGCGTAATGGAACACGCCGACCGGCAGCGTGGCGGTGACGTCCTTCGGCACATAGATAAACGCGCCGTCCTCGAGGAACGCCTCGTGCAACGCGGCGAACTTGCTGGAACCCAGCTTGGAGGGCTGCGCGAGCAGGTGGGCCTGCACGAGGTCGCCGTGCTTGAGCAGCGCGTTCTGCAGGGTGTCGAAGATGATGCCCGCGCCGGCGGTGCTGGCATCGAGCGGTTGCGCGGCGACGAGCCGGTTGTTGGCGAACACGAGGTGGCCGGCGCCGGTGACGCCCAGCTCGCGGTGCGCCAGCCGGTCGAAACGGACGGGGGCCGGCAGGGTGAAGCCCTCGAGCGTGAGGGTGGAGAGATTGGAGAAACGCCAGCCCTCGTTGGTGCGCTGCGGCATGGGCGCGGCGGCGAAGCGCGCGTAGGCGGCGCGCTGGCGGTCGAGCCACCACGAAGGGAGATGTTTCACGCGTTCCAGGTGCGCGGCGAAGACCTCGGCGGTGAAGGTGCCGGTGAGGGAGGTGGAAGTGGGATCAGTGAGGGTGGCAGACATATCTTTATCGTTCTCGTAATCGTTCTCTTTCTCGTTCTCCCGGCTGTCTCTCGTTCGAGAGAGAACGAGTAGGAGTAAGAGAACGAGAACGATTGGCTCAGCCCACGCTGCCCTCCATCTCAAGGTCGATGAGGCGCTTGAGCTCGACGGAATATTCCATCGGGAACTGGCGGGCGAGGTCGTTGATGAAACCGTTGACGGCGAGGCTCATCGCCTGCGCCTCGGTGAGGCCGCGCGACTGCATGTAGAAGATCATATCCTCGGAAACCTTGGACACGCTGGCCTCGTGCTGCGTGGCGTTGCGGTCGCCGCGCACACTGATGGCCGGGTAGGTGTCGGTGCGCGAATTGGTGTTGATGAGCAGCGCGTCGCACTCGGTGTTGTTCTTGCAACCCTTGAGGTGCTTCGGGATGTGGACGACGCCGCGATAAGTGGACCGGCCCTGGCCGACGGAGATGGACTTGGCGATGATGTTGGACGTGGTGTGGTTGGCGGCGTGGATCATCTTGGCGCCGGTGTCCTGATGCTGGCCGTCGTTGGCCAGCGCGATGGACAACACCTCGCCGCGGGCGCGCTCGCCCTTCAGGACGACGCCCGGATATTTCATGGTGAGGCGGCTGCCGATGTTGCAGTCGATCCACTTGATCTCGGCGTCCTCGTGCGCGACCCCGCGCTTGGTGACGAGGTTGAACACGTTGTTGGCCCAGTTCTGGACGGTGATGTATTGGATCTTGGCGCCCTTGAGCGCGACCAGCTCGACCACGGCGCTGTGCAGCGTGGAGGTCGAGAACTTCGGCGCGGTGCATCCTTCCATGTAAACCACCTCGGCGCCCTCGTCGGCGATGATGAGGGTGCGTTCGAACTGGCCGAAATTCTCGGCGTTGATGCGGAAGTAGGCCTGCAACGGCTGCGCGACTTTCACGCCTTTCGGCACATAGATGAACGAGCCGCCGGAGAACACGGCGCTGTTGAGCGCGGAGAACTTGTTGTCGCCGGTCGGGATGACCTTGCCGAAAAACTTGCGGAAAATCTCCGGATGTTCGCGGAGTCCCTCGGTGGAGTTGCAAAAAATGACGCCCTGCTTCGCGACGATGTCCTTGATGTTCGAATAGGCGGCCTCGGAGTCGAACTGGGCCTCGACGCCGGCGAGGAATTTGCGCTCCTGCTCGGGGATGCCGAGGCGCTCGAAGGTCTTCTTGATGTCGTCGGGCACCTCGTCCCACGTGCGCTTGGGTTTCTGACCCTGCGAGAGATAATAGCGGATCTTGTCGAAATTGATGCTCTCCAGATCCTTCGTCGCCCAATGCGTGGGCATGGGTTTGGCGAGAAAGGTCTGCAAGGCCTTGAGGCGGAAATCGAGGAGCCACGGCTCCTCCTGCTTGACGGAGCTGATATAGCGGACCGTGTCCTCGCTCAGGCCGGTGCCGGCGTCGAAGGCGTAGCTGGCGACGTCGTATTTGAAGTTGCCCTTGGTCTGGTCGATGCCGGCGACNNGGGTCAGGCGAGGGCGGGGACCAGTTCTTTCTTCACCCAGTCGTAGCCTTTGGCCTCCAACTCGAGGGCCAGCGACTTGTCGCCGCTTTTCACAATGCGGCCGTCCCACAACACGTGGACGTGGTCCGGCACGATGTAGTCGAGCAGGCGCTGGTAGTGGGTGATGAGCATGATGCCGGGGGCCGACGGGCCGTTCCGCTGGGCGTTCACGCCATCCGCGACGATGCGCAGCGCGTCGATATCTAGGCCGGAGTCGGTCTCGTCCATCAGCGCGATTTTCGGCTCGAGCATCGCCATCTGGAGGATTTCGCAGCGCTTCTTTTCGCCGCCGGAAAAACCATCGTTGACCGCGCGGGCGGTGAATTTCCGGTCGATCTTGAGCAGGTCCATCTTCGCGTAGAGCCTCTTGTAGTAGCCGGCGGCGTCGAGCTCCTCGCCCTCGGCCATGCGGGCCTGCACGGCCGCGCGCAGGAAGTTGGCGATCGAGACGCCGGGAATCTCGCTCGGGTATTGGAAGGCGAGGAACAGGCCGCTGCGCGCGCGTTCGTCGGGCTGCATGGCGAGGATCGACTTGCCGGCGAGCAGCACGTCACCGTTTGTGATGGTGTAATCGGGGTGGCCGGCGATGGCCTTGGCGAGCGTGCTCTTGCCGGTGCCGTTGGGCCCCATGATGGCGTGCACTTCCCCCTGCTTGATGGTCAGGTTCAGGCCCTGGACGATGGGCTTGTCGCCGATGCTGATGTGAAGGTCTTTGATTTCGAGTTGGCTCATGAGGAAGTGAAGGTGAGAGGGAGAGTGAAAGTGGGGGAAGCGGTGATCCTTCGACGGGCTCAGGATGACGCTGCGCGTCAGTTGGCGCCGTGCGGGTTGTTGGCGGCGCGGCCCCTGAAGGTGAGCTCGACGCTGCTCGCATCGAAGCCCGGCGGCAGCAGTTCCTGCAGGCGTTTCATCGTCTCGGCCGGCAGGTCGATGTCGTGCACCTGGCCGGTGGTGTCGTCGTGAAAATGCGCGTGCTCATGCAGGTTCGGGCAGTAGCGGGTCGGCGCGCGCTCCAGGTTCACCTGCCGGATCAGGCCGCAGTGCACAAGGGTCTCGAGACAGTTGTAGACCGTGGCGAGCGAGATGGTCGGCATCTGCGACTTCACGCGGGCGAAAATCTCATCGGCGGTCGGGTGGTCGCGCTTGGAGAGGATGACCTTGAGCACGACTTCGCGCTGCGGTGTCGGGCGCACATCGCATGCCTTCAACCGCTGGCTGAGGGTGGCGTGGTTCTCAGGATCAATTTTCATGGTGGCGGTCCGTCAGAGGGAACCGCATCAAGACCGGGTTTCAAGTGAGAATTAGACTTATTCTAAAGCGATTCGCAGATGTCTGGACTATAATGCTTTACGTAATAATAAATTAACCGTTTCGGCACCAATGCCACGGCTCGTAGCCGATGCCATGGCGGTTTTTCCGCGGGTAAGAGAGGTTGAAACCAAAGCGCCGGGCGTGCCGCGCCAGCCACTTGAATTCCCGGGTACGGGCAAACCCCGCGTCGAGGCCGGGGTGGCGGGCCGACGCGATGTCGAGCGCGCGACCGGTGTGATGTTCGCTGCAACCCGGCGCGGCGACGAACCGCAGGATGTCGCCGATGCGTTTGCCCGCGGCCAGTTTTTGGCGGATGATTCTGGTTTGCCGGGTGACGCTGCGGAAACCGGAGATGGGCAGCAAAGTGATGCCGTCTTTTTCGGCCGCCGCGTGCATCCGTCGCCACGCCGCCGCGGTGCGCGGCGCGAGCCGGATCGTGCGGCCGTCGGGATTGCGCCCGATGGCCACGAGCACCCCGGCCTCGCGTTGCACCGGCAGGTGCCGGGCCCGCGCGTAATCAGCGGGGATGCCCAGCCGGGCCCAGATGGTCTGGAGACGCTCAGCCACCTTTCCCGGCGAGCCAGCGCTCGGCCTCGATCGCGGCCTGGCAGCCCATGCCCGCCGCGGTGATGGCCTGGCGGTAATGATGGTCGGCGCAGTCGCCCGCGACATAGACACCGGGAGTTTTTGTTTTCACCTGACTGTGATTGGCGGGAATGAAATATCCTTGGTCGTCTGTATCCACGGCGTTTTTGAACGGCGCGGTGTTCGGCACGTGTCCGATGGCGACAAAGATGCCTTTCACGGCGAGGACGGACTCGGCGCCGGTTTTGACGTGCTTCACCTTGAGGCCGCTCACGGCGCCGTCCTTTACGCCTTCGACCGACACCGGCACGCTGTCCCACACCGGCACGATCTTCGGGTGCGCCAACACGCGGTCGGCCATGATCTTGGAGGCGCGCAGCGTATCGCGGCGGTGCACGAGATAAACCTTGCTGGCGAAACGCGTGAGAAACAGCGCCTCCTCGGCCGCGCTGTCACCGCCACCGAGGACGGCCACGTCCATCATGCGGTAGAACGCGCCGTCACAGGTCGCACAGGTCGTCACCCCCTTGCCGCCGTAGAGTTCTTTTTCACCGGGGATGCCGGTGAGACGCGGCGAGGCGCCGGTGGCGACGATGACGGTCCTGGCCTTGATCTCCCGGTCGGCGAGCTTGAGCGTGTAGGGCCAGCTCGCGGTGTCGAGGCCCACCACCGTGCCGCTTTCGTAGCGGGTGCCGAATTTTTCCGCCTGNNATGGCGGCGGTGAGGCCGGCGCAGCCGGTGCCAACGATGACGACGTTTTCAATTTGGGCGGACATGGGAATGAGGCGCCCAACTGAGCCCAACATTTATCCCAGTGCAACTCCGGAGATGTTCCTGGGCCGAAAGAACCACGTTGCCGGCCGCCGCCGCTCCCGCCTGACTGGCGACATGCTTGATTCGGCCGCGTTGCACGAGCGACTGTTCACGATCGACACCCACATCGATACGCCGACCGCCAGCCTGATGCGCGACGGCTGGGACTTCGCCGCGCCGCACGACTTCGCCGCCGGCGGCTCCCAATGCGACCTGCCCCGGATGCACACCGGCGGCATCGATGCGCTCGTGTTGGCGGTTTACTCGGCCCAGGCGGCGCGGACACCGGAAGGTTTTGCCGCGGTGCATGACCGGGCAGTGGCGGTCTTCGAACGCACCTGCGCGGCCATCCGTCAAAACGCCGCCGCCTGCGGGCTGGCGCTGACCGGAGCCGATGCGCTCCGGCTCAAGGCCGGGGGCCGGCGGGCGTTTTTCCTGAGCATCGAGAACGGTTACCCGCTGGGGGCCGACGCGGGCAACGTGGCGAAATTCCACCGCCTCGGGATGCGGATGCTCGGGCTGACCCACATGCTCAACAACGATCTCGCCGATGCCTCCACCGATCCGCGCGGGGCGGAGTGGGGCGGGTTGAGCCCGCTCGGCCGCGATGTGGTGGCCGAGTGCAACCGCCTCGGCGTGGTGCCCGATGCCTCGCACGCCTCGGACGCGGCGCTGAAAGATTTGCTCACGCACTCGAGGCGACCGGTCATCCTCTCGCACTCCGGTTGCCGCGCCGTATGCGACCATCCGCGCAACATCGGCGACGATCTGCTGCGGGCCCTGGCGGATCAAGGCGGTGTCATCCAGATCAACGCACTGCCCGTCGCGGTTGTGCCCATGAAGGATGACGGTCGCTCCGCCGCCTATGCCGCGATGCTCATGCAGATGAAGGACAAAGTGCTCACACCCGGGGTGCGCGCTTGGGCCGGCGGCGAGTGGCGCCGCCTGGAGACCGCCTATCCGAACCCGGCCGTGACGCTGGATGACTACGTGCGGCACATCGAGCACGCCGTGAACGTCGCGGGCATCGAGCATGTCGGCCTCGGGTGCGATTTCGACGGCGGCGGCGGTTTTCCCGGACTGAACAGCGTGGCCGATTACCCGAATCTCACCGCGGCGCTGCTCGCGCGCGGCTGGTCGGAAGCCGCGCTCGCGAAACTCTGGGGCGGCAACACCCTCCGGCTGCTGGGTTGAGCCTCAGGATCGCGGTGCGATTACGATTTCACTGCGGATGGAGGCCGCGATGAAGCACTCCTCGTGCGCCGCGTGGTGGAGGGCGTCGAGGACAACTCGGTCGGGGAGCTTGGCGCCGCTGAAGGTCACGAGCGGACGAAGCGTGACCACGGTCATCGCGAGTTTGCCGGCAGCGTTCTTCTCCATGACGCCGCTCGCAGCGTCGGAGTAGGAGTCGACGGTGTAGCCGCGCTTGGCGGCGTGGGAGAGGAACCAGAGCATGTGGCAGCTCGACAGGCTGGCGACAAACGCCTCCTCGGGGTCGATCGCCGCCGCGTCGGACATGGGCAGCGGCACGACGGCAGGGGAGGACGAGGCGGGCACGACCGCGCCGCCGTCGAAATGCCACGAGTGGGCCCGGCTGTAACGGTTGTCGGTGAATTTTTGTTCGCCCCGGCTCCAGCGAATCTCGGCCGTGTAGGTGGACATGGGCCCAGTCAGCCGGGTCTTCGCCCTTGGCGCAAGCCGGCTCGCCAGCCATCGGCTCTCGCGGTCGGACTATTCTGTCACCAGCTTCAGGCCGTTGTGCACGAGGCGGGCGGCGGTTTCGTCTTCCCTGGCAGTGGCCGTGACAACAAGCAGACTGGCGGCGGCGATGTATTTGTCACTCACCCGCACGATGGTGGTCTCAAGGCTCATTTTGATGCCCTTGGGATTGGTGATGGTTGAGAAATAGGTGAAGCCCTTGCAGCCGGAGATTTCCGCCGGTTTTTTGCTTTGCGGGGCTTCGGCCTTGGCCACGCCAAAAGCCTCGGTGGCGATCTTGTCGAGCGGATCGGCGGATTCCGCCACGATGATCACGATGCCGGTCGTGCGGGCGGGGTTGAACATGATCAGGTTGCCGGAGGTGTCGGGCTCCTGGGACCAATCGTCCGGCAGCACGAAACTGAAGGCGGGGAGGGTCTTCTCGGGGAATTGGATGTCCCGCGCGCGCGTGGAAATTGGCCAGCAAAGGAGCGTCGCGAGGATCAGAAAAATCGGCAGGAATTTGCGCATGAGGTGGCCGGGTTGGGGCCCAACAGCCTTTGGTCCGCCGCGACGGCGGGTCAACCACGTAAACCGCCCCGTTTTTTCCCACGGACGGGATTACCGGGTTTCAGGTTTGATAACCTCGGGTGGAGGGGCGCGCGCACTCCAATTTTTTTCTCCTTTGGGTGCAACTGTTAGCGGCAGTGCGGTGTTGGTTGGCATGGGCGATGCAAAGTGCCCGCCACACCCGCGCTGACAAAACAAACGCGATCGCTCCGGGCCAATCCCGGGGCACGCAAAACGTAATCCCGCAAAGCTCCGCTCCCGCGGAGCCGCTCAAAATGAAATCAAAGTCACTCGTCATCGCGGCCGCCCTCGTGGGTGGTCTGTTCTCCACCGTCTCCGCTCTCACCATCGTTGATACCGGTCTGGCGGCCGTCATCGCCGGAAAACTCGAAGCGCCGGTGCCGGTCAGCATCGTGAATCCCGCCAATCTGCCCCCGAGTTACAAAGGCGCGACGGTCAACCTGAAGTTCACCGTGGATGAAACCGGCCAGGCCCACGACATCCGCGTCGTCTCCGACCGGGACCGGGTGGTGGCCAAGAGTCTGGCCGCCGCCATCTCGCAATGGAAGTTCACGCCCGGCCGCAAGAATGGCGTGCCGGTGAGCACCAAGGTCACGTTGCCCCTCCAATTGGTGGAATCCTCCGCGGCGGATCACGCCCAGGTCACCGCCAAGACGAACGCGGCGGCGTCCGGAAATTACCAAGCCCCGGTTCCGGTCAGCATCGTGAATCCCGCCAACCTGCCCCCGAGTTACAAAGGCGCGACGGTCAACCTGAAGTTCACCGTGGATGAAACCGGCCAGGCCCACGACATCCGTGTCGTTTCCAACAAGGACCGGGTGGTGGCCAAGAACCTGGCCGCCGCCATTTCGCAGTGGAAATTTGCGCCGGCCCGCCAGAATGGCGTGCCGGTGAGCAGCAAGGTCACGCTGCCCCTCCAACTGGTCGGATCGTAAGCACCCGCGCTGATTCCAGCTCCCGGTTCCGGCCGCCTGTCACCTCGTTAAGCGACAGGCGGCTTTGCCGTGCCCGCGCCGCGGCGAGGCGGCGGAGACAGGCCCAATCGCCCCTTGAATTTTCTCCTGGTCCCGGCAGCGTCGTGGGCAATCCACCCCATGAGCTCCGCCCTCGCCAGCGCACCGGCCGATCCCGCCGCGCGTATCCCGCGACAGATTTCCTACATCATCGGCAACGAGGGCTGCGAGCGCTTCAGTTTCTACGGGATGCGCAACATCCTCACGATGTTCCTCGTCACCTCGCTGCTGGCCCACCTGCCGGAGGGCGACCGGGCCGGCGCGGCCAAGGACATCTTCCACACCTTCGTCATCGGGGTCTATTTCTTCCCGCTGCTCGGCGGCTGGCTGGCCGACCGGTTTTTCGGGAAATACAACACCATCTTCTGGCTTAGCCTCGTCTACTGCCTCGGCCACCTCTGCCTCGCCCTGTTCGACACCAACCGGACGGGCTTCTATACCGGGCTCTGCCTGATAGCCTTGGGGGCGGGCGGCATCAAGCCCTGCGTGGCCTCCTTCGTCGGCGACCAGTTCGACTCGACCAACAAGCACCGCGCCAAGGTCGTGTTCGACGCCTTCTACTGGATCATCAACTTCGGCTCGTTCTTCGCCTCGCTGCTCATGCCGCTGTTCCTGAAACAACTCGGCGCGTCCGTCGCCTTCGGCATCCCCGGCGCACTGATGTTCATCGCCACCGTGGTGCTCTGGCTGGGCCGGAAGCAGTATGTGCTCGTGCCGCCGGCGCCGCCCAATCCCCACTCTTTTCTCAATGTCTCGCGCACTGCCCTGCGCTCGGGCACGCCCGGCCTCGTGCTCGCCGGGGCGGGGGGCGTGCTGGCGGTGGCCGCGCTGATGCTCGCACCGACCTTCGGCATCGTCATCGCGCTCTGCCTCGCGCTCGTGTCGCTGGCCACGTTCGGTGGGCTCGGCGTGTGGCGGCAGTTGGAGGGCGCGCGGGGCGCCCATCCGGACGAGGCGGTGGAGGGCGTGCGCGCCGTGCTGCGCGTGCTCGTGCTGTTCGCCCTGGTGACGCCCTTCCACTCCCTCTTCGACCAGAAGGCGTCGACTTGGGTTCTGCAGGGCGACGTCATGACGAAGCCCGGCTGGTTCCAGTCGTCGCAGATGCAGGCGCTCAACCCGTTGCTCGTGATGATTCTCATTCCTTTCAACAACCTCGTGCTCTATCCGGCGCTCAAGCGGTTCGGTTATGAGATGACCGCCCTGCGGCGCATGACGGCCGGCATCGCGTTCTCCGGTCTGGCGTGGATTGTCGTCGGCCTCATGCAGATGGTGCTCGACGGCGGGCACGCGCTCACGATCGCGTGGCAGGTGCTGCCCTACGCGCTGCTGACCCTGGGCGAGGTGCTGGTGTCGGCCACGGGCCTGGAATTCGCCTACAGCCAGGCGCCGGCCGCGATGAAGGGCGTGCTGATGAGCTGCTGGAACCTGACGACGACCATCGGCAACCTCTGGGTGCTGATCGTGAACGCCGGCGTGAAGAACGACAAGGTCACCAACTTCATCGCGTCCACCGGTTTCGGCGTGACGGCGTTCCAGATGTTTTTCTTCGCGGCGTTTGCCTTCGCGGCGGCGCTCGCCTTCGGGCTTGTGGCCCGGAACTACCGGACCGTAGACTATTACCGGAAGACTTAGTCAGGAATTCCATCACCCCGATGCTGTTCTTCAAGCGCATCCTCAAGGAACCCGAGCCGACGGCCAGCACCCCGGCGGTGGAGCGGCGCAGCGCCAAGCGCTATGCCGTCAACCCGGCCTTTGCCCTCAAGGCCGTGCTCAGCTTCATTGCGCGCGACGACACCGGGGTGCCGATGAGTGACACCCGGCAGGGTTGGGATTGGAAAGGCCGCCTCATCGATTGCTCCGCGCAGGGCGTGCGCATCCAGATGGGTCCGGGGCTCAAGGCCGGGATCGGCGATCCCTGCGACCTCAAACTCACCGTGGATGATTTCAAGCTGACCGTCCCGTGCCACCTCACCAACATCCGCGAACAGCCCGAAGGCATGCTGTTCGGGCTGCAGCACGACATCGAGGACGCCGCAACCGGGAGCGCCTACCGGCAGTTGCTCGAGGTCATCGCGCTCGGCTCCACCCTCAAGCTGCAGCCCAAGGCGGCCAAGCCCGATGCCTCCGGCTACCACGTGGAAATCTATGCCAGCCCCCGGCCCTCGCGCCTGACCGTCTGGCGGCACCCGGCCGACAAGTCGGTGGCGGCCTTCGAGTTCCAGCTCAAGGACAACCTTGTGCGCGGCGCCGCCGGGCAGACGGTCGAATTCCTGTCCGATCAGGAAGGCACGGGCTCGCGTCCGGCCTCGACGGAGAAGTGCCTGGAGATCGGCCGCCTTTTCGCCTGGGTCGTGCCCAACCTCGCTTCCGCCGTGCCCGACGATGTGCGGGAGTTTTTGAAACATTACGCGTCCTGAGCCGACTGGCGGTTTGACGCGGCGCCGAGACCAGGGTTGAGTGGCCGCCTCTCCCGATGCTGTTCTTCAAGCGCATTCTCAAGGAACCCGAGGTGGCCGTGAACTCCACCTCGCCGGCGGAGCGGCGCACCATCCCGCGCTTTGCCATCAACCCGCAATTCAAGCTCAAGGCCGTGCTCAGCTTTACCAAGCGCAACGACACGCAGTCGCCCAAGGGCAGCACGCGGCCGGGGTGGAACTGGAAGTGCCGCATCCTCGACTGCTCCGAGCAGGGCGTGCGCATCATGATGGACCCGGCGTTCAAGGTG
>CXWL01007001.1_pt1 | contig 19871 bp, 21 predicted proteins | sample 590931 | NCBI WGS metagenome assembly CXWL01 (sample SAMEA3498368, study PRJEB10139) | groundwater metagenome | biome: water well; material: biofilm material | place: Germany | collected 2015-04-27 | reverse complement strand
AAAAGTCCCGATATTCTGGATTCGATCAATTCTCTGAATGAAAATCGCCGGCGGGGCTCGATGACTTTTGGCTCGCCTTCGATGCCTGCCACATCCGCCGCAAGCTGAATGGCCGCTTCGAGGTCTCCAAGTTCATCCACAAGCTTTGAGGCTTTAGCCTGACGGCCCGTGAAGATTCGGCCATCTGCCAAGGCCTGCACCGCCGCCACATCGAGTCCACGCCCCTCCGCAACCGCCTCGATAAACTGCTGATGGACATCGTCCATGACAGATTGGAGCAATGCCTGTTCTTCATCGCTCATCTTCCGAAGCGGCGATCCCACATCTTTGAATTTTCCACTTTTGATCACGACACCTTCGACCCCGATCTTCTTGAGCAGCCCTTCGACGTTAGCCATCTCCATGATGACCCCGATGCTCCCCGTCAACGTCCCTGAATTGGCCATGATCTTATCGGTTGCCACGGCAATATAATAACCCCCTGACGCCGCCACCGTACCCATTGAGGCAATCACGGTCTTATTGCCCTTGCTACGAACCCGCGCGACGGCATCATGAATCTCTTGCGACGGCACCACTCCGCCGCCAGGGCTATCGATACGCAGGACGATCGCCTTCACAGAAGGGTTGTCGGCGAAACGCTTCAATTCGACAATCGTGGATTGCGCATCCACAATAACCCCTTCAATGCGAATCAATCCAACTCGGTCCCCCGTCGAAAGGTCGAGGTCTGGAAAGAAAAGGTTGATCAGAACGAGCAGACCGAGCCCGATGCCGAGCGCCCAGAGCGCTCGGCGCACGATCCCTCGCTTGGCAGGCCTTTCTGCTGATTCGTCACTCATGGCTCTCTACTTTGCTCATCGCGCTGAGGCGTCCGCCTGACACTGAAACCTGGCACATTGAACCTATTTATCGTCCTCGGCTTGCTCTCGCTTCTTGTTCTGCTTCGCCGCACGGCCTAAGCTTTGATCCAATGCGCCTTGCGTAGCATGGTACTCATCGACCGTTCGGCGATCAGAATCCATTTGATGATCGCGCAGGCTGAGCGCAATTTTCCGTTCTTCACGATCGACCTTAATGATCTTGGCCGTGACTTCATCCTGCAGCTTGAATTTCTCTTCGAGCTTGGCTTGTGGGTCAAGGCCGGTCTCGCTGATGTGAATAAGCCCTTCGACTCCCCCGTCCAACTCGACGAAGATACCGAAGTCAGCGACCTTACTGACCTTCCCGACCGCCACATCCCCGACCGCGTACCGACTCGGGATCTCGTCGTCCCATGGATCGCTCTTGAGCTGCTTATAACCGAGCGATAGCCGCTCCTTGTCCTTGTCGATCCGCAGAACCACCGCTTCGACCTTTTGTCCCTTTTTGAAGAGCTCAGAAGGATGCTTGATATGTTTCGTCCACGACATGTCGGAAATATGGATCAATCCATCGATGCCCTCTTCAAGTCCGACAAACGCGCCAAAGTCGGTGAGACTCTTCACCTTCCCTTCGATGCGTGTGCCGATGGCGTATTTCCCCTCCACCATATCCCAGGGGTTCGGCGCAGTCTGCTTCATGCCGAGCGAGATCTTCCTGCTGGCCGGATCCACGTTCAACACCGCCGCTTCAACCTGATCCCCGATGGACACGACGCGTGATGGATGTCGCACCTCGTGCGTCCAGGACATTACGGAGACATGCACCAACCCCTCGACACCTGGCTCGAGCTCGATGAATGCCCCATAGTCAGTCAGGCTCACCACACGACCTCGGACGCGAGTGCCAATCGCATACTTCGTGGCAACACCCATCCAAGGATCGGCGCTCTTTTGTTTCAAGCCGAGTGAGATGCGTCCAGTCTCTCGATCGTACTTCAGTACGGTCACTTCCACCTTGTCGCCGATGTTGAACATTTCAGACGGATGACCGACACGGCCCCAGGACATGTCCGTAATATGGAGCAACCCGTCGATGCCGCCGAGGTCGATGAACGCTCCGTAATCCGTGATGTTCTTCACCACACCTTGGATCAATTGCCCTTCTTTCAACGTAGAGAGAGTCGTCTTTCGCTTGGAATCTCTCGTCTCTTCCAAGAGGACACGCCTAGACACCACCACATTGCCGCGCCGATGATTGATTTTGATGATCTTGAGTGGGAACGTGCGCCCAACCAACCCATCAAGATCCCGCACCGGATGAAGATCGATTTGCGAGCCTGGCAGGAACGCCTTCACACCGATATCCACCATCATGCCGCCTTTGATCCGCGCCACGATCTTGCCGTCGATGCTTTTGCCGTCGTTGAAGAGCTTTTCCAGCTCCTCCCAAATCTTCATCTTGTCGGCTTTTTCTTTGGAGAGAATCAGATTGCCGTCGGCGTCCTCACACTCCTCGATATAGACTTGAAGCCGATCGCCCACCTTGACGTTCTGAAGTTCTTCTGTGGTGAATTGGTCGTTGGGAACCATCCCTTCGGACTTATAGCCGATGTCCACGACCACCTTGTCTTTGGTCACGGCAACAACGCGGCCCTCTGTAATGGTGCCCTCTTCGAGGTTTTTAAATGTTTCCTCGTACAGGGCTGCCAAGGCCGCCCGATCTAACTGTTGGTCACTCGATGGCGAAACCGTACTCATGATGTAAATCCTACTCTTCCGACTGGAGTCGGGTGCTGATAGTTATACACCGACATTCACTCAGCCTTGCGAATGCCGGCACTGGACTGCTGGGTCGGAGACTCCACGCCGCCTAAGGAGGCGATGCGATCCATGACGGTGCGACTGACTTCTTGATAAAACTGCTTGGTATCTCCACCCTCTTTACTCTGCGGAAAGGTGAGAGCCTCTCCATAGAATACGGTCACGGGACGGAAGCGCGGCCACATGGCTCCCGACGGCAACACATCATACGTGCCTTTGAGATAGGCCGGAACCACAGGGCACCCTGTCTGCGCGACAATCACACCAATCCCCGGTTTAGGGGACTGTAACCGGCCATCCTGGCTACGACTGCCCTCTGGAAAAATCACCACGACCTTTCCTTCCTTGATGAGCGCGACTGCCTTACCGAATGCGTCACGGTCCAACCGGCCGAGCCGCAAAGGAATCCATCCCAACCACTGACAGATCGCCTTGAGGCCCGGAACCGGAAAAAGATCGCTCCGCCCCAAAAACCAAGCCCGCCGCCGCATGCCACAACCCAGGAGAGGGATATCCAGGTAACTGGCATGGTTCGCGGCTACGATAAACCCGCCGGTCTGTGGAACTACGCCGACGACTCGATAGCGAAAACACAACCAGCCGATAATCCGGACGAGGCCCCATAACATCCCATAGACGACCGAACTCACAATTTGGCCGCAATCACAGCCATCATTTGGTCCACCACCTCCGCGATGGACAACGTTGAGGTATCGATGAATCGGGCATCGTCAGCCGGTGCCAGCGGGGCGATTGACCGAGAACGGTCCCTCGTATCGCGGCTTGTCAAATCGGCGCTCGTCTCTTCAAGAGCCCCAGAATGTCCAGCCGTAACGAGTTCCCGATGTCGGCGTTGAGCCCTAACAGTTGGATCTGCTTCGAGAAAAAACTTCACGTCTGCCGACGGAAACACTGTTGTTCCCATGTCCCGCCCCTCCGCGACCACCGCTCCACCCAGTCCGATTTGCCGCTGGATGGGCAGCAGCCAGGCCCGGACTGCGGGAGTGGCCGAGACTACCGACGCCGCCGCCGATACCTCAGGCGTTCGGAGGTCACCGCTCACATCCCTGCCATCGACGAATACAGTCGCGACTCCCTGATGAAACTGCATGTGGAGTGACAACCTGGGAAGCAGGGCAGCGACCGCCTCAGTATCGGCCGGATCCACGCCAGATTCAATGATTGCCCAGGCTGTCGCGCGATAGAGAGCCCCGGTGTCAAGATACAAATACTCCAATCGAGAAGCCAACAATTTCGCCACGGTACTCTTGCCGACACCAGCCGGACCATCGATCGCAACGGTCAGTCGTCTCGCCTGCCTTTTCTCCGCAACAGCCCCCACGTCATAGCCCCCACGTCATGGCCGTCACCGGCGCTCGCCCAATAATTCCAAGAGTATCGGATGAAAGTTTGGGAATGATGTCTCAATACATGCTGTCTCGTCAATCAACGTAGGAGCCGACGCGGTCAAACCCGCGATGGCCAACGACATTGCGACCCGATGATCTCCGTGACTGTGGCCATGTGCAGCCTGCAATCGGCCGTGGTCTTTCGCTGTGCCGAGTCCTCGCACAACCATCCCGTCTGGCCTTTCCGTCACCTGTGCCCCCATCGCACGTAGTTCTGCCGAGACCGTCGCAATCCGATCGCTCTCTTTCACCCTCAATTCTTGGGCCCCCGAGATGATCGTCTCGCCCTCTGCGACTGCAGCCGCCACACACAGAATGGGAAATTCATCGATCGTCTGCGGGATCAAATCAGGCCCAATCTCCACTCCATGCAGCCGGGCCGACTTCACCCGTATATCCGCAATCGGTTCACCGGCCTCTTCATGCCTATTGAACAGTTGGATGTCCGCACCCATTCTCGTCATCACATCCAACAAACCAGCCCTCGTAGGATTGATCCCCACTTGTTGAATCGTTACATCCGAACCAGGGACAATGGTCGCCCCCACGATGAAAAACGCAGCGGATGAGAAATCCCCCGGCACAACCAATTGTGGCGCCGCATTCCACCCAACCGATGGTCGTCCATCGATCGCCAGAGTGGTCCCTTCCCGTCGAAATGCAATACCAAAAAACTGGAATAACCGCTCCGTATGATCCCGAGAAAGACGCGGCTCTGTAATACAGGTCGTCCCTTCGGCAAACAAGGCTGCGAGCAACAACGCCGACTTGATCTGCGCACTCGCCACTGGAGAGGCATAGGTAACCGCACGGAGTCGGCTACCCGTCACGGCTAAGGGCGCCAGCTCACCACCCTTACGTCCGGCAATGGCGGCCCCCATTTCACGCAATGGTTTGACGATTCGCCCCATTGGACGGCGACGAATCGATTCGTCGCCGCTGAGTACGGTAAAAAAGTCCTGTCCCGCCAGCAGGCCGGTCAGGAGGCGAATGCCTGTTCCTGAATTCCCACAATCGATCAGCCCGCTCGGCTCAGTCAGCCCCCAGAGTCCCTTGCCATACACGCGTAGCTCTTCGACCGACTCATCGATACGTATGCCAAGCGCCTGGAACGCGCGCATCGTATTGAGACAATCTTCGCCTCGACAATAGCGCGCAACGGTGCTGACCCCATTCGCCAAGGCTGTCAGGATGATGGCGCGATGGGTGATCGACTTATCCCCTGGGACGGAAATCGTTCCCTGTAACGGCCTACCTGGTGTGATGGTCAACGACGCCATAGATGTGCTACGCGGAAACGGTCGGTCGCGTGGAAAGTTTNNCCTCAATGAACGTCACCACATTGTCTCGGTTCCAGAGGAAAATATCCCGCCACATTTCAGGCGAACTGGCCGCGATCCTGGTCGTGTCCCGCAACCCCCCGCCCGAGTGCCCCGCCAAGTCGAGGGAGGGAATGTGCCGATCGCGAATGTCCGCCAGGGCATTCATCAGAGCAAACGCCGCCACATGAGGCAAATGACTCACCGCCCCAAGAATCTTGTCGTGCAGATGGGCATCCATCGTGAGCACCACCGAGCCGGCCTCCTGCCACATCGTTCGTACCCGCTCCAGTGCCTGCGGATCCGTTGTCTTCGTCGGCGTGAGAATACATCGTGCCCCGATAAAGAGCTGATCCGATCCGGCCGCGACGCCCGTCTTTTCCTTCCCGGCGATGGGATGAGCCCCGACAAAATGGACACCGGCTGGCATGGCTCGTTCAGCCTGTTCCACCAGCACACCCTTCACGCTTCCGACATCGGTGACAATCGCGCCTTGTTTCAAGCTGGACGACCACTCGGTCAGATGCCGGTCATAGGTGTCGACCGGCGTAGCCAACACGACCAGATCGGCATCCCTCACTCCGTCTTTCGCGTCCACGACGTAGGAATCGATCGCGCCCAGCTCGACCGCCGTTTTCAGATTTTCGACACGCCTCCCAACCCCGATGACCCTTGCCGCCAACCCCTTTCGGCGAAGCACCATGCCCAGCGATCCGCCGATCAGTCCAACCCCGATAATCGTGACCTGGGTAAAAAGTCGCGCCATTCTTCCTATGGGATTGAGGCCGCGCCTCGATCCTGAGTCTCCTCAATCACAACCTTTCTAATTACACTTCCCGCCCAACCGCCACCGCAATTTTTCGCATATCCTGCATCAGTTCCTTGAACTGACTCGGCTTAATAGATTCCTCGCCGTCGCACAATGCGCATTCCGGATTCGAATGGACTTCGATCAGAATGCCATCCGCTCCCGCAGCCACTGCCGCTTTCGACATCGGCGCCACCAGATTCCACTTGCCGGTGGCATGACTGGGGTCTACGATGACGGGCAAATGCGACAGTTCTTTTAACGTAGGAACAGCGGCGAGGTCGAGCGTATTGCGATATTGCGTTTCGAACGTTCTGATCCCTCGCTCGCACAACATGACGTTCTGATTTCCTCGGGACATGATGTATTCTGCCGACAGGAGGAATTCCTTGATTGTCGCCGAAAGCCCCCGCTTCAACAGCACCGGCTTGTCATAGGCCCCGACCTCCTTGAGGAGTTCAAAGTTCTGCATATTGCGGGCGCCGATCTGGATAATGTCGGCCTTTTCAAGAAATAATTCGATGTCGCGGGTATCTAAAATCTCGCTGACCACCGGCAGCCCGGTTTGTTTCTTCGCTTCGACCAGATAATCCAATCCTTCACGCCCTAATCCTTGGAACGAGTACGGGGAGGTGCGAGGTTTGTAGGCGCCACCGCGCAAAATACCTGCTCCGGCCGCCTTGACATCATGGGCGATGCCGACCGTGATTTCTAGCCGCTCCACCGCGCAGGGTCCTGCCATGATGACCAGCTTGTTGCCGCCGATCTTCACGTTGCCCACATGGATGACCGTGCCTTCACGCTTGAACTCTCGGCTGACCAGTTTCCACGGCGCAAGAATCGGCAACACACTTTCAACGCCCGGCAACGCCGTGAGCGGTTGGTTGTGCAGAACTCGATCGTCCCCGATAACTCCGATAATCGTCCGTTCTTGACCGGTCGAGAGTTGCGACTTCAGCCCCAACCCACGAAGCCGATCGATAATGTGGTCGACTTCCTGTTCACTGGCTTCTGGTTTTAATACGATGATCATAGTGCCCTCACTCTGCGCGTATTACGAGTGGATCACCCGCTTGAGCGCAGCAAAAAATTCCCTGTTTTCTTCCTCCAGGCCAATGGTCACTCGCACCATCTGCCCCTCAATGTGACGAATGATGATGCCCTCCCTCAGCAAGGCCTCAAACACCGCTCGGCCGTCTCGTCCGATGTCGATGTAGACAAAATTGGCTTCGCTCGGAATCGGCGAAAACCCGAGGGCGGTCAATCCATTGACCATCTGCCTCATGCCTGCCTCATTGACCGACCGGCTCTTCGCCACATGTTCGTCGTCGCCAAGAGCGGCAAGCGCGGCACGCTGCGCCAAACTGTTCGCGTTGAAGGGAGGACGGACTCGGTTTAGAAAATTGGCGATCTCTGTCGTGGTCACACCGTATCCGATTCGCAATCCTGCCAGACCGTAGATTTTCGAAAAGGTCCGCAACACGATCGCATTCCGCCCCTGCTTTACATAGGCCATGGAATCCGGAAACTGCTGACTCCTGACATACTCGAAGTAGGCTTCATCGAATACCACTACGACATGAGCAGGCACTCGCGAAAGCAGCAATTCGACCTCATCGGCCGATACCATCGTTCCGGTCGGATTATTGGGGTTACAAAGGAACAGGAGCCGAGTCCGGTCAGTGATGGCGTCCGCCATGGCCTGAAGATCGTGCCGCCACTGCTTCAACGGGACGATGACCGGTATGCCATGGGCTGCCGTGACCTCCATTTTGTAAATGACAAAGGTCTGATCGGCCATGACCGCTTCATCGCCCGGAGCCAAAAATGTACGGGCAAGCAAGCCCAAGATTTCATCCGATCCGTTCCCAAGAATGACTTGGTCCGGAGTCACCTTCCAACGATCTGCCAGCGCTTCCCGCAGACGAAAGGCGCCACCGTCAGGATACCGATGCAGGGTTGCGGTTCCTTCGCTCAGCGCGGCAAGCGCCTTCGGAGAGGGGCCCAACGGATTCTCATTCGATGCCAGCTTCATTACTCGTGCAAGGCCGAGTTCCCGTTGGAGCTCCTCAATCGGTTTCCCGGGAACATACGGGCTGAGCGAGGCGATATCTGGATGGACCTTCAGTGGCATATCATCAACTGTGGGCTGGATAGGACCCGAGAACTTTCATGAACAGGCAGCGGCCAGTGATTTCTTCGATGGCCTTCTTCACACGCTCTTCTTCCATATGCCCTTCAACATCGATGAAGAAAATGTACTCCCAGGCCTTTCGCCTGGAAGGGCGCGATTCAATCTTGGTCATGCTCAGGCCATGGGACGCGAAAGGCCGGAGCAAATCGTACAGAGCGCCGACTTTGTCTTTGACCGAAAGCATGAGCGAGGTCTTGTCTTTCCCTGTACGCTCAGGCGGCTTCTGAGACAGGACGAGAAACCGGGTCACATTGTTCAAATTATCTTCAATACGCGACTTAATGACCTTCAAGCCGTACAGCTCGGCTGCCAATTCCGAGGCAATGGCGGCGGCAGAAGAATTGTCCCCGCACAGTTCCGCCGCCCGCGCAGTGCTCGCCACTTCCGATACGGGCACATCGGGCAGGTTGGTTTCTAACCAATTTCGGCATTGGGCAATGGCATGGGGATGAGAGTAGATCGCTTTTACCTCTTCCACCACCCCGGACTTCGACATCAAATGATGGGAGACTTCCTGGAGCACTTCGCCATAAATCAGGAGATTGGAATCGATGAACATGTCGAGTGTGTGGTTGACCACACCCTCCGTCGTGTTCTCGATCGGAACCACGCCAAAATTGGCTCGCCCCCGCTCGACTTCGTTGAACACGTCCTTAATACTATTGACCGGAATATAGTGGGCGGACGAGCCGAACTTGTGCATGCAGGCCATGTGAGTAAACGTCGCCCTCGGCCCGAGATACGCCACTTTCTGAGGCCCCTCTAGCGAGAGGGACGCGGACATGATTTCTCGATAGACTGGCCGAATCGCCTCAGATGGAAATGGCCCGGAGTTTTGTTGCACGAGGCGCTCGATTATTGCCGCCTCTCTTGCCGAGGTATGGAGATTGGCATTGGCATCCCGCTGTCTCTTGAGCTTTCCAATCTCGATCACGCTTTTGGACCGCTCATTCAGCAGGCGCAAAATCTCGTCATCGATGCGATCGATTGCTTTCCGGTACTCGGAAAAGTCTCCGGACATAGGGAGCCCTTCTTCCTAGCCGCAGGATCCGGGAGTCCATCCGTCGGCTTGGACAGCACAAACCAAGTGGGGAATGATACAGGAACTATTCCGGGCAATGCAAGGAGACCCTCGACGTTTCAGGAACTTACGTGACAATCCCCGCCCGCTCACATCGTGATCGGGAGCAATCTGACAGCAGTCAAGCGTGCTACGAGAAGAGGAGGGAGGTCGGCCTCTTGAAATGATCGAACGCCAGCTTCGTGGCTTGGCGACCGCGGCCAGTTCGTTCGAGAAAACCGGCCTGAATCAAATAGGGCTCATGGACATCTTCGAGGGTGCTCCTGTCTTCCTGTACAGCGGCTGCTAGAGACTCCACCCCGACCGGTCCTCCAGCGAACTTGTCGATGATGGTCAAAAGAATCTGCCGATCCATCTCATCGAACCCCGCCGTATCGACACCCAACCATGCGAGCGCGTCTTGGGCTACAGCCTGGGTAATTCGTCCCTCCGCCTTAACCTGGGCATAGTCGCGCACCCGCTTAATAAGCCGATTGACGATGCGAGGGGTTCCTCGAGCGCGACCGGCAACTTCTTTGGCCCCCTCGGAGTCGATTGGGATACCAAGCACACCAGCCGAACGTGTCACGATGGTCTGCAATTCCTCCGGAGAGTAGAACTCCAGCCGGTGGACAAGGCCAAATCGGTCCCGGAGTGGGGAGGTTAACGCCCCGGCTCTGGTCGTCGCTCCTACCAGCGTAAACCGAGGGAGATCCAGTTTCACCGTTCTGGCTGCAGGCCCCTGACCAATCACGAGATCGAGCTGATAGTCCTCCATCGCTGGATAGAGCGCCTCTTCGACAGAGGCGGGAAGCCGGTGAATCTCGTCGATGAACAAGACATCGTGCTCTTGGAGATTCGTCAAGATGGCGGCCAAATCGCCCGCATGGGCCAGCACAAGACCGGATGTCGAACGGAGCGCCGCCCCCATCTCGCGAGCGATAATATGGGCGATGGTGGTCTTCCCCAACCCAGGAGGGCCATAAAAGATCGTGTGATCGAGTGCTTCGTTCCGCTGCTTCGCAGCCTCGATACAGATCTGCAGGGATTCTTTCATCCGTTCCTGGCCGACGTACTCCTCCAATGTTTGCGGACGCAGCACTGTTTCAATACTGCGCTCTTCGTCTGTGATCTGCGTGCTGACGATTCGCTCGGCCATCGTGAATAACCTCTTTTGCTATGTGTTTACTGCTTCTCCGGCGTTGGGAGGTAATTCGGTGGAGGCGGTAAGGCGCCCTGTCCAGGCGTTGCGGTACTCCCACAGTCCGGCGGACAGGTCTTGAAGCCTTGGGACGGATCAGGAAGGTTCGACTCCATCTTCTCTAACTGACATTGTGTGAGCCGTCCTCCATCCTTACTTCCACAACGAGCCGGCACATTCGAGTTACCCATTTCACGATAGCCATCGGGACAAGAACCGCACACGGACAGCAGATTCGCCCCCAGAGGAACACACTGAACGAGTGTGGGATCGCCGTCCTTACAAATCTCTTTGGACTCGGTCACGCCCGTGGTCGCATAGCCGTCAGGACATTGCCCGCAAGTTTTTCGAATACTTTTTGGCTCGTTCGGCTCTTCGGCTTGAACGGGGATGGCTCCCAGCCCAAGTAGTAGCATGGCGAGCCCGAGGGAAAATTGAGTCCGGACTATTCGTTGAATCATTCTCATCATCGTTACCCCCTTGCCAGTTCTTTCAAAGATTCACGAATCATATCCTTGAGCACAATGGATTCAGCATTGGACTTCTTCACGTGCTTCAACGCTTCTGTGGCATCTTGGGAACGATAGCCCAAATTCACAAGTGCCGACAGCGCATCGTCGAAGACGGCATCTTGCCCTTGCCTGGGTGAACCACTCGCCGGCGCGAGGCCAGGATGGAGTTTTCCGACTTTCTCCTTGAGCTCTAACACAAGACGGCTGGCCGACTTGTTGCCGATTCCTGGAACCGTCGTCAGTTTCTCGACATCGCCCGATTGAATCGCCAAGATCAGATCCGATACTGGAAGCGCCGACAAGACACTCAGGGCCAGCTTGGGTCCGACGCCGGATACGCTCGTCAGCAGCACGAATGCGTCTTTTTCCTGCGACGTCAGAAAACCGAACAGCTGAATGGCATCTTCTCGGACATGGGTATGGACGCTCAGCGACGTATGTTCGCTAAGATTAGGCAACCCATAGTAGGTACTAAGAGGAATATGGACTTCGTATCCGACCCCTTGTACGTCGAGGATCAGATAGGTCGGCGCCTTGAAGGCCAATCGGCCTGTCAATGAGGCGATCATGCTCTTCTAATGAGGCACCATAGGCTGAAGGTATTCGGGCTGACGGCTGAAGTGTTCGGAACTCCGACCTTCAGTCTGAACACCTGAATAGCTACCGCTGTTGTTCATCCAGCAGCGGCCACTTTCTCCATCACTTCGTCGGAAATATCGAAGTTCGCGTGCACTTTCTGTACATCGTCATGCTCGTCCAAGATTTCCATCAACTTGAGCATTTGCTCGGCTGCCTTTTCCTCTAGCCTGATCGTGTTCTGCGGAACAGAGGTGACCTCCGCAAGTACCGTGTCGATCTTCGCATCGGCGAGGGCTTTCTTCACTGCTTCAAACTGGTGCGGATCCGTGATGACCTCAAAGCTTTTCTCCCCCACCTTCACATCCTCCGCTCCTGCATCGAGCGAGAGGGACAGCAGCGTATCTTCGTCAACTCTGCCCTTCTCAATCGTGAGCAGTCCCTTCTTGTGAAACTGCCAGGAGACGGCGCCGGCTTCCGCCATATTGCCGTGATTTTTTGTGAGAATATTGCGTAGCTCGGCGACGGTGCGATTGCGGTTGTCGCTCGTGATTTCCATCAAGATGCCGGTCCCTCCGGGGCCATACGCTTCCAAATGGAATTCTTCATAGGCCACGCCGGGTAATTCTCCCGTGCCGCGCTGAATGGCTTTCTTCAGCGTATCGCCAGGCATATTGGCCTCTTTGGCCTTCAAGATGGCCAGCCGGAGCCGCGGATTACCATCTGGGTCGGCGCCAGTACGCGCCGCAATCGTCACCTCGCGGATAATTCTCGTGAAGATCTTCCCGCGTTTGACATCCATAGCCCCTTTGTGCCGTTTAACCGTCGCCCAATGGCTATGTCCACCCATGCTCACTCCATGCAGCCGGACTCAGGGGGACCGACCGCGCAAGAATGTGATCTCAATCAATAAGAGCTTGTACTCGTAGCACAGGGTTTGGAAAGGTGTCAATTACACTGGGGAGCATGCGGCAGGCACAATTACTCTGAATACATCAGCAACTGTAACCCGATGAGCAGAATCAGGCCGGCCCAGAGCAATTCCCACTTGGAAGACCCTATGTTCGACGAAGAACGGAACCAATCGGACAGCAGCTTCGATGAGCCAGCCGTCACCGCCATGGTACCCATAATTGCATGGTCCATCGCAATTTTATGGGCCGAAGGATGGTCGCCATGGGAGTGGCCGAACAGCATCAACCCCCCGATCATGGCAAATACAGGCAACGGCGCAACCCAAGCCGCATGACGGATCTGCCCAAGCCTGCGAAGCAGTTCGATGGCGCCAACCGTCAATGACAAGAGTCCGTAACTTTTATGCTGAAAGATTTCAGAATCACTACCGAAAAAGGTCTGCATGAAACTCAACGAACCGACCGGCCAGGCATTATGATCGCTCCAGACGAGGAGGAAGGAGCCTGCTGTGAGCAAGGCTCCCGGCAGAAGAAACCTGGTCCAAGCCCAGAATGACATGGCCAACGCATGACGCAGTTCACTGAGTCCAATGATGAGCACCAACATGCCGGTGAGGTGATGATTGAATTCGGAATAGGCAATGCCTGCGATGGACCCTTCCCACCCGGCCGGAGAACCAACGGCCCTGTGATGTTCATGGCCGGGTACAACCTCTTCATGCACCGGCGCTTGACTATGTTCATCATGCTGCGCCCATAGAGGCACGGCGGACAGGAGTAAACAGACCAGAACGATGATTCCCACACAGCAATTTTCGCGCAATCCCTGTCGCATGCCGCTACCACGACTCGTGCATAATAGAAAGGCCCATCCAGTTGGACTGGACAGGCCTCTGTGCGATCATCGTCTTGTATGTGTTCGACGTCCCTGTTTACATGAACTTCATAAACTTATCTTTTGTCTCGTCCATCACTTGAGCCGTAATGGTCGCCAGTCCACGTTCCTTCGCCACACGTTCAACTTCTTTTCGAGCCATGGGCCGGATAAAGTCCGGGATATTTTCAAGCCGCTTTTCAGCTTCCGGCGTCCAGGCGATCCCATTGCTCGAATCGTTCTTGGAGTCGTCCATCACTTGTAACGTGATGGTCTTGTATCCCTGCTTGCGAGCATAGGCCTCCACGCTGCTCTGCACCATCGGCTTGACGAACGAAGGAAGCCGGTCGAGTTTTTCCTTCGCATCGGCCGACCAGGCAAACTCTGTAGTCGCCGGCCCAGCACTGCCGGGCTTCCCGCCTGAAGTGAGTCCCATTTCAGCCACCATCGCAGAGAAGGGGCAACCGCCGCCGGACTTCTCTCCAGGCTTGGCTGCCGGTGCAGCCGTCGCTGCTGCAACCGCTGGCTGACCACCTTGGATCTTCTCGTTCAAATACGCTGCCATCTGACCAGAGCCTGCGGCTACTTCGTCTTTCAGCGTGCCCCGAGTCATCTCGAACGGCTCAGCCTCAACGGTACGCCCACCCAGCTTCACGCCGAGAGAACTGACCATCTGAGTTTCGCCTGCATTCGTGACCATGGAAAACTTGGCATTGCAAGACGGACAACCGAAGAACACGCCGAGCGAATCCTCTCCAGGCTTTTCCACCTTCTCAAAGTTCATGTAGGTTTCACAATTGAGGCATACGAATTTCATGGTTCTCCTCTTTGGTACGTAACATCACAGTTTATCGGCGAGCACCTTCTTGTAATCGATGAGCGTCCTGATGCGCCCGGCAATTTCTTGGTAGCGTTGAATCGTTGGATAGGTTTCGTCGAGCAATGGTTCTCCCTTATCAAACGTGCGCGCGAGTTTCCGGTCGAATGGAATCCGTCCGAGCAACGGTAAATCCAGCATCTCACACATCGCCTCGGTATTGCCCTCGAACAACTCGTTTACTTCACCACAAGAAGGGCAGCGATACTCGCTCATATTTTCGACCATGCCCATGACCTTGATACCGATGTCGCGGGCATAGGTGACCGACTTTTGCACCACATCCGATGCCACTTCTGATGGTGTCGTGACGACAATCGCTCCCGCCAGGTCAGGAATAAACCCGGCAATGACCGGCGGCTTGTCCGCTGCGGCTCCCGGAGGGAGATCGACCAGCAGATAATCGAGCTCACCCCAGACAACATCGGCCAAGAACTCTCGAATGACATTCATTTCCATCAGCCCTAACCAGACCGGGCTGACATCCATCGGCCCTTTCCAACGCACCGGCGATGCATCATCCAAGAAGAAATCCATCGATGCGACTTTCACCCCGAGTGGCCCGACCGGGGGAATCGCCCCCTCAGGCCTCATCGTCAACGTCTGGCCGTGCATGCCCAACATGCGAGGCACGCAAGGTCCGTTCAGATCCACGTCTAAAAGTCCGACCTTCGCCCCTTGCCGCGCAAAAGCCAAGGCCAAATTGACCGTGGTCATGCTCTTGCCCACGCCGCCTTTTCCGCTCATGACCACCAGCTTGTGCTTGATGCCGGCCATGCGAGCATGGACCTGTTTCGTATTTTCTGACATCTGAGCGAGCACTTTGGCGTCGTCTGAGTATTTCAATTTGCCAAGAATGGTCTTCAGATCTTTTTCAACCGCCATAACGGAAACCCCTCGCTAACTGTGCGAATTGACAGAGGTTGACCGTAACATAGGGATTTCCGGTGAGTCAAACTCACACATCCAGCCCGCCAGATGGCGCAGATTCCGATGGCAAACGCTCGCGTTCACGCGCGGGCCGCGCGAAGCGGCGAAGAGCAGGCGTCGGTCAACAACGCGCTGTTAGACAGCATTGGCGTTTATAAGTCTATGAAATCGATAATGGCCGATGGTTCCACGGCGGCAAGTTCGATCCCCCAATCGGCGGATGACCATCCGCGAGGCCGTTGAGCACACGCGAAGCGGTGCCTCAACGCAGAGTTGTGCGGCGAGCGTAGCATGTCCGCACGAACGACGTGTTAGGCCGCGGCCTTGCCAGGAAGTTCCCAACCAGGAAATACGAGCACTCCAGGATGGCACTTGAGCGCGTTAGCAAGAACCTTTGCACGCTCGACACCCAAACGGACTCGGTCGTTCTCAATAGCCGAAATGGTGGCTTGAGGGATCCCGGTAAGGCGAGCAAGCTGGCTTTGGCTCAATTCCTGAAGCTCGCGAAGAATACGCACCGACTCGCCCACTGAAACAGTGATGCGTTTTTTAGCAGAACGATAGTCTTTCATTTACGGCCTCCGATAATCATGCGCGGTGATTGATGCAACTTGAAACGTCAGTTTTTCAATAACCACGCGGTAGATGACGCGCCATTGAAGTCCCAGCCGAGAAGATCGATATCCGCGCCATTCGCCCGAGAGGGCTTCGTCACGAAAACCTCGAATCAAACAGAGCCCCGGTGGGCCAGATAGCGATGCGATGTCTTTCCATTTTTCATATCGTTTGAGAATATCATTGGGAATGGAAGTGACTTGTTTGTCTACTCGACGGTGTTCCTCAATGTGCCACACACCATATTATGGATATACCTTATATGGTATGTCAACCGCGATTGCCGTCGTTGAGGCCTAACGGCCCCGCGGATCAGCGGCGGCCGTTGAGCCGACATCTCGCGTCGTCTGGAGCGCCTTGTTGGGCGACAACCCCGTTATGACATCCAAGTCAGCCTGTTGCTGAAAAGAACGGGGTCTGACCCCTTTGTTTTGTCCGACACGAAACGTAGGTTGGAGCGCCTTGTTGAACGGCAACCCCGTTCTGACATCCAAGTCAACCTGTTGCTGAAAAAAAACGGGGGTCGGCCCCTTTGTTTCTCCCTGATTCCTCTCACGGGTGGATGACTTTCAAACCAAGCACATCTTCAAATGGATCATAGTCGCGGTCATTGTGGAGTAAGGCATGTCCTTCCAATAAACAAAACGTCGCGATCAGAGAATCGATCGTTTTGCGCACAGTTCGCCCGGCAGTTCTCAGGCGCCGATAGTTCAGGGCGGCTTCGACCGCGATTCCAACCGTCCCTGTCTCAAAAACCGCAAACTTCAACAGCTCCTCTTGAACCGCCTCAAATTGTTTATCGGTGGTGATCCCCTGCAACACTTCACAGAGAATCAAATCGGTGAGACCCAGCCGTTCTCTCGGCAACTGAACTTCAAGCCAGTCGGTATGGGGAGTACGTGTTCCCCGGAGGTAATCGACCCATACCGTCGTATCGACAATAATCATGAAGCCGCCTTGATACGACCTTCCCGCATCGCGCCGAGATCTCCCTCCCACTCAATCTTGCCACGCAAACGGCGAATGCCTTCTTGTCCCTTCACCTTGATCAGCAATCGAAGGCCCTCTTCCACCACCGCTTTCTTGGTCGAAAGCCCGGTGGCCTTCATGGCTCGCTGCATCAAGCTATTGTCGATCACAATGTTGGTACGCATAGCTCCTCCGACATGGAATGTGTAGATATTCATAAATGATGCACACGCGAATCAGGAGAAGCAAGCGAGTTAGATTAAGGGGTCTGACCCCTCTGCTCTGTTCTAATTGTTCATCGTGATTGCCATGCTCCCATATGGAGTTCTTCGCCCATCCAAACCCACCCCACTTCTTTACAACGGTCGGCCTTGCATACGCCTTACGTTCAGTAACGACCCTTCTCGAAGGTCTGTTGCCATTGACTCAGTCTGGACTCTATCTTATAAGCTAACGCCGTTGACGTTTCCGAACCAGGACAGGAACAACCGATAGATGAATGAGGCTGAAGTTCGTCGCTGTGCGGCCAATTGCCGATTCACAGACCGCGACCTACCGCCGGACCCAAACCGATGGGACAAGGACTTACGAAGGAGGAAGCGCTAATGCACTGCGTCATCTGCAAGAGAGGTACGGTCAAATCGGGAACAGTCCAGGCGGAACTTCGAATCGGAACCGATCACCTCATGGTGCCGGTAGAAACGGAAGTGTGCGACGAATGTGGCGAGGCCTATTACTCAACCGAGGTTATGCGGCATCTCGAACAAGTGCGTGAAAACTTCCTCAGCAAAGTCATCGCTCCGCCCTCGGTTGGGCATGTGTACCAGATCTCCTGACAGCCAAGCGAGTCCGCCGGCGTGGTCTCCACTGTGCGCGTTATCCTAATCCTCAATTTCATTTTCAAGGGTAGCCTGGTTGATCCTTGAGTGCGCGAGCCAAGAGCGTAAAAGAGCATCCGAGACATTTCACCCTGCCCGCCTTGAAACGCCTACTAGGCCGCTGCGAGTCGGACTTTCCCGACCTTGCCGAGCTTCACATGCTGCTTGGCTTGCCAGAGATTGTGGTTGTACTGCATGGCAAGCCAGCTCTACGGAGAACGGCCAAGAGCCTTGGAAAGGGTAGAGCCATTTCAGGGCTGATACGGCTAGTACCCGTTAGAACGCGATTCAGCGTCGAAGCAGCCACACCGAGCTTCCCGGCTAATTCGCGGCCGCTAAGGTTGTTGGAATCCAGATAGACCTGGATAATGAACTCGCCGGGATGGGGAGGATTGTGCATAGCCCTTAGAGTGAGGTTAAGGGGTCTGGGGGTCTGACCTCTTTGTTTTTGATATCGCCCTACAGCTTTCCGTCTTCCAGGAAACTGAAGTATCCAGTCCTGTTGAAGATGATGTGGTCCAGCAGCTCGATGCCTACGATTTCCCCGGCCGCTTTGAGCTGTGCTGTAACGTCGATGTCGCAGGACGAGGGTTCAAGGCCACCGCTGGGATGATTGTGGGCCACGATGACAGCGGATGCTCGGTCTGAGAGTGCATCGGCAAAGACTTCGCGGGGATGCACGGGGCTGCGGTCAATCAGGCCAATGGACACCACGCGGATGTTCAAAATCTCATTCGCGCCGTTGATACTGGCGCAAAGGAAATGCTCCTGTTTGCGGTCGGCATAGTGGCGAACATGCGGGAGCAGGTCGGCAGGGGTCACGATCTTCGCGCCTTCCGGCTTGATGCGGCGGCGGGCGAACTCGATGGCTGCGAGGATCAAAGTCGCCTTGGCGTCACCGACACCGGAGAATTGCGAGAGGTCTTCGGCCTTCACATCCAACCCCTTCTCGTCGATGAGCCGCGCCAGCTTGGATGCGAGGGTCATCACGTCCATGCCGGGCGTACCTTTGCCGAGGAGCACGGCGAGCAGTTCCTGGTCGCTGAGTGCCTTCGCGCCTTTGCGCAGGAGCTTCTCACGAGGACGGTCGGATTCGGGAATGTCGTGGATCGCCTTGTTCATGTCTTCAGGCACCGAGGGACAGATGGGTTTGGATAACCGTCACGGCCATGATGTCGAAGATACCGCCGGTGTCGGTGTATTTCGGGTCGGCGAGTTCATCGTAACGTCCGCGTGCATCGTAGGTCGTCTGGATGTCCCCGTTCACCTGTCCGCGATACGGGCCTTCGAGATAAATGCGGTCGTCGCGATGCGCTTGGACGGTAGTGCGGATGGTCGGGTCGGCGATCTTCTCTTCCGTTACCTGTTTGATGTAGAGCGCCTCCTCGTCCGTGATGTCGAACTTGGCGCGGATCTGCGCGATCACGTCCTGCACGGATACCTTCACCGGCACCGGGCCTGCGCCGCCTTTTCCTTTACCCGACTGGAGCTTCACCGGGCCACCGCTGGTCATCACTCCCTGATACTGCACCGCCGCCTTGGTGACCACGGTGGCGCGAATCTGTTTCATCAATTCGGATACAGTTCCGACCTTCATGAGCTGCGGGCCGACCCATTCAGCGAAGGTGACGAACTCCTGAATCGCTGGCGAGTAGGTGAAAAAGCAGGTGAGGAAATGGAAACTCTTCACGAAGCGGGCCAGCAGATAAACGAACGCCTTGCGATCTTCCCAATCGGTGAGCTGCGCCAGGAAGCGCGTCCGCAGGGCGTTCACTTGGAATTGCACTTGCGCGTCCGTCCCACTCTTGAGCAGCGCGAGCACGTCGGCGGCGTCCTTCTGGGTGAAGACGCCCGCGGCGAGAATCTCCGCGTGCAGTTTCTGGCAGGTCTCCTGATCCGGTTCTTCCGGATCAAACGGCGTGCTCTTCCGATACTTTGCAAAGGCTTTCAGGATTTGCTTCGCGTTGTTGGTAAAGTCCACGACCACCACATCCTTCTTGCCGTGGTGACAGCGATTCAGCCGCGAGACGGTCTGCACCGCGTTGCGGTCG
>CXWL01010181.1_pt1 | contig 19874 bp, 25 predicted proteins | sample 590931 | NCBI WGS metagenome assembly CXWL01 (sample SAMEA3498368, study PRJEB10139) | groundwater metagenome | biome: water well; material: biofilm material | place: Germany | collected 2015-04-27 | reverse complement strand
CCGCCTATTCGCCCACCCGGAACGGAATCCGCAGGGAATAACGCCCGCCCGCTGTCGGTTGGCCATTCACGGTCTGCGGGTTCATGCGGAACTGACGCGAAATCCGCACCGCAGCTTCACCGAAGCCCATATTTGCCGGCTCCTCCGACCTGACGGAACAGGTAAGGCGTCCTTCGGCGTCCACCGTGCAATCAAGCGAAACCGCGCCTTCAATGTCCCGCTCGAGCGCGCGCGGCGGATAGAAGCGCGCATAGTCGGCCCCGTTCGGGCGCCTCGCCCAGGAAGGATTAGTGATGACGGACGGCGGCGGCGGCGGCGGCACTTCGCGCGTCACCGGCTCTTCGTAAGCTACCGCAGGCACGTCGATAACCGGAGGCGGCACGCTCTGCGGCGGCGGCGGCGGAGGCTGGTTTGGCGGCGGCGGAGGCGGAGGCGGCGGAGGCGGCTTTGGCTTATCCTCGATTTCCGCTTTGACCACTTCGGTGTCTGACAACATCTCCATCACGACGCTGAACTTGCCCGTGATCGCCAGATAAATCAGGCCGAAGCAAATTATTGCCGCCAGACCGAAGGAAATAAGACGAAGGCGAACCATCTTGTTATCCTTCGATTGCGCGTTCGGAGAAGATGCCGACCTTGAGGAAGCCGGCTTCCTGCAGGCGGCTCATCGCGTCGATGACATTGCCGTAGGCGGTGGTCTGATCCGCCTTAACCGTTATCCGCGCCTCAGTGTAAAGGCTCGCCAGATCATCGCGCAGCGCTTCGTTATTGAAGAACGCGTGGTCAAGCACCTTGTCCCCCAATTGCGACATCGCAACCGGCTCCGCATCGACATAAACGACCAAGCCCTGGCCGGGCAGTTCGCGCAACCAGACGATCGTCGGCTTTTGGCCCGGCGGCGGCGGTGATTGTATGGGATTTGGAGGGGGCAAATCGACCCGGACGTCCACAGTGGGGATCGGCGCCGTCACCATAAAGATAATCAGCAGCACCAACAGAATGTCGATAAACGGGATGACGTTTGGCTCGGAAATCGTGCCGCCCGACGAGGAGGTTTTGCCAGCCATTGTCTATCTCCGATCTTCGGCGACAAGCGCGAGATGGACGAAGCCGTATGACTGCAGCTGGTTCATTGCTCTGATGATGTTGCGGTACTGCGTATCGCCCTCGCCGCGCACATAGATGCGGCAGGCGTCGTTGCTAGTCGTTTGGGTGACCAGGCAATCCTCGATCAGGTCAAGCCCCGGCGAGTTCTTCTCCCATTCCTCCTTGGTGCGCTCACCAAGTTCCTCAATCGGCACATTCTCGTTCATGACATAATACAGCGCTTCGCCATTTTTCTCTTGGACGGAAATCCAAGTCGGGCGCGGCGGGCGACGCGACGCATCGATCCGCGCATCCGGCATGTCCACTTCGATATCCACCGACGAGATCGGCGCCGCGATCATAAAGATAATCACCAGCACCAACATGATGTCTATGAACGGGATCACATTAGGATCGGAGTTCACACCAAGGCGTCCGCGTTTACCGCCGCCGCCTGGAGCCGCTAACTTACCCGCCATCGGGCTTTCCTCCGATAATTACTAAGCAAATCAGCCGGCGCGACGATCCATGTCACGCGAGACAAGAGAGATGAATTCCGACGCGAAATCATCGAGCTTGCTGGCCTGCTTGGAGATTTGCTTGGCGGCGAAATTGTAGATCAGCACCGCTGGGATAGCAGCAGCGAGACCCGCCGCGGTCGCCAAAAGCGCGCCGCCGATCGGGCCGGCGACAACCGCCAAAGATGTAGACTGGGACACCTGAATCTTGGCGAACGCCATCATGATCCCCCACACCGTGCCGAACAGCCCGATAAACGGAGCGTTCGCGCCGATGGAGGCGAGGAAGGTCATGCTCGATCCGAGGTCTTCCAAATGGTCGTTCTGGCGCGTCGACATCGCCGATGCGACACGCTGCATGGTATGGTCGCGGGCGTCGCGCATGGTGTAGAGGCCCAAATCCTGGGTGCGGCGCACTTCGGCCATGCCGGCGTCGAACATCGATTTGATGCCTGAAGCGGGCTGCTTGCGGATGATCGCTTCGGCTTCTTCTACCGAATTCGCCTTACGGAAGGCGGCGAGGAAGTCGCGCGTCTGGCCGCTGGCGCGGCGCATGACGTAAACTTTTTCGAACAGCAACGCGATCGCGTAGACGGCGCACAGCGCCAAGATCAGCATGACGACGATTTCAAGCGTCTCGAGCTGCTGGACCAGCCGCCAAAGGCTGACCTCTTGGCGCCCTGCAGCCTCGGCCCCGGCCTTTGCCGACTCCTCGCGCGCAGCTTCGATCGCCGCTTGTGAGTGCTCCGGCGCTGTTCCGGTAGCCGCCTGGCCTGACGCGCCTGACGCGCCTGTCGCCGCACCCGATTGCTGCGCCAACATGAGCAGCGAATTGATCAACGTCATGGTCTTGTGCCCTTTGCCTTCGCTTCACCGATTTGACGATCCCGAAGGCTCAAACGCCCGCGTTCCCGCCGCCTAAACTCAATCATGGGGTGAACAGCCGGCGCCCGCAGCGCCTTCAATTCCTCCCACCGGATGCCGCCTCGTCACGCCTTGGGAGCCGCTTTTGCGGTCTTGTCCCGGGCGGCGGCTCCCGCCCGCTCCTAAATTTTCGGAAAAGGTGATCTTGTCAACGCCTCCCTAGCAGTGGAGCCGCAATAAAGGCGCCTGCCGCGTGGTATTTTCGATCAAATGCCTGCAAGACCAGAAAGGGGCAACCAAATCTTTCGTGATCGCATAGGTCGGGAGGCAGGGCATGGCGATGACGGTTGGCGAATTGGAGGCCATGCTCAGGTCGGCCTTCCAGGACGCGGAAATCCAAATCGAGGACCTGGCCGGCGACGGAGACCATTATCGGGCGCTGATTCGCACCGACGCGTTCAAGGGTAAGAGCCGGGTTGCACAGCACCAAATGGTCTACGCCGCCCTGCAGGGACGCATGGGGTCGGACCTTCACGCCCTTGCGCTGGTAACCGGACCAAAAACAAGCGCTTGAACCTGCGCGACGCTGTCCCTACCTCCGACTTCAGGAGATTCCCCATGACCGGCGATGTGATCGAAGCCATCCGCAGCACCGTGCAGGACAATGACGTTGTCCTCTACATGAAGGGCACCGCAGAACAGCCTCGCTGCGGTTTCTCCAACCAGGTGGTGCGCATACTCGACCATCTCGGGATTGAGTATCTGGATGTCGATGTGCTTGCAGACGACTCGATCCGCCAAGGCGTTAAGGACTTCGCCAATTGGCCCACGGTTCCGCAATTATACGTGAAAGGCGAGTTCGTCGGCGGCTGCGATATTGTGCGCGAGATGTTCCAGACCGGCGAACTGAAAGCGCTGCTCGAAGAAAAAGGCGTGGCGCCAGCCTCCTGATCGCGCGCCAAGCCGCCCCGCGGCGCCATTCCGGGTTTCGCGTAGATACGCCGCACCCTACATCTCGCGTCCATGGATTCTAACCGCCCCTTCAACTTCCTGGCGTGGCTACGCAATTCTTTCCTGGCTGGGGTCGCGCTGGTTTTGCCGTTCCTGGTGACTGGATGGCTGATCTGGCTGGTCGTCAGTTTCATCGACAACAACGTCACGCCGGTTTTACCCGCGGGGCTACAACCGTTCGTGGAACGCATTCCAGGCGCCGGCGTGATTATCGGCTTGGCGACCTTGACCTTAGTCGGCGCCTTGGCCGGGAACCTGTTCGGGCGCTGGATCGTCAATGCGGCCGATCAATTCATCGGCAGCCTGCCTGTTGCACGCACCATTTATGGCGGCGCGAAACAAGTGTTCAAGCAGGTCGCCGCGCCTGAGCGGACATCGTTCAAGGAAGCAGTTCTGGTTGAATTTCCAAAGCCCGGCTCCTGGGCGATAGGCTTCGTCACCAATGACGACACCGCCGACATCGTGCACGATGTCGGTGAAAATCTGGTCGCGGTGTATGTTCCCCACACGCCGATCCCGACCTCTGGTTTCCTGCTTTACGTACGCCGCGCAGAGTTGAAACCCCTGGGCATCGCGCCCGAGCAAGCGCTCAAGCGCGTCATCTCACTCGGGCTCATTAGCGACGAGGAAAAAGCCGCTACACCACCGTGAAATCGGATGGCGACCAGTCCGGTTTCGGATAAGCCGGCGCCATCTCCTGGAGCTTTGCGCGCACGGTCGCTGCGATGATGGCGTTGCGCCGCCATTTCTTGTCGCCCGGAATGATGCGCCAGGGCGCGTGCGGCGTAGAGCAGCGCGTGAGCATCAGGTCGTAGGCTCTCTCGTACTCATCCCACAATGCCCGATCGTCGAGGTCGCCTGGATTGAATTTCCAGTTTTTCTCCGGGTTGTCGAGCCGCTCCTGCAGCCGGCGGCGCTGCTCGTCCTTGGAGATGTGCAACATGAATTTGAGGATGGCGACGCCATTCTCGGAAAGATGTTTCTCGAATTCGTTGATCTGCTCGTAACGCTGCTCGATCGCATCCTGAGGCGCCAATTTGCGCACCTTTACAACGAGCACGTCCTCGTAGTGCGAGCGATTGAAGACCCCGATCATGCCTCGCTTCGGAACCGCAGCATGCACACGCCAAAGATAATCGTGCGCCAATTCCTCTTCGCTTGGGCGCCCGAACGCCGTCACCTGTACGCCGAGCGGGCCGCATTGGTTGAATACGCCGCGCAAGGCGCCGTCCTTACCGGATGTGTCGATGCCCTGCAGCACGACCAAAAGCGCGCGCTTACGCTCAGCCCAGAGTTTGTCCTGGAGTTTGTCGATGGCCTTTGCATCGTCCGCCGCGGACGCCTCGGCCTCCTCGCGCTTGGCAAACAGGTGCTCGCAAACCGGATCGCGGCTCGCAAGCAGCGCCTCCGATCCCGGGCGAACCAGAATTGCGGCATCGCGGGTGTCGTTCATGGCTTCTCCAGCAGCGTTCCGGAAAGTGCGGCGCCCCTTCGTTGAACGCAAGAGTGACGCGCGTGTCGGGGTCAACTAGCCTGTTTCCATGAGCGGAATCATAGAAATCTGGACCGACGGCGCCTGCAGCGGCAATCCGGGCCCCGGCGGCTGGGGCGCCGTGCTGCGCGCGGGCACGCACGAGAAGGAAATTTCGGGCGGCGAAGCCGCCACCACCAACAATCGCATGGAGCTGATGGCGGCGATCGAAGCGCTCAATGCGCTGAAGAAGCCAAGCACGGTTACGCTGCACACAGATTCCAAATATGTGATGGACGGCGTCACCAAATGGATCCACGGCTGGAAAAAGAACGGCTGGAAGACCGCCGATAAAAAACCGGTCAAAAACGACGATCTTTGGCGACGCCTGGATGAAGCCAACGGCCGCCACCAAGTCACCTGGAAATGGGTCAAGGGCCACTCCGACGACGTCATGAACAACCGCGCAGACGAACTCGCGCGCGGGGCGATCAAGAATTTGCGCTGACGCCCCCGCAGACAGAATCGCCGCGCAGCGGCGGCGCGCGCTTGACTCTCATACAGTTCAATGCAGAACTATTCTCGTTCACCATTGAACCATATGGAACACCCTCATGCCCTCCCGCCGCCACGTGCTTGCCCTACTCGCAGCAACCCCATTCGCTACGTCCTGCGGGGAAGGCCTCCCCGATTACGCCGCCGCGTGGCGCTCGCCCGGCGCGGGCGAGGCCGACGCCCGCCGTTTCGCGCTCGCGCATGCGATCCTTGCGCCCAATCCGCACAATACTCAGCCTTGGCTGGTGGAATTGCGCGGCGAGGACGAAATGCTGCTCTATTGCGACCTCGAACGCCGCCTGCCGTTCACCGATCCGCTGGATCGGCAGATCACTATGGGCTGCGGCGCGTTTCTTGAACTCTACCGCATCGCCGCCGCCGAGAGAGGCCAACTCGCTGAGGTCACGCCGTTTCCCGAAGGCGCGCCGGCAGGCCCTCTCGATGCGCGCCCCGTCGCGCTGATGCGCTTCAACCCGGTCGCCAACGCCGCTCCCGATCCGCTGTTCACGCAGATCGCATCACGGCGCACCAACCGCAATGAATATGACCCGGCGCGCGCGCCAAGCGCGGCGCACCGCACCGAGATAGCCACGGCCTCGGCATTTCCCGGCGCGGTTCACTCCATCGGCGCCGCCTCCGATGACGAACAGGTCGCCGCCATCCGCAATCTCGTCTGGCGCGCATTCGACCGCGAGATGCGCACCCGCGGCGCGCAAGAGGAGACTTACAAATGGCTGCGCTTCGGCAGGAACGAGCGCGCACGCCATCGCGATGGCCTCTACATCGATGTGCCCGTTCCCGGCCTGTTGCGCGCCATCGGCATGCTGGGTGAGGACGATATCGTCAACCCTGACTCAAACGCCAATAAGCAAGCCGCGCGCGACTGGAAGCGCAAGGTCGACAGCGCGCCCGCTTTCATGTGGCTCGCGACGCCCGACGATGCGCCAACCACACGCCTGCTCGCCGGCATGGCCTATGCTCGCATGAACCTAGCCGCGACAGCCGCAGGGCTGGCGATGCATCCTTGGAGCCAAGCGCTACAGGAATACGCGGAGATGGCCGATCTTAACGCGGAAGCGAAAACACTGCTCGGCGTCGACTCAGAGCAGACAGTGCAGATGCTGGCGCGAGTGGGCTATGCAGATTCCGTTGAGCCGGCCGCCCGCCGCGAACTTGGAGCATTCCTCAAGCCATGAGCCATGACGAAGCGCTGGCGATAGCATTCGACGTCATGACCGAGACCGCCATCATCGGCCGCTTGGCCGACACTGCTCTGGGGCAAACACTGCCCGGCGGCTTGTCTGTCGCCGGTTTCGGCGTGTTGAACCATTTTGTGCGTCTGAATCTGACAGGCGAGAGCCCAAGCAAGTTGGCGCGCGCATTCCAGGTGGCCAAAGGCGCCATGACCTACACGTTGCAGCAATTGGAGGCGCAGGAATACGTCCGCATCCTCCCAGATCCCAGCGATGCGCGCGGCAAGGTCGTGCGCATCACTCCCAAGGGGCGCAGAGCTAGAGACGCGGGGATCAATTCCGTCAGGCCTGGGATGGAGAAACTCATCGAGGCGCTCGGCGCGGATGAGTTCAAGCGGGCCAGGCCGTTCCTGGCGCGACTGCGCGTCATTCTCGACGCCGCGCGGAGCTAATATCCGCCATCATTGAAGCATGATTCACTACCACCCATCCCTGGACTCGCCGCTGCGCGGCGCTCCGGGGATAGCCACGTGAGTCCGAGTACCAAGATGCACCTCCCCCCAACTCACTACGATAGCATCGTCGTCGGCGGCGGCGCCGCGGGCCTCTATGCCGCCCTGCACGCGGCCAAGCGCGGCCGGCGCGTGTTGGTGTTGGAGGGCAACAGTGAGGTCGGCTTGAAGATTCTGATTTCCGGCGGCGGACGCTGTAATTTCACCAATCTCAATTCGGGTGCGGAGAACGCCGCCTCTCGCTATCTCTCCGCCAATCCGCATTTCGCGCGGTCGGCGCTCGCCCGGCACACCCAACACGATTTCATTGCGCTGCTGAACAAGCACGGCATCGCTTATTATGAGAAGACGCTCGGTCAATTGTTCTGCGAAGGCGCGCGTTCCTCGACCAGAATCGTGCAGATGCTTCTAGCGGAGTGCGCCGCGGGCGGAGTGGAGATACAGACCGATTGCGACATCACATCCGTGCGCCGAACTGAACGCTTTCTTATCCAGACCTACATGCGCGCACTCAGCGCCGATACCCTTGTGGTCGCAACAGGCGGCCGCTCCATCCCAAAACTCGGCGCGAGCAATTTTGCCTTCGACCTCGCAACGCAATTCGGCATGTCTGTGATCCAACCCCGACCAGGCCTCGTTCCTCTCGTGTTCGCGGAATCGGACCTAGCCTGGATGCGGCCGCTGAGCGGGGTCTCCGCCGAGGTCGAAGTCCAGCGCCCCGAGGCGCTTTTCCGGGAGGCCGCGCTATTCACGCATCGCGGACTGTCAGGACCTGCGATCCTCCAGATTTCTTCCTATTGGCGCAACGGCGGGAGCATCGTGGTCGACTGGCTGCCGGACTCCGATGAGGACGCGCTCGCGCAGCGCAAACGCGCGCGCCCGAAAGCGACGCTCAAGAATGTGTTGGCGGAATTGCTTCCCGAACGCTTGGCGGCGGCGTTGACGCAGCATTTGGCGGCCCATGCGCCACCCGATGCAAGCATCGGCGAACTCAAAGATTCGACATTGGCGGAATTTGTCCGCCGCCTGAAATCCTGGCAGCTCACGCCCATTGGCACGGAGGGTTATGCGAAGGCCGAAGTTACGGTCGGCGGCGTCGACACCAACGGATTGGCGCAGCAAACCATGCAAAGCACTACTGTTCCGGGCCTGTTTTTCATCGGCGAGGCGGTGGACGTCACGGGTTGGCTGGGCGGGTACAATTTCCAGTGGGCCTGGTCGAGCGGCTGGGCGGCGGCCCAGGCGATCTGAGCGCAATCCGGGTAGCGCTCAATCTAGCCCTGCGCTAAGCGAGCAAAAGCCGAAGGGGGATTTGCATGCGCCATGTATTCGCGATTTCTGCGCTGTTGCTGAATTCACACTTGGCTCTCGCTCAGCCAGCACCCCCAGCTGCGCAAACTGCGCCCGCGGCCTCGGCGGCGCACGCTGAAGCCGCGCGATCGATGTCGCACATGTTGTTGATCGAATCCGATGTCGTGGGCGTCAGCATTGGGGCGGCGTTCGACGTCCTAGAGCCGCGTTTGCGGCAGCAAGTGCTGTCAGGCCCCGCGTACGAGAATCTCCGGCCCGACACCCAACGCTCCTTGACCCGCTGGGTGGACGGCTTTCGAGCCCTGATGGAAGAGGAACTCGGCGCGGAAATGGTCGCCATTGCGGAAGACTTTGCGCAACGTCTGACCACAGTGTTTTCCGAAACGGAGATGACCGAAATCGCCGCATTTCTCGCTCAGCCTCTGGCCCGCAGCGCCTACATCAAGAGCGTGGAACACGGCGCACGGGCCACGGCCAACGGAGGCGCGGCCAGCGCTCCGCCAACGCTCACGCCTGAGGAAATCGCGGCGTTTGCCGATTTCGAAACAACTTCCGCCGGCCAAGCGCTGAGTCGCAACAGCGACCGCACCATGCAAATGTTGAGTCTCGCGCTCGAGGCCGGCACACAGAGGCTAATTCCGCGGCTGCAGCAACGCATCCCGCGCGAAATGTGCGCGGCGATGGGGGATGAGTGTCCACCGGGCCTGCGCGCGGCGATGGAAGCACAATAGGTTTGCTCTTGAACTACCGCTCGCCGTCCGCGAACGGGTTCTTTCCAGCCTTCACCACCAAGCGCAGCGGCGTCGCGTGCAGCTCAAACGCTTCGCGCAGCGCATTCACCAGATAGCGCTTATAGCTTTCGGGCATTTCCTCGGCGCGCGAACAGAGCAGCACAAAGGTCGGCGGCCGCGTCTTCATTTGCGCCATGTAACGCGGCTTGATACGCTTGCCGCTCACTGCTGGGGGGGGATGGCGCTGCACCACCGCGTGCAGCCATTGATTGAGGTCGCTGGTTTTTACCCGCGCGGACCAATCCCGGTGCGCTATCGAGACCGCTTTCATGAGCCGGTCGAGCCCGACGCCCGCCTGCGCAGCGATCGTCACCAGGGGCGCGCCGCGGGTTTGCGGTACGCTTTCCCGCGCGACTAGCTTCATTTCTTCCAGATGCGCGCGCGGATCGGCAACCTGATCCCACTTTGCCAACACATAAACCAGCGAACGACCTTCGCGCTCGACCAGGTCGGCGATCACCAGATCTTGCTTTTCGAAGGCCTCGTTCGCATCCATCACCAGCAAACACACATCGGCAAAACGAATCGCGTGCAGCGTCTCGCCGACCGATAGCTTCTCCAATTTGGCCTGCACCTTCGCTCTGCGGCGCATGCCGGCCGTGTCCACGAGGCGGTATTTCTGACCTTGCCAATCCCAATCGACAGCAATGGCGTCGCGCGTGATGCCAGCTTCCGGGCCCACCAGAAGACGATCTTCGCCAAGCAAGGCGTTGACCAGCGTCGACTTGCCGGCGTTTGGCCTGCCGATCACTGCGACGTTGATCGGGCGCTTTTCGTCCTCCTCGGGCAGACCGGCATCGAGAGATGCTTCATCGACCTCGACGTCTAAAGATCGCGGTGCGGGCAGAAGCGGCGCGATCAGGGCGTAAAGCTCGGCCATGCCTTCGCCGTGCTCAGCCGACAGCGGGATCGGTTCGCCCATACCGAGCGCGAACGCTTCGATGATTCCGGTGTCGCCCGCCCTGCCCTCCGCCTTGTTTGCAACGAGGAACACGGGCTTGTCCGCGCGACGTAGCAAGGCCGCGAACCCTTGATCGGCAGGCGTCACGCCCACGCGCGCGTCGATCATGAACAAAATGAGGTCGGCCTCAGCGATTGCGGCTTCGGTCTGCGCGCGCATACGCGCTTCGAGCGAAGCGTCCGTGGCATCCTCGAAGCCGGCGGTGTCGATCAACGTGAAATCAAGATCGCCGAGGCGACCCTTGGCCTCGCGGCGATCGCGGGTGACGCCCGGGGTGTCATCGACGATGGCGAGCTTCTTACCCGCCAGTCGATTGAACAGCGTCGATTTGCCTACATTAGGACGCCCGACGATCGCGAGCTTGATCGTCATGGCATGCCCTGTCTCAGCGTAACACTGTCAGGCGCGCATCGTCGGACACGATGTATATCTGCTCGTTGGCCGCGATCGGGGGAATGAACACAGGCCGCCCCACCTCGGCGCTGGCGACAGTTTGGCCGCTTTCGGCGGTCACCGCGACAACGTCGCCGACCGAATTGGCCAGGATCAAACGCCCGCCCACCATGATCGGCCCCACCCAGGCGACGCGGCCTTTGCGTTCGTTCTGATTCTCGAACCGGCGCAATTGCGTCATCCAATAAACCCCGCCGGTGGCGCGGCTAAACGCCGCCAATTCCCCGTCGACGCTGACAGCGTACAAGACATCGCCCGCGACCCATGGCGTCTGCGTCGAGGCAAAGCCGCGCGCCCACACGCGTTGGCCGGTGCGCACATCAATTGCCGCGAGGATCCCGGAATGGCTTGCCGCGTAAGCGACGCCCCCGTCGATGACAGGGCGTCCAGCGATGTCGTTGATCGCCGAGAGCGAGGTCAAACGGCCGCTGCGCGATAACGAATCCGACCACAAGCGCCGCCCATTGGCGATGAGCAGCGCGCTGAGCTCGCCTGACGCAAACGGCGCGACCAAGGTGTCGCCATCGACCGCAACGCTCGACGCCGAGAGAATGCGCGCAGGCTCGGCGATGGCCTGGTGGGTCCAAGCGACATCGCCTGTGCCGGCGTCAAACGCCATGAGTTCGCTGTCGTTGGTCGTGGCGAAGACACGAGTTCCCGAAATCGTTGGCGCCGATTGAAATGGCGCGCCGGCTTGGGCGCGCCAGATTTCTTGGCCATTGGCGCCGTCAAGCGCGACCATGAATCCGATTCCGGTCGTCGCGAAAACGCGGCCGCCGGCCGCCGCCAAGCCGCCGCCGCGCGCGGCGCGGTCACGGCCGTCTTGCGGGCGCAAGGTACGCGTCCAAAGCCGTTCGCCGTCATTCGCTTGCACTGCGTGGACGCGGTGGTCGGCGTCAAGAAAGTACAACACGCCATCGGCGATAACCGGCGGCGCAGCGATCTGAACGCGATCATTCGAGCCAGCGCCGAGATCGGTGCGCCACGCGCGCTGCAAGGTGGCCATGCCTGACGGCTGCGGCGGCGAATTGTCCGCCGTCCCCCCGGGTTGGGACCATTCCGCCACAGCCACTGCCGGAGGAACGACGATCGCCTGCCCGGCAAGCGCTGGGTCGACCGCCAATTGCTGTTCGATCGCCAGCACCGACACGCGCCCATCCTGCGGCGCGGTCGCACTCGGAGCATTCGGGCCATCATTGAACGGCCAGATCGCATCGCCGACGCGGCTCACAGTGGAGCACGCGGACACTGCAGCGGCGGCGGCCAATGCAGCGACCGTACCCAATCGACTCATTTGCTTTCTCCTTGAGAGGACGCGGGCGCGTTCGCGCCCTCCTCGGATGTTCCTGCTGCGGGCCCGATTACGGCAAGCGCCGCTTGCGCGCGCGCGCGCAATGCCTGCGGCGCATCGAATGCGAGCGTCAGTTCCTGTAGAGTGTCGCGCGCCAGCACAATCTCTCCCGCTTCCCACGCCTCAACGCCAAGCAATTCCTTGGCGAGGAACGAGATGCGCGAGTTCGAATTGAGCAGCGGCTGCAACCGCCGGCGCAACTCAGCGAAGTCCTTGATGTCGGCTGCTACATAGGCGGCGCGGATTTGCGCGCTCTCGCGCATGATTTGATCGGGCGCCGTCTCAGCGGCGGCGTCGAACTCGGCGAGCGCGGCTTCCAAGTCCCCTTCGGCGATCAGGGCCGCCCCCCGTTGCATACGCGCCATGGCGCGAATGACGCGCGGCCCCTGTCCGGCCAGCGTCTCGAATTCCTGCTTGGCCTTGGCGGTGTCGCCTTCACCCAACAAGTCCTGCGCCGCCATCAGGCTCGCCGCCTGTTTGCCTGCTTCTACGCGCGCATTGTCGCGCCACGCTTGCCACCCCAGCATGCCAACGAACAAGAGTGCGAATGAAGCCAGAAAGAACGGGCCAAACCGCTTGATCAATCCCAGCATGCGGTCTTGACGCAGGCCTTCATTGACTTCCTGAACAAAAGTGTCGGTGTCGTTGCTCACGCCGCTCGTTCCCTGACCCCGCCGGCAATCCCGGCCAGGGCCCCAGCGCCCCAAAATCGCCGGCAAGCTAGCCGCGCTTGTCGCCCCGGGCAACGCGCGGCTGCCGTGCTTTGGCGCCGCCGAGGACATAGGTTTCAGCTGCGGCAGGAAAACGGCGGGCGCGAACATCAGCTGCGTAAGCCGCCACGGCCTGGCCGATGACCGTTTGCAGGTTAGCGTAGCGGCGCACGAATTTCGGGGTCCATTCGAACAAGCCGAGCAGATCGTCGGTCACCAGGATCTGACCGTCGCACTGGGCCGAGGCCCCGATCCCTATCGTGGGAGCAGCTACCGCCGCTGTGATTTCGGGAGCGAGACTTTCATCCACCCCCTCCACCACGATAGCGAAGGCCCCAGCCTCATCCGCCGCGCGCGCCTCGGCAAGCACCTGGACGCGCTCCTCCGGACTGCGCCCCTTCGCCCGGAACTTCCCATCCACATTGACCGCCTGCGGCCGGAGGCCGACGTGCCCCATGACCGGAATGCCCCGCTCGACCAGATAGGCGATCGTGGCGGCGATAGAGGGGCCAGACTCCACCTTCACGGCCTGGGCCCCGGTTTCCTTCAAAACTCTGGCGGCATTCGCGTAGGCGGACTCGGGGCTTGCCTCATAGGAGCCGAACGGCATGTCAACAACAACCATCGCCTGCGAAGCGCCGCGCATGACCGCCTGGCCGTGCAGGATCATCATATCCAGGGTGACGCCTACCGTGTTCGGCAGGCCATGCACCACCATTCCCACCGAATCGCCAACCAGGAGCAAATCGCAATGGGGGTCCAGCAGCTTGGCCATGGGGGCGGTGTAGGCTGTGAGGCAAACGACGGGGTCGCCGCCCTTGCGGGCGCGAATGTCGGGCGCGGTCAGCCGTGGAACGTCGGTGTGTCGCGACATGGCAAGGGCCCTTACGTGCGCCGCGGGGCCGGCGCCAGCCTCCACGCCATTTTGGCGCTTAGTCCTGGGCTGAACGATAGGCCACGGCGCCGCCCACGAGCGCGCCCGCGATCAGCAGTATTTGCGTGAGCCCAAGCCCCAGCGAACTGAGCGCGTCCGCCCCAGCGCCTTCTGCCTGCGTCGCCAAGACGCTGGAATCGAGCGCGCCATAGGCGCGCGCAGCCCCAAGGCCGGCGTTTCCGAGCCATTCCTGGATCAAAGCCAGGGCCGGGTTGAACGCAGCCGCAGCGACGGTAAGGGCGGCGAGGCCAAGCCCAATCGCCTGCACTGCGCCACGAAGCCGGCGGGCGCTCTCGAGCCGCGCCACCCCGCGCCCAACCTTGAACGAGAACCCGTCATCGACGGGAATTTCCGCTTCCGCGAAAGAGCGGGTCAGGAGTGCGTTGAATTCGCTCATGCTGCCGCCTCCAATAAACGGCGTAACTTTTCTGTACCACGGTTTACGTGGGATTTCACCGTCCCAAGTGGAAGTCCTGTGACATCCACGATTTCAGAATGGCTCAGGCCCTCGCCGTGGTTAAGGGTGACGCAGAGCCGTTCGGCGTCTGATAGCCGCGCAAGCGCCCGTTCCAGATCGATTTTCGCGCCAGCAGCTGATTCCGGCGTCGAATTCTCGTCAGCCAGGGGCGAGGCATCGTCGATTTCTTCAAAAACCGCCCTCTGCTTGCGTTTCGCCATCAGGAACGTCGTCACCGCGATCCTCCTGAACCAGCCGGAAAAAGCCGCCGGCGTTTCCAAATCCTTCAATTTATCCCAGGCTCGCACGAACGCCTCCTGGGCCAGGTCGTCCGCCTCGGCGTGGTTGCCGGCGCACATTCTCCGCAGCAGCGCCCGGGTCCAGCCTTGGCGACGCTTCACCAGCTCCCCGAAGGCGGCCTGATCGCGCGCCTGGGCCGCCAGAATGAGCGCCGCCTCCGAGGCCTGAGCCAGATTGAGCCCCCGCGCGGCCACTTTGCATCACTCGCCTTTCGCCTTGCTGGAATAATCCACGATCGCCAGCAGGATGAATGCAAGGCCAAGAGCGCCAAGGATGGCGGCGGGTACGAGCATGCCGCGAACAGGGTCGTTCATGCCGCCAATCGCGAAACTTCCAGCAGTGAAGCCCACGGCCAACCCCATCAACACGACGCCGCTGCCCAGAGTGCTGCGGGCGCGATCGGGACGGGGGCGCCCCTGGGGCGAGGTCAATTGCCGCAACACTTCGGGGTCTATCGGCTGACCCTTTTCCAAGGCCTGTTCAACTAACCGAAGGGTCGATTGCCGGGTGCGCTCCTTGAGCCAAATCGGCACCAGGATTACCGCCCCGAGGAACGCAAAAAATGTAAACGGGACAAATACTTCGGCGTCCATTGCGATCTCCATAGCCCGGGGTCTCAAGGGCCCCTTTGCCTCTATGGATGCGCCCAATCCCTTGATCGGATGCAATTCCAGGCGGAACCAGCCCCAACGCCGAGATCACAGTGAATAAGGGTCCCGCCCGGAGAAGCAAGGCGCCCACGCGCGACCTCAGCTTCGCGCCTTCATTTCCGCCATCACGCGCTGCGCATAGGCCCGGCTCACCGGCACTTCCTGGCCCCCCTGCAACACGGCGAGCAGGCGCCCATTGCCGTCGCGGCGCACGGCTTGCAGGCGCTTCCAATTCACGAAAGCCGAGCGATGGACGCGAAGCATGATGTTGGGGTCCAGCTTCTGCTCCAGGTGCGCCATCGTCACCCGGTGCAGCAACGTGCGTCCGTCCCAGTGCAAACGAACATAATCGCGTTCGGCCTCGATGCGCTCGACGTCTGCGACAGCGACACGCAGGAAGCGCCCGCGATCGCGAATCCAGAACTCGCGCTCATAGGCAGGCCCATCGCGCGTGTCCGCCTCGCGCTGCAACGCCTCCAGCACCGCGGCCAATTCCGCAACGCGCTGGCCGGCATGTTTGCCCGCACGCCGCTCGCGGGCGCGCGCGATGGCGGAGCTCAAGCGCTCAAACTCCACCGGCTTCACCAAATAATCCACAGCCGAAGCCTCAAACGCCTGCAAGGCGTAGCTGTCGTAGGCGGAGATGAAAATGATCTCCGGCCCGCCAGCGTCGTCAACCGCGTTGGCCACTTCAAAGCCGTTCGCCAGCGGCATGCGGATGTCGAGCAGCACGACATCCGGGCGCAGTTCGCGCATTGCTTCAATAGCGCGTGCGCCGTCGCCGGCGGCGCCCACGATTTCGACATCGGGGATCGCCTGCAGCGCCAGCCTGATGCGGCGCAGCGCCAACGGTTCGTCGTCAGCTAAGAGCAGGCGCAGCGGTGCGGCTGACACGTTCATCCTCCAAGAAAGGCAACCAAATCTCGACCCGACAGCCATTGGGCTGGCGATTGCGCGCGCTGAGGCCCGCGCTATCCCCGAATATCAATTGCAAGCGCTCGCGCGCGTTTGCGAGACCCAGGCCGGTGCGCGTCTGCGCGCAGCCTTCTTGTGGCAAGCCGGGGCCGTCGTCTTCAATGCTGATGCGCAGCGCATCCCCCTCGCGCCGCGCAGAAATCGCGATTGCGCCGCCCCCGACGCGCGGCGTGATCGCATATTTGATCGCGTTTTCGAGGATGGGCTGCAGAATGAGGCTCGGCAGCCGCGCGTTCTGAAGGCCCGGCTCAATGTCGAAACGCACGTTCAGCTTGTCGCCAAAGCGGGTCTGTTCGATCTCGAGATAGCGGCGCTGCGCCTCCAGCTCAGCAGACAGCACCGTGAGTTCCGTGGGTTGGCGATCGAGCGAGTAACGCAGAAAACCGGCCAATCCCATAAGCATGCGCTCGGCCTGCTCGTTGCGCTGCTCCAGCACCAGCGTCGAAATCGCGTTCAGCGTATTGAACAGGAAGTGCGGGTTGATCTGATAATGCAGCATCTTGAGTTGGGCGTCGTAGGCCAGCGATTGCGCCCGCGCGACCGCGCGAGCCTGGGCGACGGATTCGAAATGGTAGCCAAGCAACGCCTGCGTCAGACCCCAAAGCGGCAACGCCCAGCCATAGTTGAAGAGATAGATGATGAACGGATAAGGCGCCCACTCGGACCAGCCAAACAGGCGCGGCGTCGCCTCCTCGCTCAATTGCGTCAGCGGTGCGAGCGCGAGCGCTCCAAGCACCAGCACGAGATTCCGAGCCCAGCCGAAACGCGAAGCAGCAGGGCCGGCGACAGAGGCCAGCAATATTCCGGTTAGAACGCAATAAACGCCGACCACCAGAAGCCGGTTCTCCAGAAACGGAAAAGTGGGGTCGTCGGGCGGTTCTGCCGCGGCGGCGGCTGTGCGAACGAGGAAATACACCAACCAAAACGCCAAGTGCGCGCCCCAGCGCACCCAGGCCGGGCTGTCCAAAGCGTTGCGCCGCACTACTTCACCACTGGGCACGAAGCGCCAACCTCAAAGAGACAAGCCACTAAAACGAGGGAGCGCAAGCTCGGCCATTATTCAAAGCAGCGCTTGCCCGCCCATCGCTGAATTACGTCGTTTCGTCGTTCAACCTGCCCGCTCCCGCGCTTCAGCGCGCGCGAATACATGCGCGCGACGATTTGCTTCCCGATGCAGGCGAAACCGCAATCAGGTCAGAGTGCGGCCGCTTTACGGAACACGCTCGGCAAAGCCGAGGCATCGCCCCACCAGCCTCCCTGCTCGGGCCCGGCGTTCGCCCGATAGACGTCGAGCGTGAGCGCGAAATGGGTGAACACGTGGCGCACCTGGCCCAGGCGGCGCCAATCCCCGGGACCCGGCGCCTGTTCGATCGCCTCGCGCCGACTCCATTTCCGCGCGCGCCAAGGGGTCGTCGGCAGCCCCGCCATCCCGCCCAGCAACCCGCGCTCGGGGCGTCTGACCAGCCAGAACATGCCGTCGCGTTCAACCCGAAAGGCCGCGCCATAGCGCTCTGGGCGGGCAGGCTTGGCGGCGCGGCGTGGGTAGCCTTCCGGCACCCCGGAACGAAAGGCGGCGCAATCGCGCGACCAGGGGCAAAGCGAACACTTGGGCGATCGCGGCGTACAGACAGTCGCGCCTAAATCCATCAGCGCCTGGGCCCAATCGCCTGGACGCGTAGGGGTCGCCAACTTCCCCGCCAGTTCGCGTAGTTCCGCTTTGGCCGCCGGGAGCGCCGCCTCCACTGCATGAAGGCGCGCCATGACGCGTTCGATGTTGCCGTCCACCACATTGGCCGCGCGGCCATAGGCGATGGCTGCAATCGCCGCGGCGGTGTAGGCGCCGACGCCCGGCAGTTCGCGCCAATCCCGCTCGTTTTCCGGGAACCCACGCTCCGCCAATATCTGGGCAGTCGTGTGGAGATTCCGCGCCCGCGAATAATAGCCAAGCCCAGCCCAGGCAGCGAGCACCGCGTCGCGCTCGGCGTCCGCCAGCGCCTGCACGTTCGGCCAACGCTCCACGAACCTCAGGAAATAAGGGACGACCACCGCCACGCCGGTCTGCTGCAGCATGATCTCCGATAGCCAGATTTTGTACGGATCAGGGCGCGGCCCGGGTTCGCGCCATGGCAGCGTTCGGCCATGGCGATCGTACCAGGATAGCAATGATTTCCGAAGCTTATCCCGAGTCGCCAGCGGTTTTTCCCCAGCAGAGGGCGGCGTGCGCAAGGGCTTGGGCATGGGGCGACTTTACTCTTCATTCATGAATTTCCGATTCGCTGCTGCCCCTATGTCGCTACGCGAGCGCTTCCGCCCCGCCCCGCCTGCGCCGCCCACGGACGACGCCGAAGCGAAGGCTGCGCGCGCCCTCGCCGCGCGTCGCGGCCGCTCGCCCATCGCTCCCCCGCCAAGCGCCGGCAAAAGCGTCGCCGGCGTGTTGCGGCCCTTGCTGCGCGAAACTGGGCTGGGCTTCCACGAACTCAAGCGCCGCTGGGCCGAACTGGCCGGCGACAGCTTCGCCCGGGCGGAGCCCGAAAAACTCAGCGGCGGCGTACTTACGCTTCGGGCGCCGGGCGCGCTTGCACCTTTCCTGCAGCAACAGACGCCCCTGCTCATAGATCGCCTCGCCATCGCCGGCGCCAAGATCAAGGCGGTCCGTATCGAACAGCGAACCGCGGCCAGGCCTGCACCCAATGTACGCGCGCCAAAGGCGACCCTCTCCCCAAGCGAAGAGGCCGCGCTGGAGCAAGCGCTTGACCCCGGGCTCGATCCTGGCCTCAGATCGGCGCTGTTGCGGCTGGGGCGCGCGGTGCGGCGGAGCTGATTGCGGCGCGCGGTTCCCACGGCGCTGAAAAAACCCTATGCCACCAGCCGCAAAATCAGGAGGTGGTTCATGCTTGCACTTGAGCGTCGCAAATTGATCTTGGGCGCAGGCGCGCTCGCCTTAGCCGGGTGTGGCGGAGAAGCCGGAAATGTGGGCGTCGAGACGACGCCGGACGACATGGTGCTCGGCGCCGAGAACGCCCCCGCGACTCTGCTTGAATACGGCTCGACCATGTGCGGGCATTGCAGGCAGTTTCACGATATCGCCTGGGAGACGCTGAAGAGCGAGTACATCGATACGGGCAAGGTGCGGTTCATTTTCCGCGAAATACTCTCGCCTGGCCAACCGCCGATCCCGGTGGTGGTGCTTGCCGAATTCCAGCTCGCGCGCTGCGAAAACGCGACGCCGCAGCAATATTTCGACCGGGTCTCGGTCTTGTTCGAACAACAGAACGAGGTCTTTGCCGCCGGCGCCGGGGGCATGGAAGGCATCCGCGCCAAGCTGATAGATATCGGCGGGGCGGCAGGGTTCACCCCGGAACAAGTGCAGGCCTGCATCGCCGATCGCGCCGGCGCCGAGCGCGTCGAGCGCATAAACGCGCTTTTCACCCGCGACGGCGCCAAGACGCCGATTCCCCCAGATGAACTTGGGACGCCACTCTTCTTCCTCAATGGCGCGTATTTGCCGACCGCGGAAATCTCCACGCTGGACGGACTTCGCCGCACGCTCGACGCCGCGGTGGCGGCAGGCAAGTGACGTTGGCGATCACCACGCGGCGCGCCTTGCTCGTCGGCGCCTTGGCGCTGACGACGCCCGCATACGCACAGGGCGGCGGCGCGCAAACCAGTGCGCTGCCGGACGACGTCGTTATCGGTGACGCTGCCGCACGCGTGGCCTTGACTGAGTACGGCTCGGCGATGTGCGGCCATTGCCGCGCCTTCGAACAGGCC